>Ga0102851_10000437_pt1 | contig 20967 bp, 15 predicted proteins | sample Mud3Dept3metaG_FD_79558 | JGI IMG/M metagenome (GOLD analysis project Ga0102851, IMG submission 79558) | Freshwater wetland microbial communities from Ohio, USA, analyzing the effect of biotic and abiotic controls - Mud 3 Core 4 Depth 3... | ecosystem: Environmental > Aquatic > Freshwater >... | reverse complement strand
TGACCAACACCGACTTCATCAATCAGAAGGCGGCCATGATATTCACCTCCACCGCCTTCGTGAACTACCTGACCGAAAACGTGAAGTTCAAGATGGGCACGGCCTTCCTGCCGAAGAAGGAGAAGTTCGCGGCACCCACGGGCGGCACCTTCTTCGTCATGATCAAGGATGCCACGCCGGCACAGAAGGAGGCCGGCTGGGCCTTCATCAAATGGATGTCCGAGCCGGCCCAGGCCGTCTACTGGTCGCAGAACACCGGCTACATCTGCACGAACGAGCCCGCCATCGCGGGTGCGGAGATGCAGAAGTTTTACAAGGAAAACCCCAACTACCGGGTGGCGTACGAGCAGTTGAAGTATGCGCAGAGGATGCCGTTCACGCCGGCCTTGATCCGGATCCAGCGGGAGGTCATCCAGCCGAACCTCGAGGCCCCGGTGATCGGCCTCAAGACTGTTGACGAAACCATGGCCGCGGCGGAAAAGGCGGCCAACGATATTCTGGCGGGGAAATAGCGCCGTCGATAGACTCCGAGGACACGGTGGGGCGCGCCGGATCGGCGCGCCCCACCGTCGCGACGAGGATGCGACCACTGATGGGATGGACCAGGCTGATTCGACGCCAGACGCTCCTCGGTTATGCGTTGATCCTGCCCTCCATGGCCTTCTTCTTCATTTTTTACATCTACCCGGTAGTCTACTCGTTCTATCTCAGCTTCTTCACCTGGGACATGTTGAAGCCCAAGCAGTTCATCGCGCTCCGAAACTATCAGGAACTGCTCGGGACCGAGGAGTTCCGCGAGGTGTTGGGGAACACCCTGACGTACTCGCTGGGCGTCGTCGGTCTGGCCATGGGGTTCGGGCTGTTTCTGGCCTTGCTCCTGAACAACCGGACAAAGCTCAGCAGCCTGTTCCAGGCGTGCATCTTCACCTCGTACATCGTCTCGTGGGTCGCGGTCTCGCTGCTCTGGATTTGGATGCTGGACCCGCAATACGGGCTCGTCAACTACCTGGGGAGCTTCCTGGGCATGTCGCCGGTGGACTGGCTGGGAAACCACAGCCTCGCCTTGTGGACGCTGGTGGGCGTCACCGTGTGGAAAGTCATCGGCTACCCCATGATAATTTTCCTCGCTGGACTCCAGAGCATCAGCCAGGACTACTACGAGGCCGCCTCGCTGGACGGCGCCGGGGCCTGGCACCGGTTCCGGTACATTACCTGGCCACTCCTGACGCCGACGACCGTCTTCCTCTTCATCACGCTGACCATCGCCACCTTCCAGGGCTTCGACATCGTCAACATCATGACCCAGGGGGGGCCGGTCCACGCGACCAGCATCTATGTCTTCTACATTTACGAGCAGGCCTTCCATTACTTCCGGATCGGGCGGGCCTCGGCGGCCGTGATGATCTGCTTCGGCCTGATCCTGGCGCTGACGTACGCGCAGCACCGCGTCTTCCGGCGAAAGGTGCACTACACCCAGGTGGGCTAGCCCTCGGCGGAACGGAGCCATGACCAGCAAGAATCCCCTCCTTCGCATCGCGACGATTGCCCTCTTGGCGGGGATCGCGCTGGCCGAGGTGTTTCCGTATTTCTGGATTGCCACCACCTCGCTGAAGGACCTTGCGGGCGTCATCCAGTTTCCGCCAAGCCTCCTGCCGATTCCGCCCCACTGGGAGAACTACGCCCAAGCCTGGCAGTCCGGCCCGTTCCCGCGCTACCTCGTCAACAACATCATCACGACCTTCGGTATCCTGGCCATCCAGCTCTTCCTGGGGTGCCTGGCGGCATACGCGTTCAGCAAGCTTCAATTCACCGGGCGGGACCTCTGCTTCTTTCTGGTGATCTCCTGCCTCATGGTCCCGCCGCAGATCCGCTTCATCCCCATATACATCATGCTGGCTAAGGTGAGCCTGCTCAATACGTACTGGGCGCTCATCCTGCCCTACGCCACCTCCGCGCTTGGAACGTTCCTCATCCGTGAGGCGTTCAACAGCATCAGCGACGACGTCCTGGATGCGGCGCGGATCGACGGGGCGAACGTCCTGCAGATCATCTTCCGGATCATGGTCCCCATCGCCATGCCCACCATTATCGCCTTTTCCCTTTTCAGCGTGGTCTACCACTGGAACGACTATTTCTGGCCGCTGGTCGTGACCACCAACGAGACGGTCCGGACGCTTCCCCTGGGTGTTGCACTGCTCCGCGAGGAGGGGACCGGCTCCCGCTGGCACATCATCATGGCGGGAAATATGTTTGTCGTCATGCCAATGATCGTGACGTTCCTGCTGGCCCAACGGCACATCATCCGCGCCTTCACGTTCGCCTCGCCCAAGTAACCCAAGGCCGGGCGGGTTCTCCATTGACAGGGAGAGTCCATCCGCGTTACGGTCCGCAAACCGGATCGGCGTTGCCCGACCGCACGCTTGGCGCGAGTGTTTTCGCCCATGCGACGCATCATCGGCAGTTCGTGCGAGGACTGACGATCGGCGAGCCCAAGCGTTCGCCGGAGGCGCAGCGCACATCGCCCTCGGTTGAAAGGACACCATGTCGAACGGTGAGATGGAGGGGACACCGCAGGGGACGTCGTGCCTTGCCGGTGCCATCGGCCGCGTCACCAGTATCCTGGCCATCCCGTACGGCTACACCGTGACCCTCGGGGCCGCCGCCTTGCTGGCAGTCGCCCGCCTGGGGGCCCCGTCGGAAGTGGAGGTGCTCTTCTTCGCGGTGGGGGCCGTGCTGGGCTTCATCCTCCTGGCGGCGCTTGGCCGCTCTCACCTCGCACAGGAAATCCCCATGCGGGTTCCCTGGTTGGTCGTCTTCAATTTCTTCCCCATCGCGGCCGCGGTGGCGGTGATCGCCATCCCCACGCGCCTCCTCGGCAAGGGTCCGAGCTACTTCGCGAGTAGTTTTCTGGCCACCACCGTGTACGTTCTCTGCCTGGCGGCGCTGGTTCGAGTCCGCGACCGACTCCATAACGGCTGACCAGAATGGCCGTTTGCCGTCCGCGCGTTTCTTGAGGAGCCCGACCGGCAGCACAGGATCGTTGGCTCCAAAAAACGTCGTTGCATGCCCTTGGCGCCGATAGTATAAGAACGGACATCCGCACGGCGTTGGGGACTCGCGTAAACCTTTGCACAAGGAGAACGATGATGAACGGGAAATATCTGGCGTGCAGCGCGCTCGTGGTGGCGGTGGCCGTCGGTCTGGCGACCCAGGCCGTTGCGGCCGAGAAACCGAAGGATTTTCCTAACCGTCCTATCACGATCATGGTTGGGTTCGGGGCCGGCGGGTCCAGTGACGTCGGCGTGCGGATTCTGGCCGAGGCCCTGAAAAAGGTCGTCGGGCAGCCGGTCCTGACCGAGAACAAGCCGGGCGCCGGTGGCCAGGTGATGTGGACCGATTTCAAGAACAACGCCAAGCCGGACGGGTACACCCTGGCGCTGATCAATGTTCCGCAGCTTCAGACCACAGTCTTCGACCCCACCCGGAAACCGGCCTTCACCATGAAGGACTTCCAGCCGGTGGCCAACCACGTGCAGGACCCGGGCGCCATCTTCGTGCGCACGGAGAGCCCGTACAAGACACTGGAGGACTTCCTGAAGGACGCCAAGGCGCGGCCGAAGCAGGTCAAGGTGTCCACTACCGGGATCGGCAGCGACGACCACTTGTCGGTGCTGGACGTGGAGCGCAAGGCCGGCGTGCAGTTCAACACCGTGCATCTGGTGGATACCCCCACCGCGCTCCGGCAGGCCCTGGGGGGCCACATAGACGCGGACTTCGACAACGTCGGCGGTTTCCTGCCTTCGACGAAGTCAGGCCAGGGGCGGATGCTGGCGGTCTTCGACGACCAGCGGTTCCCGGATGCCCCCGATGTCCCGACCATGCGGGAGAAGGGGATCGAACTCATCTCCTCGTCCACCCGCGGCTACGTGTACCCGGCCGGCACGCCTATAGAGATCGTCAAGTACATGGAGGAGTGTATCAAGAAGGCGATGGACGATCCCGACCACGTCAAGCGCATGAAGGAGTCGGGGCTGGCTCTGAAGTTCATGGGTGTGGATGACTTTGCCAAGTTCCTGGAGTCCCAGAACGAGCGGGCGAAGGACCTGATCGGTCTCTATCGCAAATAGTCGAGCACGAGCGCGGGCGGCCCGGCACCCCGCCCACGGGTGCCGGGTTTCTATTCACGGAAGGGGCAGCAGCACACATGAGCACCGTTGATCGCATTGCGTGGACTGTTCTGTGTGCCTTCGGCGGCTTCGTCATCTACGAGTCTCTCCAGATCAATTACTACGGCAGCGACTTCGGGCCCGGTCCCGGCTTCTTCTCGTTCTGGCTGGGAGTGATCGTCGTCGCCTTGTCCGTGGTCGAGATCGGCCGGATCTTCGGCAAGCGCATCCCGCTCCCGGCGAATTTCTTCCCGGCAAAGGCTGGAGTCGTCCGGATAGCCTGCCTGCTCGGTGCCCTCATGGCAGTGGTGCTCCTCCTGACCCGCCTGGGCTACAGCTTGACGATGTTCCTTTTCTGCGTCTTCCTCCTCAGGGTTCTGGGAAAGCAGCCGTGGTGGCTGACCATCGTTCTGGCGCTCGCGGGGAGTTTCGGCACGGCGTACATCTTCCGGCAGTTGCAGGTGATACTGCCGGGCGGCATTCTGGGCATGTAGGAGGCTGCTGAAAAAGGTCCATCTGCGGCGTTGCTGCGCTCCCGCGGCGCTGCGACGTACGTGCAGAGTACGCCTCGCGCCTCGGATCGCACGGCGCCTTGCATCTGGACCTTTTTGAGCAGCCTGAGGGAAGTTGAGCGTTTCAGAAACATACTAGGAGGCGTGCGTGGAAGCGCTGCAGCATTTGATGAGCGGGTTCGCGACGGCGCTCTCGCCGCTGAACCTCCTCTTCGCCACCATCGGTTGCATCCTGGGGACGCTGATCGGCGTCCTGCCGGGGCTGGGGCCGGCGGCCGGGACGGCACTCCTCATTCCCATCACGTTCAAACTGGAACCAACATCCGCAATCATCATGTTGGCGGCGATCTACTACGGGGCCATGTACGGAGGGACGATCACCTCGGTCCTGGTCAACGTTCCCGGCGAGGCCGCAAGCGTCGTGACCTGCCTCGACGGCTACGAGATGGCCAAGCGGGGCCGCGCCGGCGCGGCCCTCGGGATCGCGGCCATCGGCTCCTTCATCGGAGGCAGCATCGCTACGCTCGGACTGGTCGTCATGGCGCTTCCCCTGTCCCGCTTTGCCCTGAAGTTCGGGCCGCCGGAATATTTCTCGCTGATCCTGGTCGGCCTCTCCCTCGTGATGGCGCTGGCAGGCAAGTCGCTCACCAAGGCCCTGGTAATGGGAATCATCGGTCTGATCTTCTCCTTCGTCGGCATCGACCCGATCGAGGGGGCGCCACGGTTCGATTTCGGCATCACCCCGCTTCTGGACGGGATCCGGTTCGTGCCGGTGGTCATGGGCTTCTTCGGCATCGGGGAGATCCTCATGAACGCCGAGAAGTCGCTGGCGAATGTGGTGGTCGAAGAAGGGAAGGTGAGTTCGTTTCTCCCCAAGCGCGACGAGTGGCGAATCTGTGCGAGCGCGATCAACCGCGGCACCTGGCTGGGCTTTTTCCTTGGGCTGATTCCGGGGACCAACTCGGCGGTGGCCTCCTTCATGTCCTACGCCATCGAGAAGAAGGTCTCCAAGCACCCGGAGAAATTCGGGACCGGGATCATCGAAGGCGTCGCGGCGCCCGAGACGGCCAACAACTCCTACGCCAATGCCGCCCTGATCCCCCTCTTCACCCTGGGGATTCCCGGCTCGCCCACCGTCGCGATCCTGATGGGAGCCCTCATCATGAACGGGCTGACGCCGGGTCCGCTTCTCTTCTCGCAACACGCCACGTTCGTCTGGGCCGTCATTGCCTCGCTCTATATCGGCAACGTGATCCTGCTGATCTTGAACCTTCCGATGGTGAATCTGTGGGCGAAGCTCCTGAAGATCCCGTACAACATCCTGGTCGTGTTCATCCTGGTCTTCTGCATCATCGGGGCCTACAGCCTGAACAACAGCGTCTTCGACGTCGGGATGATGATTTTCTGCGGGCTGCTGGGGTACGTCTTCAAGAAGCTGGACTTTCCGCTGGCGCCGGCAATCCTCACGCTGATCCTGGGCCCACAGATGGAGCGGAGTCTGCGCGAGTCCCTGTCCTTGTCGCAGGGCGACTACAGCACCTTCTTCACGCGACCAATCTCCCTGGTCCTCCTGGTCATCACGGCGATCATCTTCATCACGTCAGCTTGGCAGGCGCTGCCGTCGGCTGTGCGGGAAGAGAGCAAGGGGGCGCAGGTGTGAGGGGATAAAGGGTAACCGCAGATTTCGCAGCGCGGCCTGATGGCCGCAACCAAAACAACGGACTGTCTTGATCCACAGATTGCGCAGATTGGCCGATTTCACGGGGAACGGCAAAACCTTTTCAGAAAAACAAGGTTCTCCGAGTGTGTAGTACAGAAGAGGGCTCCCGAAAAAATCTGCGTAGTCTGTGTCATCTGTGGATGCGTCAGTTCCAATCTCTTGCGGAGGCAATCATGCGCACGAACAGCCTGAAACGGAAGCTGGCGGCGGGCGAGCGGGTATGTGGCGTCCTGGTGGAGTTCAATTGCCCGGATCTGGTCGAGATCCTGGGGCATCTTGGCTATGACTTTGTCTTCCTGGATGGCCAGCATTGCGGGCTCAACCCGGAGAGCGCTCGCGGTCTGATTCGGGCAGCGGACGGCGTTGGGATGACCAGCATCGTGCGGGTGCCGAGGAACGATCCCGCCGTCATCCTGGAGTATCTGGATGCGGGCGCGGGCGGCATCATCGTGCCGAACATTACGACGCGGGACGAGACCGAGGCGATGGTGGCGGCCATGAAGTATCCGCCCGTCGGAATCCGGGGTGGGTTCGGCCGCTCACGGGCCAGCAACTATGGGATCACGCAGACGCAGGTCGAATACTTCACCAAGATGAACGATGAGGTGCTCGCCATTCCTCTGGTCGAGGACGCAGCGGCGCTGCCGAACCTGGATGCAATTTGTTCCACGCCAGGCGTGGACATTGTCGTCACGGGTCCGGGCGACATGGCTCTGTCCATGGGCATCCCCGGGGGCTGGAAGGACCCGCGCGTTCAGGCCGGCGTCGCCCAGGTGCTGGCCGCCGCCACGGCTGCGGGCAAGCCGGCCATGATCGTCGCTTTGGATCCTGCCGACGGACGGGCACTCTACGCGCAAGGCTTCCGCGTGCTCCTCGTGAGCGCCTGCGCCACCTTCACGGCGGGCGCCCGCGACTTCCTGCAGCAGATCGGGCGGTAGGAGATCAGCGGGGAGCGGTCGTCCCTTCTTCCACGGGGACAGGAAGCGGAAAGAGGAGAGGTAGGCCTGTTCCCTCGGCGCCGGTGGTGCGTATCGTGGCGCGGGCGCGGGCGTCGGCGAGCCAGGCAGCCAACTCGCGGTTGACGGCGTCCTCGCGCAACACAACGACGGCCCGCTCGCGGGCGTCCACGGTGTGCGGGCCTGGGCCCAGCGCCTTCGTCACGTCCTCCTCGGTCACGAACACGAACGCCCGAAATCTCACGTCGACGAAGCGCCGCCCGCGAAGATCGGCCTCCACCAGCCTTTTCACCCACGCCTCATCGAGGCCCGCCCGATCCAGCCATCGGCGCAGGGCGTCCATCCCTCCCACGCGCCCCGCGATGGTCCGCCACGCGTCCTCGAACTCCGCGGCGGAGGGCGCAATCTGCAAGCGAGCGGCCTCCGCGTCGATCAGCCAGGCGTCCACCAGATGGCTGACGTCGGCGGCCTGGATCGGTTTCTTCGACTGCTGAGTCCCGAACAAGCCCAGCGCCCTGGCGATGGTGGCGTCGCTGGCGGTGATGATCGCCCCGTTCACCTCGGCCAAGACAGCGTCCAGGAGCGTCGTCGCGGCGTATCCGACAGCCGCAACCCCGACGATGGCCAATGCCATCAGGCCGGAGACCGCCCGGGTCAAAATGCCTGACCGATTCCGAAGTAGAGCTGCCACCGATCCTCGCCCTCTATCGCGTTCAAGGCGTATCCCACGTCGAGACGGAGCGGACCCACGGGGGTCTTGACGCGGATACCGCCGCCCACTCCCGTCTTGAATGCGGCGCCGCCGAGATCATTGACTTCCGGCGTGACGGCGCCGCTGTCCACGAAGACCACGCCCGACAACCACCGCCAGATGGGGAAGCGGGTCTCCACGTTGAAAACCACGAGAGCGTTCCCGCCGGTGGGGTTTCCCGCGGAATCCAAGGGGCCGATTTTATCTTCCGGATAGCCTCGCACACTGGATGTCCCACCCGCGTAGAATCGGTCCTCGATCGGGAGGGCCGCGGTATCCGAGAGTGGGGTGGCCAGGCCGAGGCGCCCTCCCACTGCGATGACCACTGGGGAGAGCCAGTCCAGATACCAGGCCGTTTCGAGGCGCGACTTGACGAAGCTGACCTCGCTGCCCAGATACGGTCCGGCGAGATCCACCGAGATCGTGTGAAGACTGCCACGGTTGGGGTCCAACACGTTGTCCCGGTAGTCCAGGGTCAGGCTGGGCGTGATCCTGCCAACGATCTGGCTCCCCTCGACGATGGTTGCGGAGTCCGTGGCCAGCAGCGACGGGTCGATGTCGTAGCGTCGCACCCATTCGAGCTGGTAGCGAAGTCCGACGCTCATGCGACTGATGTCGGTCAGCGGCTCCCGAAAAAACTCTTGGAGCACACCGGCCGCGACGCCCGCCCCCTGCCGTTTATAGCCGAGCTCTTGCCATTTTTCCCGAAAGAGCGTGGTGTCCCCCTTCAGTGGTATTCCGAACAGCCACGGGGTTCTGTATGTGAGATCGGTTCGATCGCCGTCCTCGGCCACTTTTTCCCTGACGCTGACGCTTCGCGCTGTGCCGAAAAGGTTGTCATGTCCGATTTCCAGGACGCCTCGCCAGCCGCGATCCGTGCCGTAGCCGCCACCGAATTCGACTCGCCACGGCTTTCCTTCGCGCAGAGCGATCTCGACGTCTGCGAAGGGCGCCCGGGATGGGCGAAGTGGCCCGACCTGGATCCGCTCGAACACGCCGAGCCTGGACAGGCGGCGCTCCGTCTCCACCAGGAGTTCGGGATCGAACGGATCGCCAGGCTTGAAGGGGACCTCGCGCCGGACCACCTCCTCGTCGGTCGCGATCAGGCCGGTGACCAGAATGCGACCCACACGGGTCGGAGCGCCTTCTTCGATTCGCAGGGTGATATCGATGCGATCCTCGATCCGCGTCGCCTCCACCGTCACCTGGGAGTACAGGTAGCCGCGCTGGGCGTACAGGCGCCCGACGGCGCGCTGTGCATCCGTCCCTTTTGATGGCGCCCACGGGTCGTCCTTTTTAAACGGCAGCGCTCTCAGGATGTCCTCCGACGATCGGATACGGGCGCCCTCCACGGTCACGCGCCCGACCAGGAGCTGCGGCCCTTCCCGGATGGGAATGGCGATCCGCGCTTCGCGCTGGTCATCCGAGAACTCAACCTCCGCGGGACCGACCACCGCATCGAGAAAGCCACGAGTCCGATAGAAGGCCGTCAATGCCAAAAGGTCCTGGTCGAGGAGGTCCTGCCGGAAGATGCCGGAGCGCAAAATACCCGGCAGCCGGGTCGCCATCCGCTCCGCGAGCTGTCCGGCGGGGATTGCCTGATTGCCCGAGACGCTGATCGCCGCAACGGTTACCCTCGGGCCCTCCGACACGTCGAAGCGAATCGTGCGGCTCTCTCCGTTTTCGCCGAGCGAGCCGGCAACCCGCGCAAAGTGGTAACCGGACTCCCGATACAGTGCCTCGAGTTCCCGAGCGTTGGTGGCCACCTCGGTGTCGTCGACGACACCGCTGTCCTTGAAGCCAAGGCGGTCGCGCAGAGCCGACTCTTTCAACTCCGTGACGCCGTAAAACTCGACCTGGTACTTTGGCCCACGCTCCGCCTCTAACTCAACGGAGACGCGATTCGAGGCTGAATCCCAGACGGGCTCGGCCAGGCGAAGCCGAGCCTCGAAGTACCCGTCCTTCCGCAGCTCGTCCTCCAGGTTCTGAACGCGCTCCCGCACGGCCCGCTGGCTGTACTCGTCGCCCGGGTTCAGCTTGAGCGACTTCCGAAGGACGGCTGCCTCTGCATCGGTGATGCCGCGTATTTCCACGCTGCCTATCCGAGACCTCGGTCCTGCCCGGACGACGAAGGTCAGGTCGCGGCCGTTCGTGGCGGGCTCGTCTCGCGCCTGGATGTCCGCCTGAGCGGAAAAATAGCCCTCCTGGGCATATGCCGCCAGCAAGTTTCGGCGAGCCTGCTGGAGTCGGTCCGGTCCGGCGTCGCCGCCCAACGCGAGTCCACCGGCATCGGCCAGGTCCACCGTGGGAATGCCCGGATCTCCCTCCCACGCGATGCGTCGGACGAACGGGCGGCGCACAAGATGGAACCGCAACCGCAGGCCGCCCGCCTCGGACACGTCGTCGACCCAGAGATCGCTGAAGAGGCCCAGAGACCAGACGCGATCCAGACTCTCCCGGACCGCGGCGCGCGAGCGCGGCCGGCCCGTCAGGTCACCGATGGCCGCTCGGACCAGATCTGCCGGAAATTGGTGGGGGGAGACCAGGTCTACCCCGAGGACAGTGTCCGCCACGGCCGCGACAGAGGAATCGACCGCGCCCAGCCACAAGAGGATTCCCACCGCTCCCGCGAGGCACAGACGGCGGGGCATCATCGGAATCTCAGCCGGATCAGAACGTCGCCCCCGAAGCCACCCTGAAAATCCTGCTCGCCCGAGAGGAGGACCGGGCCGATCACCTGATATTCGATCCGCAGCACCCGTTTCGACGCCCCCGACAGCGATTGCGAATAGAGGACACGGACGTCCTCCGTGACCTGTTTCCCGACATTGAACACCTGCTCGTTCTTCTCGGTTTTCTCCACCCCGAAGGTTTCCGGTGCGTAGCCGCCCGTGGCCAAGCCGAGCACGTCCTCGGCAAGAAGCTGTCCGACCTCCCCGAATGCAGCACCGGCCGTGGCGCTTGTCGTACCTACCGTGACGAGCGAGACGAGTTCCTGCTCCTTCAGCGGCGGGACCGAGGAGAAACGAAAAACGAGCTCATTCAGCCGCCCGGATAGGTGCAACGTCACGTCGTATTGCTGGATCACGGCGCGACCGGTCACGTCCAGGATCGGTTCGATGCGGCGCGGATCCGCAAACCTGACGGCCGCGGAGCTGACCGTCCAGCGGTGTTTTCGAAATGTGATGCGCCCCTCTTGAGATTCCAGCGACCCTAGCACGATAGGTCGGGCGGTCGTGCCTTCTAGGCTGAGCCTTCCGCCCACCTGGAGGCGCGCCCAATTGGTATCCACCCGCAGGTTGTTGTTCAGCAGCAAGATGACGTGGATCGGGATGCCGGGCGACGAATCCGCCGCCGGCTCCAACTGTCGGTTCAACAGCATGGCGACGAGGTTCAACCTTCCGGTGTAGCGTCCCTGGACAAGGCGGCCCTCCCCCCGGAGGAGCTTCCGGTCGCCTTGCCCCGCCAGCTCCAGGTCGAGGTCCCACGCCGTCTGCAGACCTTCAAAGGGGGCGATAGAGACGTTCTTCCCGGTGGCGGCGATGCGGTAGGCTCCCGGTTGCCAGCCATCCAAGGTGACGTCCCCGCTGGCACGGATCTGCCCGCGCCCCAGCGACGCCGTTGCCTGCGCGAGGCGAAGCCCTTCCGGCGAAAACAGGATCCGCGCCTCAACGTCCCGCAGGGTCTCCGGTCGGTCGCGGAGCTGGAACGTTCCCGCCCGGATCGTCGCCTCGCCCATCGGTCGTGGTGCCGCCGCCGTGCCTCCGATCCGGCCAAGGATCGTGACCGTTCCGGCGGCCTCGCGAATCTCCGGACGAAAGGCCGGGAGGACGGCGAGGGGAACGCGGCCATCAACCTGCAGGTCGACGGCGCCCCAAGGATTCACCTGGCCGGAGGCCTTGAGGTCCCCAAGGCGACTGGCCAGGTGCAATTGATCTACCGTGAGAACGTTAGAGTCCCACCGCAGCGTCACCGGTGTCCGGCCCGTCCACTCTTCGCCGGCGACGCGGAGCCGGACCGGGTCCAATGTCACCGTGCCGCGCGCCGCCGCGGGCTGGGACGGGGGAACCTGGAACTCGGCCACTGCGGTCAGCGTTCCGTCCAGATTCAGGTCGCGCGCTCGTTCGACTCCGCGAAGCACCGGCTCCAGCGACAACTCGCGTGCGTCGAGGCGGACGGCGAGAGGGCGGCTGCCGTCCATCGGTCCTCGCGCCGTCGCGGAGAGGCGGACTTCCGGAAAGCTCAGGTCGGCCTGGAGTTGACCTCCACGCAGCGCGAATTGCCCCGACCCGTTGCCCAACGAGAAATCTCTGATGACCGTCCGCTCCAGCAGTGCGGTCCCGGAGGCCTCCAAGGTCCCGGGTCCAACCGCCGCCTGCACGCGGACCTGTCCCGTCCCGCGGAGCCCCACGTCCGGCGGCAGACCCGGAATCCCGGCCAGATCCACAGACCCCGCCTCGGCCGTGGCCTGACCGCTCCCGTTCCAGTTCCAAGCTCCCGATCCGCGAACGGGGATGCCGCGGACCCGGGCCTGCAGCCGAGGCACCTCGACCCGATCCTGGTTCACGCCGAATGTCGCCTTCAGGTCCTGGATCGGGACGTCGTGCGCTGTGAGAGCGGCCGCTTCGAGCGCGCCGTCTGCCCTCCAGACGTCGGGCGTGCCCTCCATGCGTCCGGAGAGGATCAATCCGCCCGTGCCCTGCGCCGCCGGTGGAAGCCACTGCCGGAGGTCTTCCCAACGGCAGGATGCCGTGACCGGATCGGCGTGGAAACGCACGCCCCGGGCCGCCTTTGGATGGGTGGAGTCGGCGGTCTCGCCCCACGTGAGCGTCCCGGAGGCGGTCGCCCGGCTCTGCCCGAGACCGGCCGTGGCCGATTCCACCAGCAGGGTCGCCCCTTTCATCCGGAAGGGGACATGCAGCGTGTCGAGCGTGACGCCGGCCACGGTGATGGGGGCTGCGTGCGCCTCGCCGGCAAGCTCCGGTTCCGCCCAACGGCCGTTGGCCTCGCCCGTCACGGTTGCCTGTCCGGCCACGGCTTGCACGCCCCAGTGCGGCGCGACGATCCCGAGATCGGTATCGAGGTTGAAGCGCAGTCCGGTCGGCCCTCCGGCACCCAGGCGGCCCGATGCCCGGAACCGCACTCCGGCCCAGTGCCCGGCGGCCTCGGTCAGCACCGCGATCGCGTCCTGGAAGGTTCCCGCAGCCGTCAGCGTGCCCGCGCCGATCCGGTTCAAATCTCCCGGAAGACTGAGCTGATTTCCGGTGAGGCGAAATCGCCCGCGGGTGGTCTCGAACTTTCGAGGATCACCCTCGACCTCGGCGTCCAGATCGAGCGTGCCGCGCAGACCGGGGGAGGCGGGCGCCAGGGCCTCGAGCGCGGCGATCGAGGCCCGCTGTAGAACGAAGGCTGCGTGCGTCTCGTGGAGTCGATCGGGTTGAGTCCGGACCGACCCGCGCAGAGTTCCGTCGAAGATCCGGGCAGAGACTTGCGTGAGGTCCAGTACCCCCTGGCTCCACGTCCCGCGGACGGCAACGTCCTGCGCCTGAATGGGCCCAGCGGTGAGACGGGGTACTCCGACGTTTGCGGAGATTCGCGGGGCATCCGGGACGCCCCGAACCTCGGCCTCGGCCGTGGCCAGACCCGTGAGCGGCCAGGGCGCCTTCAGGCCGCCGGCCAGCAACCCGAGATCCGCCTTGCCCTGGATCCGGAGATCGAGATCGGCCTGGCTCCACGTCCCGCGGACGGTAACGTCCTGCGCCTGAATGGGCCCGGTGGCAAGACGGGGGACAGAGACCTGCCCGGAGATCCGAGGCGCCTTCAACGGGCCACGAACGTCGGCTCTCGCGGTCGCCACGCCAGCGAGCGGCCAGGGGGTGGTGATACGCTGAGATACCTGGCTCAGATCAACTTCAGCCTGGACTCGAAGATCAACATCTGCGGCGCTGAACGGATGTCGGATCTCCCCCGCCAACCGGATCTGCCGGTCCTGCCACCGGGCGGCGAGGGCTCGAACGGAGAGCAGGTCTTGATGGAGCCAGCCCGCCCCCTCGATGTCCGTGGCCGTCTCGTGGATGCCGGCGGTCCGTACCGAGAGAGCGGCCAGGCGGAGGCCGACATCGATCCCCCGCCGCGCCGGCCGCAGGGTGGCATCCAGGCCTCGCGCCTCCACGCCGAGTCCCCGTGCCTCATCCCGATAGAGGACGTGGCCGCGCTCGATCCGGACCGCCCCGATGCGAACCGTGACCGGACCGAGCTCAAGGGTGTCGGGTATGTCCAGAGGGGGAGAGGACGCGTCCTGACCGGATCCGGTGACGCGTAGACTGGCGTCCTGCAGCCGGATGGTGGACAGGACGATCTGTCGCCGCCAGAGGCTGCTGATGCCGACGCGGATTTCCGTCCGGCCGACGCGGAGGATTGGCTCCGTCCCCTCTCCGGGACCGGGCTCCACGCGCAGATTCGCAATTTCCGCCCGGGCCAGCCACACGGAAAGCGCCACGCTCTCGATCCGGACGGCCCGGCCCAAGCCCGCGGTCAAGGCCGCCTCCAGCCTCTCGCGGGAGAGGGCGGGGGCGTACGCGCGCAAGAGCAGCGCGGCGGCGAACGCCAAACTGCCGAGGAGCGCGCCGGCGACGACAAGTCGGACAATCCACCGGCGCAGGCGCGACCGAGCGACCTCACCCACCGACTCGATCCTTCGTGGAAGAGCCTTGCCGTTTCGCAGGTACCGTGGACATGGATGGATTATATCCAGACTTCAAGCACCCGTCACGGACTCCTGCGCGTTGTCGCATGTTTTTCTTGTTGCGGATGGAGCGACCCAGTGTGGTACGCTTCCGGATGCCGCGGGCGCTCCGCGGCACGCGAGACGCTCGACGATTCCGACGGCGCAACGGGAGGCACCTCATGTCTCAAGCGACGGAACACCTGGAAGAGAGTTGCATCAACACCATCCGCATGCTGGCGGCCGATGCCGTTCAAAAGGCGAAGTCCGGTCACCCCGGCATGCCTATGGGCGCGGCGGCGATGGCCTTTGTCCTGTGGACCCGGTTTCTGAAGCACAATCCCGGCAATCCCGCCTGGCCGGACCGGGATCGGTTCGTGCTGTCGGCGGGGCACGGGTCCATGCTGCTGTACGCGCTGCTCCACCTGACAGGGTACGACCTTGCCCTGGAGGATCTCCAGCAGTTCAGGCAATGGGAGAGTCGCACTCCCGGTCATCCGGAGCACGGCCATACCGCGGGCGTCGAGACCACGACAGGCCCGCTGGGCCAGGGGTTTGCGACCGGGGTCGGCATGGCTATCGCCGAGCGCTGGCTGGCGGCGCAGTTCAACCGGCCGGGGCACACGCTCGTCGACCACTACACCTACGCCATCGTGAGCGACGGTGACCTCATGGAGGGCGTGACCTCCGAGGCGGCCTCGCTGGCCGGCCATCTGGGGCTCGGCAAGCTGGTCTATCTGTACGACGACAACAAGATCTCCATCGATGGCAGCACGGAGCTGGCCTTCACGGAGGATGTCGGCCGCCGCTTCGAGGCCTACCACTGGCACGTTCAGCGCCTGGCCGACGGGAACGACCTGGACGCGGTCGACGGCGCCATCCGCGCCGCGCAGGCCGAGACGGCGCGGCCGTCCCTCATCATGTGCCGGACGCACATCGGTTTCGGGAGCCCGCACAAGCAGGACACGAACAAGGCTCACGGCGAGCCGTTGGGCGAGGAGGAGCTCAAGCTCACGAAGCAGAAGCTGGGCTGGCCCGAATCGCCAACCTTCCTGGTGCCGGACGAGGTCCGGAAGGAGTTTCGCAAGGCCGTGGAGCGGGGCAAGGCCCGGGAAGCAGAGTGGCAGCAGCGTTTCGAGGCCTATGCGGCGGCGTTTCCAGCCGACGCGGCGCGCTGGGAGCAGTTCCTGAGCGGGCAACTGCCGGCCGGCTGGGATGCGGCGCTTCCAAAGTATGCGCCCAGCGACCCCGCCGTTGCTACGCGGGCTGTGTCCGGCAAGGTCATCCAGGCGGTGTACTCGAAGCTCGGCAATCTGGTGGGCGGATCGGCCGATCTGGCGCCGTCGAACAACACCTACGTTCCGGACGGTGGCGAGTTTCAAGCCGGGAGCCCCGGCGGACGGAACTTTCGCTTCGGCGTGCGGGAGCACGCCATGGGTGCCATCGCCAACGGGATGGCGCTCCACGGCGGCCTCCGGCCCTATGTCGCCACCTTCCTCGTGTTCTCGGACTACATGCGGCCGGCTATCCGGCTGGCGGCGCTCATGGGGGCGCCGGTCATCTACATCTTCACGCACGACAGCATCGGCTTGGGAGAGGACGGGCCGACGCACCAGCCCATCGAGCACGTCATGGCATTACGCGCCATCCCCGGCCTCCGCGTGATCCGGCCTGCGGACGCCACGGAGACCGTCGAGGCCTGGCGGGCGGCGCTCACCCATCGCGGTCCCACGTGTCTCATCCTGACGCGGCAGAATTTGCCGATTTTGGATAGAACCGGCGAGCAAACCGGAGGCGGCGTCGAGCGCGGGGCCTACGTCCTTGCCGAGCCAACAAGGGGAAAGCCTCAGGTGATCCTGATCGCTACAGGCTCCGAGGTCGAAGTGGCCATCGGCGCGCAGAAAATGCTGCAGGAAGGGGGCGTCGGAGCGCGCGTTGTGAGCATGCCCTCGTGGGAACTGTTCGAGGCTCAGCCGCAGGAATACCGGGACGCGGTCCTCCCGCCCGCCATGACCACCCGGCTGGCCGTCGAGGCGGGGAGCCCACTCGGCTGGTTCAAGTACGTGGGCCTGCAAGGGGACGTGGTCGGGATGACGCGGTTCGGGGCGTCCGCGCCGGCGAAGATCCTCTTCGAGCGGTTCGGCTTCACGCCGGCGAATGTCGCAGCACGGGCGATGAAGCTGGTCGCAAAGTAAAGGACGGCGACTCGGCGACTGGGCAATTTGGCAACTCGGCGACTGGGCAATTTGGCAACTCGGCGACGTGGCGCGGTGCGCGGCAATGTGGGGAACGTGGGAGAGAGCGTGGACGGCATGCGCAAAGCCAACGTGATCGTCTGCGAGACGCCGGCGGACGTGGCACGGGCCGGGGCGGCAAGGGTCGCAGCGTGGCTTGCGGCGGCGGTGTCGGCTCGGAAACGGGCAACCGTGGCATTGGCTGGGGGCCGGACGCCGGAAGCGCTGTACCGGCTGCTGGCGGAGGCGCCTTATCGAGAGACCATCGATTGGAGCAGGGTGGAAATCTTCTGGGGAGACGATCGCTGTGTCCCGCCCGATCACCCCGACAGCAACTACCGGATGGTTCGCGAGGCCCTGCTCGCGCGGGTCGCCATTCCCGAGGCCAACGTCCACCGGATGCGAGGGGAGATGGCCGATCCCGACACGGCCGCCCGCGAGTACGAGGTGGTCCTGCGTCGGGCATGTCGCGTCGAGGTGGACACGTTCCCCCGGTTCGACGTTTGCCTGCTCGGCCTGGGATCCGACGGCCACACGGCGTCGCTCTTCCCCGGGTTGCCCGCCATCCGGGAGACGCGGCGGTGGGTCGTCGCGGCGCGGGTGCAGAAGCTGGACGCGTGGCGACTGACGTTGACCCCCGCCGTCCTCAGCCACGCGCGCCATGTCCTTTTCCTGGTGACCGGCAAGGAGAAGGCCGAGACTCTGCGCGCCGTGCTGGAAGGTCCGGTGGATCCGGATCGGCTTCCCGCGCAGATCGTCAGGCCGGCCGGTGGCCGCGTCGATTGGCTGTTGGACCACGATGCCGCCGGTCGTCTCAGTCCGCAGATGATCTGTAACAGGCGCGAACCTTCTTAATCCACAGATTTCGCAGATTGCACCGATTCTTCATGGGGGTGGGCCCATTGAAATCGGTGGGACTGGGCGATAAACGCGCAATCGCTGCCGTTCTGAAAAGGTTTTGCCGTTCCCAGTGAAATCGGCCAATCTGCGTAATCTGCGGATCAAGACAGTCCGTTGTTTTGGTTGCGGCACGCAGGCCGTGCTGTGTAATCTGCGGATCCATCAGTCCTCGCTCTTCTCGCTGAAAGGAATGCCACCATGAATCCAAAACAGGCCGCCGCAGAGCACGGTGCGAATTTGGTGAAGTCCGGGATGGTGCTGGGCTTGGGCAGCGGGAGCACGTCCGCGCTGATGGTCCAGGCCATCGGCAGAAAGCTTCGCGAGGGAACACTCCGGAACGTCATCGGGGTTCCGTCTTCCAGCGGCATCGCGGCGGTGGCGCGGGAGTCGGGCGTGCCGTTGGCGACACTCGACGATCACCCGGCACTGGACCTGAATCTGGACGGGGCCGACGAGGTGGATCCGAATCTCGACCTCATCAAGGGGCTGGGCGGAGCGCTGTTGTGGGAGAAGATCGTCGCCACCGCCTCACAGCAAGTGGTCATCTTGGTGGATGACACGAAGCTGGTGACGCGCCTGGGAACCAAAGCGCCTCTGCCGGTCGAGGTCGTTCCGTTCGGCTGGAAGTCCCACCTGGCGTTCGTGGAGTCCCTGGGCGGGGCACCTACCCTCCGGACGGAGCCCAACGGTCGCCCATTCGTCACGGACGAAGGCAATTACATCCTGCACTGCCGGTTTGGGGGCGGCATCGCGAATCCCGTCGAGACGGAAGCGCGCCTGCTCGGCCGGGCCGGCATTGTGGGGACCGGCCTCTTTCTCGGCGTCGCCCATCAGGTGATCGTCGGGAAGGCCGATGGCGTGGAGGTGCTGACGCGAAAGGACTGATCTTTCCGGGAGCCCGACCGCGTCGGGGCTCACCGCGGTCGGGTCGCGCGGAGCGCCCGCCACGCGAGGAGCGCAAACGTCGCGCAAACGGCAAAGATCAAGACGATGTACTCGAAGCGCCACGCCGCGTTTCCCAGTCGAGTGAGGTAATCTCCCCAGCCCAAACCGATGGCGTACCCGATCCCGACGGCAGCCGGAACGTAGAGCGAGGCACCGAGCACGTTCGCAAGGAAGAAGGGCACCGGACGGAGACCGGTGATGCCGGCGACGGGTCCGGCGAGGCAGCGCAGCCCGGGAAGAAAGCGTGCAGCGAAGACGGCAAGCGGACCGTAGCGAGCGACGATCCGTTGCACCGCGTCCACGCGCGTGGGAGTCACGAAGAACCAGCGCTCGTACCGCTCGACGGCCCTCCGGCCGAACTTGTGGCCGATCCAATACCCGAGATTGTCCCCCAAGACCGCGCTGAGAAATCCAACGCCGAGGACGATGGGGAAGCGGAGCTTTCCCTCCCACACCAAATAGCCGCCCAGGATGAGGATCGTCTCCTCTGGGATCGGCAGACCCATGTTTCCCAGGATGACGATGGCGGAGATGCCAACGTAGCCCCATGTCTCAAGGACCCAACCCGGATCCTGCATTCCGGTGACCCTCCTGGAACAGCGGGCGACTGGCTCCGCTCCGCCTCGTGCAGTGTACCAAAAGCAGGGCGACTGCACAAAGGCTGAGAGAAATTTCCCGCGGCTGCTTCCCTTGACACTCCTCTGCAATCTCAAGATAATACGCCGCCGCCATGAATATCACAGTTTGGGGTGCGGGAGCCATCGGGGGTGTCACGGGAGGGGCGCTGACCCGCGCCGGCCACGATGTGCTGCTGGTGGACGTCCACGAGGGGCACGTTGCGGCATTGAAGCGCGACGGCCTCACCGTGGAGGATTCCCGGGGCGACTGGCACGTGCCGGTCAGGGCGGCGACCCCGCCCGAGGTCCAGGGGCCGCTCCGGCTCGTTCTGCTGGCGGTCAAGGCGCAGGCGACGCCGACGGCCCTCGAACAGTTCGTCCCGCATCTGACCGATGCCTCGGTAGTGGTCTCCGTCCAGAACGGCTTGAACGAGGAGTTGATCGCGAAACGGATCGGCGCGGCCCGCACGGTCGGCTGCCTGGTGAACTGGGCGGCCGACTGGATCGCTCCGGGACAGGTCCAGTTCGGCGGCACGGGAAGCTTCGTCGTGGGTGAGCTGGACGGCGCCCTCACGCCGCGCGGGAGGGATTTGGCCGACCTCCTGTCGGCCGTCATGCCCAGCGACATCACCGACAACATCTGGGGCTGCCTCTGGGCCAAGATGTGCCTCGCTGCGCTCCTCTTTGCCACGGCCCTCACCGACGAGGCAGTCTACGACGTGGTGGAGCGGCCGTTTCCCACGAAACGCATGCTGGTCCTCCTGGTGGCCGAGGCCATGATGGTGGCCGAGGCCTCTGGCGTGCGCCTGGCTGCGTTCGACGAGTACGACCCGGCCGTCTATCGGAAGGGTGCGGCGGGGGCGCGGGCCGCCGTCGAGGAGGCCATGGCGACCGTGGCACGGTTCTATCGGATGCACACCAAGGTCAAGACTGGCGTCTGGCGCGACCTCGCCGTCCGGAAGCGAAAGACCGAGGTGGACTCACAACTCGGCATCGTGGCAGCCAAGGGCCGGCGTCTCGGAATCGCCACGCCCCTCTTGGATCGAGTTATCGGCATGATCCACGAGCTCGAGAGCGGCCGGCGCAGCATGGGGTGGGGGAACCTGGATGAGTTGGTGGCCCTGACGTGATAATGGGGCCGTGGCCGCCGGGGGCATCCCCGGCTTTGCGGGAGGAGAGACACATGAAGATGTCGAAGCGGGCCATGCGAGTGCTGGTCGCCTGTGCGCTCGCGCTGGCGGCCACGGTGTGGGTGTCGGCGGCCGTGGCGGGCGAGAAGCGCGGCGGGACGCTGACCATCGTCCGGCCCACCGATCCGGTATCGCTGGATTCCAACCTGGAGACGACCGGGCCGGGCGCATGGGTGTACTACAACATCACGGAGCCGCTCTTGGTGCTGGACGAACAGGGGAAGCTCACCGCCCGGCTCGCGACGAGCTGGC
>Ga0102851_10000434_pt1 | contig 21011 bp, 8 predicted proteins | sample Mud3Dept3metaG_FD_79558 | JGI IMG/M metagenome (GOLD analysis project Ga0102851, IMG submission 79558) | Freshwater wetland microbial communities from Ohio, USA, analyzing the effect of biotic and abiotic controls - Mud 3 Core 4 Depth 3... | ecosystem: Environmental > Aquatic > Freshwater >... | reverse complement strand
TGTTCCTGCTCGGCCTGATCCTGCTCGCGGGCTGCCTCGTGATCGGCCCGAACGAGGCGCGCGTGCTCACGTTCTTCGGGCGCTACACCGGCAGCGTCAAGGTCGCCGGCCTGCGCTGGGTCAACCCGTTCACCAACAAGCGCGACATCTCGCTGCGCGCGCGCAACTTCGAGAGCGCGAAGATCAAGGTCAACGACATCGACGGCAACCCGATCGAGATCGGGGCGGTGATCGTCTGGCGCGTGTTCGACACCGCCCAGGCGACGTTCGACGTCGAGAGCTTCACGAACTACGTCCAGATCCAGGCGGAGGCGGCGATCCGCACGCTGGCGATGCACCACCCGTACGACTCGCACGAGGAGGGCGTCATCAGCCTGCGCGGAGCGTCGGAGCAGGTTGCCGATCTGCTCCGCAAGGAGGTCGACGAGCGGATCCGGGCCGCGGGCTGCGAGATCGTCGACGCGCGAATCGCACACCTCGCGTACGCGCCGGAGATCGCCCAGGCGATGCTCCAGCGCCAGCAGGCCGGTGCGATCATCGCGGCGCGCAAGCTGATCGTCGAGGGCGCGGTGTCGATGGTCGAGATGGCGCTCGAGCAGCTGTCCAAGCGCGGCATCGTCGAGCTCGACAGCGAGCGCAAGGCGTCGATGGTCTCGAACCTGCTCGTCGTGCTGTGCGGTGAGCGCTCGACACAACCCGTCATCAATGCCGGCACGATCTACTAAGGCCCCCGTGCCGGAGCGCAAGTCGTTCCTGCTGCGCATCGATCCGTCGGTCCTCGAGGCCCTCCAGAAGTGGGCCGCCGACGATCTGCGCTCGCTCAACGCGCAGATCGAGTACGTGCTGCGTGACGCACTGGTGCGGGCAGGTAGGACTCCCGGCAAGAAGGGACCCCCATATCGCTGACTGATCTCGTCGCCTGGCGCGCCGCCGGGCGCGGTCCTCGCGTACGATGGAAGGAATGGCGGGTCCGCGGCGAACCTCGGGTGAGACGGTACCCTTCGATCGCGACGAGCTCGCCCGGCTCGCGAAGAAGTCCGTACCGCCGGCCGAGCGACCGAACGCGAACGTCGTGCGTGCCAAGCGATCGACCAACCCGCAGGCCGTGGCCGCCACGGCGGTCGATGGCGAGGAGGAGGTCGTGGTCGTCGTCGAGATGGACGACGAGGACGAGCCGCAGGCACCGCGGCGCGCGCGGACGGCCACGCTGCCGGATCCGGCCACGATGTCGATCCTCGCCGAGATCGCGCGCGCCGAGCCGGCGCCACCGGTGAGGCCGGCGCCGGACGACGTGCGGCCGAACCGCCACGTCAAGCGCCGCGGGTGACCGCAGCGAGCAGCGAACCATCGTCGATCATCGCCCGGACCGCGCGGATGTCGGGTGAGATCGGCCGATCGACCATCATCGCGGGGACCTTCGCGCGGATCACCGCATGCACGGCCTCGAGCGGCGGGGTCGTCCGCAGCGGCCGCCGCAGATCGATCCCCTGGGCGGCGCACAGGAGCTCGATCGCGAGTACGAGGCGAACATGGTCGTGGATCGTCGCGAGCTTGAGCGCAGCGGTGGCGCCCATCGACACGTGATCCTCGCGGCCCGCCGAGGACGGGATCGAGTCGACCGACGCGGGGTGCGCCAGGATCTTGTTCTCGGAAACCAGCGCAGCGGCGCTGACCTGGGCGATCATGAACCCGGAGTTGAGGCCGCTGTCGGGCGCGAGGAACGGCGGCAGGCCCGACGACAGGTGCGGGTTGACGAGCTGCTCGATCCGGCGCTCGCTGATGTTCGCGAGCTCGGCGACCGCGATCGCGGCCGCGTCGAGCGCGATCGCGACGGGCTGGCCGTGGAAGTTGCCGCCGCTGATCATCTCGTCGCCGTCCGGACCGTCGAGGAACACCAGCGGGTTGTCGGTCGAGCTCGCCGCCTCGCGCTCGAGGACGGTGCGCGCGAACGCGAGGACGTCGCGGCTCGCGCCGTGGACCTGCGGCATGCAGCGCAGCGAGTACGGGTCCTGGACCTTGCCGCAGTCCTTGTGGGACTCCGCGATCTCCGATCCTGCGAGCAGCTCGCGCAGAAACGTCGCGACGGCGATCTGGCCGGGGTGCGGGCGCGCGGCGACGACGCGCGGATCGAACGCGCGCGCGGTGCCCTTGAGCGCCTCGAGCGACATCGCCCCGGCGAGGTCAGCGATCCGGCACGTCACGTCGGCGTCGTGGAGCGCGAGCCCACCGACCGCGGTCATGTGCTGTGTCCCGTTGAGCAGGGTCAGCCCCTCCTTGGCCTCGAGCACCAGCGGCTCGATGCCCGCGCGACGCAGCGCTTCGGCCGCCGGCATCGTCTCACCGCGATACTCGGCATCGCCTTCGCCGATCATCCCGAGCGCGAGGTGCGCGAGCGGCGCGAGGTCCCCCGATGCGCCGACCGATCCGCGCGCGGGGATCACCGGATGAACGCCGGCGTTGAGGAGCTCGCACAGCCGCTCGCAGCACACGGCGCGGGCGCCGCTCCGGCCGGTCGCGAGCACGGCGGCGCGCAGCAGCATCATCGCGCGGACGCAGTCCTGGGGCAGGGGCGTGCCGACGCCCGCTGCGTGCGAGCGCACGAGGTTCTGCTGGAGGCGCGTGACCTGATCCGAGGAGATCCGGACCTCGGCGAGGGCCCCGAAGCCGGTGTTGACGCCGTAGACGGCCGGAGCCGCATCGCCGCCGCGGACGACCTCGTCCACCACCTGGCGCGCACGGACCATCCCGGCGTGGGCGCGGGTGCCGATCTCGACCCGGCGCCCTCCGCGGGCGACCGCGGCGATCACTTCGAGGCTCAGGTCTTCATCACCGAGGCGAAGGGGTGGGGACACGGGCGATGGTGTAAGCGTCCGAGGCTGCGCCGCGCAACTGCGAGGAACTCCCAAATACTCGGAATGACGGTCCCCTGCGTTGACACTCCGCGCGTTGATCTGATGATCTTGGACAGACTTGGGTACGCCACCCGAAGACGAACCGAGCGCTGAGGAGGGCGCCTTGGGGACTCCTTCCAACGATCCTGCCGCCAGGCCGATCGCAGCGGACCAGCACGCCTCGGGACCGACGTCCGGTGTGCCGAAGGAGCGCCCCATCGCGGCGGGCCTCGCATCGCGGATCGACGCGATGATGGCCGAGCGCGAAGAGGGCGAATCGAACGAGAGCGCCGGCCTCACCCTCGATCTCGACGAGATCGTCGAAGTCGAGGAGTCACCGCGCCGGCCGCCGTTGGGCGCGCGCCCACCCGTCCCCGTGCTCCCACCGCCGCCGCCAAGCCGGCCGATCGTGGTCGTGCCGCCGCGTCCGCCCGGTGCCACGCCGCTGATGCGGATCCCGCTGGTCAAGCGAGCCGTCGCGATGACCCCGCCTCCGATGGCAGTCGTCCCGACCGTCGCGATCCCGGTTCCCCCGGCCGCGGCGCCGCTCTCGATCCCCGCGCCGCCCGCAACCGACGCCCCCAAGACCGACGCCCCCAAGACCGACGCCCCCAAGACCGACGAGACACCACGCGCGCACCGACCTTCCGGCGTCGGGATGCCGGCGGACGGCCGCGTCCACCGGCCGAGCTGGCCGCCGTCGCCTGCCGGAGGCGATCTCGATCTCCCGCAGGGCCATGATCTCGCGGGGCTCTCCGAGGGTGGCGTCGAGGTCAGCACCGCGACGCCGAACATCGTCGTCGATCAGCCGCTCGAAGCGCACCTCGACTCGCCGACCGTGATCGATCGCGCGCTCGAGGAGCTCGGCGATGCGGGCAGCGAGAAGCGTGCCGAGACCGTCTCGAAGGAGCTCGAGGCGACGACGGATCCCGCGGCCGCCGCGTACCTGGCGTACGAGCTCGGCGAGCTCTACGAGCGCCGGCTCGCCGACGAGGCACGCGCCGTCAAGTCGTACGGTCGCGCGCTCACGCTCGATCCGGCGCTGCGCCCGAACCTGTGGGCGATCCGCCGCGTGTTCTATCGCCGCGGCCTGTGGCCTAACCTCGCGAAGCTGATCGGCGCCGAGGTCGAGTACGCGCGCGATGACTACGAGCGCGCGGATCTGCTTCTCGAGAAAGCTCGCATCCTCGGCCATCGGATGAACGACGTCGCGGAGGCGCGGGTGGCGCTCGACGAGGCGGTCCGGATCTCGCCGACGCACCAGGGCGCGCTGCTCGAGCTCGAACGGCTCGCTGCGCGCGACAACGACACCTCCGCGCTGCTCGACGTATGGGAGCTGCTCGCGCAGGCGGTCGAGCATCCCGCGCGCAAGATCAGCTACTGGGTCGAGGTCGGCCGCCACGCCGGGACATCCGAGTATGCGCGCGCGCAGGCGGCGTTCGACAAGGCCTCGGAGCTCGCCGCCGGTGGCCCGTTCGCCGAGCGCGTCGCGCGCGAGCGCCTGCGCATCGCGGAGGAGAACGGCACGCCCGAGGACGTCGCGACCGCGGTCGAGAACCTCGCGACCCTGCTGCTCGCCGCGTTCGGGCTCGCGGGCCCCGAGGCGGCCGCGAGCGCGGACGCCGAGCACCAGACCGATCGCGCGACCGCGATCCGCCGCGAGCTCGTCGCGCTGCGCCGCCGCCAGGCCCAGCTCGCGCGGACCGGAGCGCCCGAGCGCGCATGGGACGTGCTGCAACAAGCGCTCGCGCTGTCGCCCGGCGAGCCGGTCGTGCTCGCGGATCTCACCGAGCTCGCCGAGGAGCTCGGTCGCTACGAGGACCTCGCCGAGCTCGTGCAGAGCTGGCAGGCGGTCGAGGGTGATCCGGCCCGCGCGATGGTGCTGTCGATCCGCCGCGCCGACGCGCTGCTGCGCGGCGGTCAGCGCGATCAGGCGCGCGCGCTGCTCGCGTCTCTCGAGGCGAGCGCCCCCGGCTTCATCGTCCTGACCTCGGCGGCGGAACGCGATGCGCTCGGTCGCGCCGACGCCGGCGATCTCGCGCGGACCTATATCGCGGCCGCGCATGCCGCGCTGCTCGGTAGCTGGCTCGGACCGGGGCAGACGCCTTCGCCCGATCCGACCGCGGCCGCGGCGCTCTACGTCCAGGGCGCAGAGCTGCTCGCGTACGAGGTCGGCGGCACCGAGGCGCTCGACGAAGCTCGCACCGTGCTCGGCAAGGCGCTCGAGGCGGTGCCCGGCTATCCGCCGGCGCTCGAGGCGCTGACCGAGCTCGATGACACGACCGGCAACGTCACCGAGTCGATCGCACGCCTGCGCGCCGCGGCCGTGGCGCTGTCCGGCGATGCGAAGCGCGCCGTCCTCGAGCGCACGATCCGCCTCGCGCGTACGCACGGCGATCTCGAGGCCGTGCTCGAGCTCGAGCGCGAGGTGATGACGATGGCGCCCGGCGAGCTCGGCCTGCGGTGGCGCCTCGAGTCCACGCTCGCCCAGCTCGGCCGCGATGACGAGCGCGCCCAGCTCCTGATCGAGATCGCCAGCGCGGAGCCGGATCCGACCCGGCGCGGGACCGCGCTGCTCGCTGCCGCGCGCCTGCGCGAGCGCGCCGGTGCGGTCGAAGCCGCGACCGAGCTGTATCGCCAGGTGATGTCACTGTGGCCCGACGACGCGTTCGCGCGCGAGTCGCTGGTCGACTTGCTGCGTGCGCAGGAGCGCTGGGGCGAGCTCGTCGCGGAGCGGCGCGCCGAGGCGCGCGCGCTCCCCGACAGCCTGGTCGCACGGCGCGCCTTGCGCGAGGCCGCGTGGGTGCTCGAGGTCCGGATCAAGGATGTCGCATCGGCGGCCGCCGTCTACGAGGAGTGGCTCCAGCGGCTTCCTGACGATCGCACCGCGCTCGAAGGCGCGGCACGCACCCGCGCGATGTTCGGCGATCGCAACGGCGAGGTCGCCGCGCGACGCGCGATCGCGGATCTCGATCCGACGCCCGAGGTGCAGTGGCTGCTCGGGCGTGCGCTCGAGCGTGCCGGTCAGTTCGACGAGGCGGCGGACGTGTTCCGCGGCCTCGCCGTGCGCGAGGAGCCCTCGGTCGCCGCCACGAGCGCCGCGCTCGCCCTCGCGGATCTGGCCGCGGGGCGCGCCGACACCGTGATGCGGCTCGAGGCGACGAGCGCGCTCGCCGGGCGGGTCACGGATCCACTGCTCGGCGCCGCGCTCGCCGAGGACAGCGGCTGGATGTACGCGCTCGTACTCGAAGACTTCGATCGCTCGGCGCAGTCGTTCGCGGCCGCGATCGCGCTGGACCCCGATCGGCGGGGGGCGCTGCTCGGAGCGGCGCTGGTCGCATCGCGTCGCGGGGATCCGGCCGGACTGTCGGCCGCGTACGATGGGCTCGCCGGGTCCGTGCAGATGCCGGAGGCCGCCGCGGCGCTGCACATGCGCGCTGCCGCCGTGGCCGCGGCGAGCGGAGACCTCGAGCTCGCGAACCACCGCGTCGCGGCCGCGCGGGCGAGCTCTCCCGACGACACGAGCGCGCTGGTCGTGCTCGCCGAGGCGAGCGCGACGCCGCCGCAGGTCGATAGCGACGACGCCAACACGATCATCGATCCGCTGCTCGCCCGCGCCGAGGTGCTCGAGCTGCGCAGTGCGCTCGCCGACGATCCCGCGGCGCAGACGTCGTGGGAGCTCGACCGCGCCGAGGCGCTCGAGCTCGCTGGGCGGCTCCGCGAGGCGGGCACCGTCGTCACCGCCGTCCTCAAGACCGAGCCGACGGACCTGCGCGCGCTCGAAGCGCTGCGGCGGCTCGCGAAGCGGGCCAATGACGACACGACCTGGGCGCACGCGAGCTTCCAGCTCGCGAAGAGCATCGGCGATCCCGCGGCCAAGCTCGCGCTGCTGCGCGACGCGGTCGGCGTCTACGACGGCTCGATCCTGGCGAACGCGCAGCAGCTGACGCTCGCGACCTGCAAGCGAATCCTCGCCGCCGATCCGGGCGCCGCGGAGCTCGATCGGTACCTGGAGCTCCTGCGCGAGCGCGCCGACATCCGGGCGCTGATCGCCGCACTGTCCGCCCGGCTGACGTTCCTCGAGGCTGAGGAGCGCGAACCATCCGAGATGGTGCCGCTGCTGCTCGAGCGCGCCACCGTGCTCCACGGCCTCGGCGAGACCGAGCCGGCGATGGCCGACCTCGATGCGCTGCTCGATCGCTCGGCGCGCCACGTCGAAGCGCTGCGGTTCCGCGCGGACCTGGCGTTTCAGGCAGGCGATGTCCAGGCGGCGGTCGCGCTGTGGCGCCGGCACATCCAGGCGGAGACCCGGCCGCAGCGCCGCGCCGAGGTCGAGCTGCAGCTCGCCCAGGTCCTCGCCGAGAACGTCAACGACGTCGCCGGCGCGATCGAGAACCTCGAGCACGTCGCCGAGAACTCGCCCGACGACATCCAGCTCCGCGAGCGCCTGCTCGCGCTGTGCCTGCGCGCCGGCGACTGGGATCGCGCGACCCGCGAGCTCCGCGTCCTCGGCCGCCTCCGGCCCACGCCGCAGGAGAAGGCGCGCGAGGAGCTGCGCCTCGGCCTGATGCTGCGCGACAAGCTCAACGATCGCAGCGGGGCCCGCCTCGCGCTCGATCGCGCCCGGACACTCGACCCGCTGAACCTCGACGTCGTCCGCGAGCTCTCGGAGTTGCTCGAAGCACCGGCGCGCACGCAGGTGCTGTCCAGCACCGCGGCGAGCTTCCGCGCGTCGATCATCCAGAACCCGCGGAGCGCCGTGCTCTACGAGCGGCTCGCGCAGGTCACCGGCTGGTTGAGCGATGTCGACGCACGCTGGCTCGCGCTGGTCGGGGTCGAGGCGCTCGGGACCCCGTCGGTCGATCAGCGTCAGGTGCTCGCGCAGGGACGGCAGATGCTCGGCTCGCCCGCGAAGGCGAAGCTCGACGACGCGTATCGCAATGCACTGCGCGGAGGCTCGCTCGGGCCGCTCGCGGACTTGTGGCGCGCGATCGCTCCGGCGGTCCAGGTCGCGACCGGCGTCGATCCGGGCAAGCTCGGCTTTGTTCGCGGTGACAAGATCGCGATCAAGAAGCTCGGCGAGAAGTACGAGCCGCTCGCCGTCGCGCTGGCCTGCTTCGGCGTCGAGGACATCGAGATCTACGTCAGCGCGGAGCGCGTCGGGATCGCGCGAGCCCTGGCCGCCGAGACGCCGATCCTGTGCATCGGTGCGGATGTCGCAACCGCCGCGATGCCGCAGCACCGGTTCCAGCTCGGCCGTGCCGTCGCGACGCTCGCCGAGGGCCTCGCGACGCTATCGCACCTGCGCGAGGGCGAGCTCGGGTGGACGATCGCCGCCGCGCTGCGCGCGTCCGACATTTCGGCCATCCCGGCTGGGATCAGCGAGCACGTCGTCGGCGAGGACGCGACGATCGCGGAGCGCGCGAAGGTCATGAAGAAGGAGATGGGCCGCAAGCAGAAGGCGGCGGTCGTGCAGCTCGTCCAGCAGCACGCCGACGAGCTCACGGACGTCGACGAGTTCCGGCGGATGGCGATCTCCGTCGGAAACCGCGCGGGTCTGCTGTGGTGCGGCGATCTCGCGGTCGCGCATGCGCAGCTCGATGTCGGCAAGGGCGGCAAGGCCCTCGCGGACAGCCAGAGCGCGCTCGAGCTGACGGCGTGGTCGATCTCCGAGGATCACCTCAAGCTCCGCGAGCGCCTCGGCGTCGCACTCAAGGGGGCACGATGACCGCAGGCGCAAAGCCTCCGAAGGGGCCGCCCAAGGCTCCGACGAAGCCGTTCCTCGGCGGCGACGATCTCCACAACGAGCTCGACGCGTGGGACGCGACGTTCGATGCGCTCCACGCCGAGGACGCCGGCGGCGCGCCAGCGAACCAGGAGGTCATGGAGTGGCCGGCCGCGGCACCGGACGCGACGGTCCTCACGATGCCCGCCGCGCCCGCCGAGATCGATCTCGAGGACCAGATGACCCTCGATCGCGCGATCGACGACGGGGGCGACGCGACGCTCGACCGCTCGCTCGATCTCCGCCCGTCCGGCCGGGTCCGGATCGCCGAGACGACGGCGGACACGTTCGACGGCGACGAGGGGGCCGAGACCGACTTCTCGGACGTCGGTGCCGACGGACCACCCGCGGCGCTCGGCGAGATCCTCGGTCGCCACACGACCGCGCCCCCCGTCGACGAACCCGAGAAGACGCGGATCCAGGTCTATCCCACGAACCCGCGGCGGGCCGAGGCGACGCAGCCGCCTCCGCTCGATGACGACGACGACGACGAGGTCTTCACGTCGGCTTCCCGGCCGATCGCGCCGCCCCCGTGGCTCGGCGAGCCGGCGTTCGACGACGACCCGGTGGCGCCGCCGCCGGTCGCACCCGAGCAACGCCGCACGCCGGCGATCATCCGCCGCACCCAGGCCGGGATCCCGACCGTCGGCGCCCCCGGCGAGTCGCGGAACACGCCTGCCCAGAGCGTCGACATGTCGGACTTCTCCGAGCAGACGCGGATCCAGCACGTCGGCGAGATCGAGGAGCAGCGCCACGCCTCTCGGCCCGCGTCGAAGACGCTGCCGCCGCCGATCGAGGAGGACGAGTACGAGATCGAGATCGACGCGTCTGCATCGGCCGCACCTCCGATCTCGATCGCCCCGGAGACCTCGGGCGAGCAGTCGATGCGTCGCACGGCGCACGTCGTCCGGCGCGCCGAGGGCATGACACGCCCGCCGCCGATGTCGTTCCGCTCGCCGGCCGACGACGAGGTGTCGATGGAGCTCGACGCCATGACCCCGCCACCGGCGGCGGGGCCCGCGCCGGAGGACGACTTCTCCGACGTGGCGGCTGCGGTCGGCGCGACCGACGGCGATGCGCTCGACGAGATCGCGGCGATTCGACCCCGCCGTCCGTCGACGCCACGCGCGTCGTCGGACCTCGCGATCGAGATCGAGGATGTTCCGCAGGCGCCGGGCCTCGATGATGCGCTGTCCGCGCTCGACGAGCTGGTGCCGCAGGCCGACGAAGACGACCGTGCACTCGACTCGTTCGAGGACAAGGCGGCGCCACCAACGTTGATCTCGTCGCAGGGGCGCCCGCCGGCGCTGACCGATCTCTACCCGCGGATCAAGACGCCGACGTCGGTCCCGCCGATCGGCATCAGCCCGTTGGTCGCCGTGGTCGGCGGCCCGGGCGCCGTTCCCGCGCGGCCCCAGCGGCTCGCCACTTCGCCGGTCGAGGTCGATGTGGCAGCCGAGCCCGAGCCGGAGCTCGATCTCGACGGCTCGGTCCGCGCGTGGCCGGAGCAAGTCGCACCGGTCGCGAGCAGCACGCTCGACGAGGACGCGGCCCAAACGCTGCTGGTCCTCGAGCGCGAGCTCGCGACGGTCGACGAGAGCCATGCGTCGGCGGCGCTTCGGATCGAGGCTGGCCGCTTGTGCGAGCGGCTGACCGATCTCGATCGCGCACGCTCGCACTACGATGCCGCGCTGCTCGCCGATCCGCGCGCGACCGCCGCACTCCGCGGCCTGCGCCGCCTCGCGCGCGCGAGCGGGGACCTGGTCGAGGCGGTGCGGCACCTCGATGCCGAGATCGCGGTCGCCGGAGCGCTCGAGCGCCGGCCCCTCGGGCACTACCGGATCGATCTCCTGATGGCGAGCGGCGATCAGGATCTCGCGCGCGTCGCGGTTGGCGAGGTCCTCGACAGCGCGCCGTCGGACGTCCGCGCGTTGCTCGCGCACCTCGAGCTCGCGTTCCTCGATGGTCGCGCCGACGAGTTCGGCAGCGGGCTCGAGCAGCTCGCGCACGCGATCACGGATCCCGAGCTGCGCGCCGCCGTGCAGTCCGCGCGCGGCGCGCTCGCGGCACATCACAACGAGACCGCCGCCGCCGCGAGCTGGTTCGCCGCCGCAGCCGAGTCCGATCCGACGTCGCTCGCGGCGCGGATCGGCGCGATCCGGCACGCCGCAGCGCAGGCCGATGGGCCAGGGGCAGGGCGTGCGCTCGTCGATCTCGCGAAGACGATCGAGCTGGTCGATCCGATCACGGCGGCCGCGGCCGCGCTCCGGGCCCAGCAATGGACCACGGGTGAGACCAGCATCGCCGCCGCGGCGATCGCCACGGCGGCGGCGCCGAGCGATCCGCTGGTCGCGCGACTCGCCGCGGAGACCGCCGCGGCGGGGAGCGATCCAGCGGCGACCGCCGCCGCGTTCGCTCACTGGGCGACGACCGGCGCCTCACCGGCCGAGCGCGCGTACGCGTCGGCCCGCGCCGCGGAGCTCGACGCGGGGCGCGGGACCGAGCTGTGGACGGCCGCGCTCGCGCTCGATCCGGGTGACGACTACGCCGCCGCGCAGCTGCGCACTGCCCACGTCGCCGCCGAGGAGACGCAGGCCTCGATCGACGTCGATCTCGCCGTCGCCGCCGACGTCGAACGCGAGCGCGCTCGCTTGCGTGCAGCGTACGGTCTGATCGCGCAGGGCCAGCTCACGGCGGCGATCGAGATCCTCCGCAAGGGCCACACCGAGCGTCCGGGCTCGATCGCGCTTGCCGAGGCGCTCGGCGAGGCGCTGGCCGCCGCGAACCAGTGGTCCGAGCGCGCGAAGCTGTTCGCCGAGCTCGCCGCCGAACCGGGCGAGCAGCTCGATCGCGAGGTCGCCCAGCTCCGCAGCGCGGTCGCGTGGGAGGAGGCCGTGGGCGCTGCCGCCGCCGCCGAGCCGCAAGTTGGAGAGCACGCGAGCGAGGACCTGCAGCGCGCGACCGCCTCCGCGCTCGAGGCGTGGGAGCGCGTGCTCGAGCACGGTCCGCAGTCCCCCAGCGCTCACGCCGCGGCGATCGTCCTGGCGAGCCGGCTCGGGGATCGTGATGTGATGGCCGAGGTGCTCGCGCGAGCGCAGGTCGCGGAGCGCTCGCCCTGGGCCGCCGCGAGCCTCGGGCTGCGCCGTGCGCGCCTGTACGCCGCCGAGGATCCGGGCCGCACCGAGTCGATGCTGCGCGAGCTCGCGCCCGGCCTCGATGATCCGCGTCGCACGGTCGCGCTCGTGATCGGCGCGGCGCGCCAGAAGGAGCTCGGCGATGCGGCCGCGGCCCTCGAGGATCGCGCGAACCTGCTCGACAGCAAGGCCGGGACCACCGAGGGAGCGTCGCTCCGCCTGCGCGCCGCCCAGCTCGCCCTCGATGCGGGCGATGCGTCGCGTGCCACCCAGCTGCTCGGCCGCGTCGAGCAGGCGCTGCCTCAGCTCGGTGTCGTGCCCGACCTGCTCGCGGCCGCCCGGCGCCGCGCCGGTGATCGCCCGAGCACCGCGCCGCCGCGCCGGAGCGAGCCCGCGCCCGGCGTGTCGTCGGCAGATGCGTTCGCGCGGATCGTGCGCGACGCGGATCTCGCCGCACTCCACGGCGACGGGGCAGGCGCGCTCGCGCTGTACCAGCGCGCGCTCGAGCTCCGGCCCGGCGATCCGCTCGCCGCGGTGCCCCTGATCCGGGTCGCGACCCAGCTCCGCGATCCCGCGCCGATCACCGGCCTCGCGCTCGCGCAGCTCCGTGCCGCGGAGGAGTCCGGCGATGCCGTTGCCAAGGCGTCCGCGTACGAGCTGCTCGCGCACATCGACGGCGAACTGCGCAGCGATCAGGAGTCGGCGCAGATCTCGCTCGAGAGCGCGTCGCAGGCGGATCCCACGCGGATCGATCTGCTGATCCGTCTCGAGCGCCGGTACGCGATCGGGGATCAGCTCTCCGAGCTGTTGCGCCTGCGCAAGGCGCAGATCTCCACACTCGCCGGCGAGCACACGCGCGATCGCGCGGCGCTGCTACTCGACCTCGCGGGCCTCGCGACGCGGGATCAGCGGCCCGAGACGGAGATCGCGGACATCTACCGGAGCGTCCTCGACGGCGACGCGTCGATCTTGCCGACCGCGCGACTCGCGCTGCTGCACCTCGAGTCGATCGTTCGCCGCGCCGGGTTCTCGGCCGAGCTCGCGCAACTCGAAGAGAAGATCGCCAACTACTTCGAGGGCGATCCGAAGACACAGGCCGCGTTCTGGACCCGCGCCGGCGAGACGCTCGCCGAGATCGGGCAGATCGACGAGGCCGTGCTGCGCTTCGGCCGGGCCGAAGCGGCGTTGCCGGGTCACATTCCCGCGCTCGAGGGCTGGCGTCAGGCCGCGCTCAAGGGTCAGCTGTGGATCGACGTCGCCGAGGCCGCGTCGCGTCAGGCCGCGAACTCCGACGACGAAAAGCAGCGCGCTGCCCTCTACCACTTCGCGGGCGTCGCGCTGATGGACAAGGCGCTCGTCGGCGAGCAGGCGATGACGGCCTTCCGCAAGGCGCTCGACGCCGACCCCAAGCACAAAGACGCGTTCCTCCGGCTGCGGATCTTGCTCGAGGAAGACGCGAACCACGACGATCTCGCGACGCTGCTCGCCCAGCGGCTCGAGGTCGAGGAGCAGGGACCGGTGCGGATCGAGATGCACCGCGCGCTCGCCGAGCTCCACCGCAACTTCCTCTCCGATCGCGACACGGCGAAAGAGCACTACCGGTTCATCCTCGACTCGGATCCCAATGATCTGCGCGCGCACGCGGCGATCGCCGACATCGCGTGGGAGCAGGGCGCCTGGCAGGAGGCAGCGGATGCGCTGATGGCGCGCGCGCGACTCGAACGTCAGCCCGATGTCCTGAAGACGCTGTGCTTCCGGCTCGGCTTGATCTACGCGGATCGGCTCGTCGACGTCCCGATGGCGCTCAAGGCGTTCCAGCGCGCGCTGACCTACCAGCCCGACGACGAGAACACGCTCGTCCGGCTCGCCGATCTCGCGACCCAGGCCGGCGAGTGGAAGCTCGCGCTCGGTGCATGCGAGCGTCTGGTCAAGAACGAGACCGATCCGGATCGCCGCGCGACGCACCTGCAGCGGGTCGCAAAGATCTTCAAGGATGGCTTCAACGATCGCAAGCGGGCCGAGCGCGCGCTCAACCTCGCGCTCGACGGAGCGCCGACCAACGATGACGCGCTGACCACGCTGGTGCAGTTCTACAAGGACGCAGGCGACATGACGTCCGTGCGCGTCCACCTCAACCGCGTCGCAGGCGCGATGCGCGCACGCGTCCAGAAGGACCCGCAGGACGGCGTGGCGTATCGCGTGATCGCCCGCGCGATGGCCGCGCGCGCGGTCGCCGGCGTCGACGGCTCGCTCCCGATCGCGCGGGCCGCCGCCGAGCTCGCCGATCTGCTCAAGGAGAGCGGCGATCCCGAGCAGAAGATCCTGCGGATCCCGCCAACGCCCGATCTCGCGCCGCTGTTGAGGCCCGAGGCCGACGAGGTTCTGTTCCCCCGTGGCGTCCAGGTCGAGCTGCGCCAGGTATTCCAGATCCTCGGCGATCGGATCGCCAAGCACGTCGGCGTCGACCTCCGGCCGTACGGCGCGACGCGCGGCGATCGTCTGCGCGCCAAGGACAACCCCACCGCCGCGGTGGCCCAGGGCGTCGCGACGGCGCTGGGCTTCGGCGAGATCGACGTCTACGTCTCGAGCCGCCAGCCGTGGGCGATGGTCGCCGAGCCGACCAGCCCGGTCTCGCTCGTGATCGGCTCCTCGATCGCGGCCGGGGGCGGGGACGCGATCCGGTTCGCGGCCGGGTCCGCGCTCAAGCTCGCGCAGGCCTCGCTCGCGATCCCGGCGCGCCTGCCGGCCGACGACCTCGGCGTCCTGGTGATCGCCCTCCTGCGGCTGTTCCAGCCCGAGTTCCCGCTCGACGGCGTGGATGCCGATGCGGTCGCGACCCAGAACCAGAAGCTCCGCCGGTTGATCCCCACGGGCCTGTCCAACGAGCTGAGGCCGTTTGCCCTCGCCGTCGACGGCCAGCGCTTCGACCACCGCGAGCTATCCCGGGATCTCAAGGTCGCCGGGCTGCGGGCCGGCCTCGTGGCGTCGGGGTCGCTGATGGCGGGGCTCCGGGTCCTCGCCTCCCAGGCCGAGGGTGAACTCCCGAGCTTCCTGGCAGATCCTGTCGCCCAGGGATTGATCACATTCGCCCTCGGGGAAGACCACGCCGTGGTCGCCAGGTAGCTGGTTTCCGCGGGATCTCGAGGGCGCCCTGTCAGGGCTCCGACGCGCTGCGGTGCGGCCCGCTCCTTGCTCAGTCCCTACGCATCCGACAGCCATCGGATTTGACTCGGAGGATCGTCATGCGGTTACAGCCACTCACCAGTAGCCATCGTCTCCTGACCATGACAGCCCTGACTTGCCTGGCTACTACAGTAGCCTGCGGCAGCGGGGAAGCCCCCGAGCTATCGGGTCTGACCGACCAGGTCGCCCAGGTCGGCACCGAGCTCAAGATCGACCTCCTGGGGACCGACCCGGACGGCGACCAGCTCCAGTACCGGTTCCACGCTCCGGACCTCGAGCAGGTGGCTGACCATGCGGCCATCACGGTGTCCCCGAGCGGCTCCGGCGTGTTCCGCTGGACCCCGCTCGCGCAGGACGTCGGCGAGCACGCCTTCGACTTCGTGGTCTCCGATGGGGACAACGACACGACCGTGACGATCAACATCGACGTCAAGAGCGCCATCGGCTCGGCGACCGCGCCGATCTTCCGCCAGCCGCTCGGCACCGGGACGACGATCGACCTGACCAAGAAGAAGTGTGTCGACCTCGACGTCGTGATCGAGGACCAGGACACCGCCGAGGTCACCCTCGCGCTCGAGGAGCCCAAGCTCGACAACATGAACCTCAGCCAGGAGGACGGGCTGACCGCCAAGTTCAACTGGTGCCCGACCAAGGAGCAGGAGGCGGAGAACCGCTACACCGTCACCATCTCGGCCGATGACGGCGAGAACCCGAAGACGATCAAGAACTACCTGATCGTCCTCCGCGGCGGCACGGCGACCAACTGCCCCGGCGGCGCCCCGGTCATCGCGCATACCCCGGCGAACGAGAGCACGATCGTCGACCTGACGATCGACGCGCAGGTCACCGACGACCAGGGCCTCAAGGAAGCGCCGCTGTTCTACTACTCGCTCACCAACCCGGGCACGACCCCGAACCTCGGCCCCGGGGGCATGACGCAGCTGTCGACCCTCAAGGTCAGCGGGACGACCACCAACGGCACCTATGCCGCCGACGTCCCGAACCCGGTCGCCGGCATGCCCGCCGGCACGGTGCGGACCCTCTGGTACGTGTTCGTCGCCGATGACGACGACGACGAGACCGGCAACTGCGACCACTCGACCCAGTCGCAGGTCTACTCGATGACCGTGACCTCGACCGGCTCGGCGAACCTCGGCATCTGCGCCGCGTGCACCGCGGACTCGCAGTGCGGTACCGGCGACCTCTGCACCTACGTCGGGTCGATGGGCGCGAGCTTCTGCCTCCAGGCGTGCGGCACCAGCTGCCCGACCGGGTACGCGTGCTCGGCCGAGGACGTCACCTCGGTCAACTACGCCCACGCTCGCCAGTGCGTGCCGACCAACGGCTCGTGCACGATGCCGACGGCGATGTGCGCCGACGACACCAACGAGGACGACGACACGCAGAGCCAGGCGTCCGCGAATGCAGCGGTCGATGGCCCGATGGTCGCGAACAACACGCTCGACGCCGTCAGCTGCCCCAAGCCGGTGCAGCCGTCCTACGGCTCGAAGGCCGACGACGACTGGCGCCAGCTCGTGATCACCCAGGACACCCGGGTCGACATGTGGCTCTACGGCAACGGCGAGAGCGACCTCGACCTCCAGATCTACTCGTCGAACGGCTCGCTGGTCTCGAAGTCGACGACGCTGACGGCCGACGAGAACATCATCAAGTGTCTCAAGCCGGCGACGTACTACGTCAAGGTCAACGGCTTCACCAACGCGCGCAGCGAGTACCTGCTCGACTACATCGCGACGCCCGAGGTGTGCAACACGACCTGCACCGACGACACCCGCGAGGACGACAACACCTACAGCCAGGCCCGGATCACCACGCAGCCGAGCTACTCGTCGACGGCGAACATGATCTGCCCGAACAACGACGACTGGTACAAGGTCGACCTCGCAGCCGGCGATGTGCTGACGATGGATCTCGCATTCACGCAGTCGAACTCGACGCAGGACATCGACATCCACCTGTACAAGGGATTCACCGACCTGTGGCCGTGCAGCTACGAGGACCCGTCGATGTGCTCGGCCACGCGTGGCCAGGGTGCGGTCTCCAACGAGCACGCGGTCTACACGGCGACGACCGCCGGCACCTACTACGTGGTCGTCCGCGGCTACAACGGCTCGACGAACAACTACGGCATCACGCTCCAGGTGCAGTGATGCGGGTCCGCGCCGCCGTCCTTGCTGCGACCCTGGTCGCGGGCGGTTGCGGGACCGCGCTCGGTCCCGACCCGGGCCTCGAGGGCCTGTCGGTCACCAAGGTGGCGCCGGCGACGATCATCCCCGGCAGCAAGATCGTCGTGAAGGGGGTGTCGTTCGTCGACCAGCAATGGGGACAGGCGACGCTCCGGCTCAAGGGCCAGGCGGGCGGTCGCAGTGTCGACTTCCGGTGGCCGGCGACGTTCGTCGACTTCGGGACGCTGACGGTCGCCGTCGATGGCGCCAAGATCAACGACGTCGGGGGCGACGTCGACTTCGCGGGCTCCGCGACGGTCGAGATCCTCGCGACGTCCGACGACAACACCTACGAGAGCAAGGCGCTCACGGTCGACCTGTCGTTCCGCGAGAAGCTGACGCCGACGCCGAGCACGGTGCAGGACGCCGGCGTGATCTTCGTCAACGAGCAGATCCAGATCGAGGGCGACGGGTTCTTGCTCGGCGGCGACGAGGGCGTCACCGTGGCCCACGTCACCGGCTGCTTCACGCCGGAGGCCGGCGGGATGTGCCGGCCGATCACGGCGCAGGACATCCCGATGACGCCGAGCGATCCGCTCGCGCGCGACAAGGCGACGTTCCCGTTCTCGCCAAAGATCGCCGGCATCAAGCCCGGGACCTTCACCGGCAAGGTGATGGTGACCAACCAGCAGACCGGTATTGGCCCGATCGCCGCGGACCCCACTGACGTCACGTACGACATGGTGACGTCGCAGATCTTCACGGTGTGCGTCGGCGCGCCGTGCGCGACGGCGATCGCGGCGAGCCTCGGCCAGTACGTGTTCGTCCAGGGCGGCGGCTTCGTCGGCGGGGAGGCGGGCTCCCTGACCGAGCTCGAGCTGATCGGAACGTTCAACCGCGCAGGGATGCAGCCGGCGCCCGTGTCGCTCTCGCTGATCCCCGAGTACGTCGAGGGGAACCTCGTTCGCTACGTGCTCAATACCGACGACGATCTCGGCCAGACGCTCGATCTGCGGGCGGATACCGGGCAGTTCACCGGCACCATCACGCCGATCGTCTCGTACGGCGCAGACACGGTACGCGGCGCGTCGAAGGCCCTGACGATGACGATCGCGCCGGTCCGGCAGGTGGTCTATCTCGACTTCCGGCCGTCGTACGTCGAGGGGCTGCGCGACTTCGGGCTACGCGCCGTCGAGAACCGGATCCGCGCGCGGATCATCGAGTTCTGCAAGGCGACCTATGCGGGCATCAACATCGAGTTCCGGACCGAACCGCCGACGGACTATGCGCTGTACGAGCACGTCGAGCTGACCGGCGTCGATCCGAACAACATGGGCCTGTTCGGGTACGACAACTCCCCCGGCAAGGACAACGGCAACCTCCGGCTCTACGACCGGCTCGGCGGCGTCAACGCCCTGACCCAGCAAGACGGGTACCCCGGGTTCGGCGGCGTGTTCCTGCGCTCGCTGATGGGGTTCTCCAAGCACCCCGGCAGCTTCACCAAGTCGGTACCCGGCGCGGATCTGGTGTTCGACAAGGTGTTCGACCACTTCCGGGCCGATCTCGATAACCAGCCGATCACCTCGGCGGATCTCTCGGGCGACATCCCGGCGCTGTCCAGCGGGACCTCGTGCCCGGCCAAGGATCGCCCGTCACGGATCGCCTGCGCGATCTACGTGCTCGGCAACCTCGTCGGCGGCACGCTGTCGCACGAGATCGGGCACTCGCTCGGCCTCGCGAACCCGTTCTCCGAGGGTTTCCACAACGCGGGCGACGGGCTGAACCGGCTGATGGACTCCGGCGGCGATCGCCCGTTCCTCGAGCGCGCGATGCTCGAAGGGCAGGGCCCCGGCGTGTTCTGCGACGACGAATTCCAGTACCTGCGGATGATCTTGCCGTCGATGGATCCTGATCCCGGCATCGAGCGCCCGGGCTGCTTCTAGGCATATGCTGCGGCACGCATGGCCCGCAGCAACAGGACCAGATCCAAGCCACGGTCGCGGACGCCCGTCTCCGCACACGCGCTGAAGCAGGCGGCCCCGCCCGCGAGTGTCGTCGCGGATCCCGGATCCGACGCCCGGCGCTGGATCTACGGCGGCCTCGATCTCGCGTTCGCGATCCTGCAAGCGATCCTGATCTGGAAGGTCGTCCCGAACCGGCTCCCCTCGGCGTCGTTCCACCTGTGGACGCTGCCGATCCTGACGTTCGTGATGGGCGTCGGCACCCTGGTCGGTGGGCCGCGCGGGTGGTGGACGGCGGTGGTCGCCGGCTCGGCGGCGCTGTTGTCGACGATCTTGTTGATCGTGCGGATCGTGATCTCCGCGGCGTTTCTGTCCGGGGTCTACGGTGCGTTCGGCAAGGCCGCCGCGATGACCGCGCTGATGTCGGTCGCCCTGATCGTCGAGCTCGTCGCGCTCTTGCCGATCGTCCAGGTCAAGTACCTGATGACGCGGGCCGGGCGGCGCAACTACGGCGTGCCGCCCCGATGACGCCGAAGCGCCGCCGCTTGCTCGCGCTCGTGCTGGTGTGGACGCTGCCGAGCGTCCTGTTCCTGACCACGACCGCGTTCGTCTACTCGGTCTACCGGATCGACCCGCCGCGCCGCCTCGATGACGCCGAGCGCACCGCCGTGATCGCCACGCTGCGTGCCGCTGTCGACGATCGTGCCGCCGTCCCGTGTACGGTGCGCTCCCCGATCGACGACACGGTCGCGGTGACCGTGTGGTCGAAGGGCCGCGCGATCGCACGGATCGAGGGCCACGGGCCCGATGTCGCCACGGCCGCCGACGACGCGAGCGTCAAGCTGCGGACCTCCGCGGCCGTCCGCGCTCTCGCGATGGGAGAGCGCGAGCTGGCGAGGATCCAGGTCGACCTGATCACTGGGACCTCGCCGCTCGGCGGCATCGAGGCCTACGGCGTGCCGGGGATCTCGGAGCTGCTCGCGATCAACCCGGGTATCGAGGGCATCGGCACCGAGGTCGAGGGTACGCGCGCCATCCTGCTGCCGAACGAGCTCGTCGCGGCACGCGTGCTCGCGGCGAAGCGGCCGAGCGACGCGATGCCCGACTTCGCGATGGGCATCGACATGAAGCGGATCACCGCGATGCTGACCTCGCGCGCGAAGATCGGGAAGGTCTCGCGCAGTGATCTGTTCCGGTTCCGGACCGACACGTTCGTCGAGCAGCCGCTCGCGCAGCGCACCTCGCCACCCGTGCAGCTCTATCGAGGCGTGCCGGCGGCACCGCCGCTGTCGGCAAAGACGCTGCGCGCGGCCGCGCTCGAGGGTGGCCGCTTCCTCGTCGGCCACCTCGCGCCCAATGGCCGCTACATCTACGAGCACGAGCTGTCGACGGGACAGAGGACCGATCCGATGCGCTCGGGCGCGTACAGCATGCCGCGCCACGCAGGCACGACGTACTTCCTCGCCGAGCTCTACCGGATCACCAAGGAGGAGTGGCTGCGCGAGCCGATCGAACGCGCGTTCAAGCACCTCGCGGATCTGCTCGCGACCGGCAAGTGCGGCGGCAAGCTCCCCGACGGGACGGAGATCGACTGCGTCCTGGATCGTACCGAGAAGATCGCCCACCTCGGATCGACCGCGCTCACGGTCGTCGCGCTCGCAGAGTACCAGCGGGCGACCGGCGACACGCGCTATCTGCCGATGGCGAAGAAGTTCACGGCGTGGATCCTGTCGCTGCAGCGCAGCGATGGCTCGTTCCGCCACCTCTACGATCCGGTGACCATGAAGGCGACCGAGGACGAGCTCCTCTACTACTCCGGCGAGGCGGCGCTCGCGCTCGCGCGCATGCACGTGGTCACCGGCGATCCGGCC
>Ga0102851_10000433_pt1 | contig 21012 bp, 18 predicted proteins | sample Mud3Dept3metaG_FD_79558 | JGI IMG/M metagenome (GOLD analysis project Ga0102851, IMG submission 79558) | Freshwater wetland microbial communities from Ohio, USA, analyzing the effect of biotic and abiotic controls - Mud 3 Core 4 Depth 3... | ecosystem: Environmental > Aquatic > Freshwater >... | reverse complement strand
GTATTTTCGCCTTTGTGCGACCGAAGAAGGGGGCTGCGATCACAGCGGACATGGTCATGGAGCATGCCAAGAACATCGCTTCGTACAAACGGCCCCAGCACGTGGAGATCTGGCCGGCCGGAAAGGATTTCCCCATCACAAGAAGCACCAAGGTGGACAAGCTGGCACTGAAGGAGGCCGCGAAGCCCATCATTGAAGACCTTCGTCGCCAGGGCAAATGGGATCCAACCTGATGCGGGAGTGTGAAACTGTGAAGCCCGCTCTACCGGCAGAGCAAACTTCCGACGGCTGGGGAGGTGCAGCGCACAGGCGGCCCTGAGCAAAGAGAAACTTCCCGTGTACCCCTCGGTGCAGCGGGCCGCCCGAGCCCTGATGCACCTTTATCGCTACCACGCTGGCGCTCGGTGAGAAGTCTTCCGGCAAGCTGGAGGAGAACGCATGATTGCCTATGTGGCGAAGAACGGTTTTCCTGAAGAAGAACTGCGTGAGGCTATTCAAGCTCACCCGGGCCGTGAATTCGGCTCCGAGTGGGTGCCGGAAATCAATATCTTGCAGGACGGCGATGAAATCATTGCGGGGGATTATTGCTTCAAATGTGTTTCCACACCAGGACACAGTCTGGGGCACACTTGTTTGTATGAACCGGATAAAAAAGTCCTCGTGGCAGGGGATCATATTTTGATCGATATCACTCCCCATATCCAGTGCTGGTCAGACGAGCAGGATCCGCTTCAAAATTATCTGGCAAGCCTGGACAAGGTGAAGGACATGGAGATCGACCTCGTTTTACCAGGTCACCGAAGGCTCATCACGGATCACAAGGCGAGAATCGCCGAGCTGAAGGAACACCATGCAACACGGCTCAGAGAGGTCCTTTCCATCCTTGGAAGCGATCCGCGAAACGCTTTTCAGGTGGCATCTCGAATGACGTGGGATATTGACTGTGATTCCTGGGAGAACTTCCCGAAGGCACAGAAATGGTTTGCCACCGGCGAAGGGATTGCCCATCTGCGTTACCTGCAGAGAAAAGGCCTTGTCGTCGGAAAGGATGAGGGAGCTGTGACCGCCTTCACGCTGAATGACTCGTCCACCCGTGACGCGAAAGCGGGACAAGGACAGGTTCCAGAAATGGGCCGTCTGAAGGAAGCATGAGGCAGAACCCATGTACGTAGCGAACCGCCAACCAGCTGGATGGCGTTGGGGAGGAGGCCGAGCCGTCGTGACTAGGCAAGGCCTGATCTCCGGGGAACCGAACCGATGTGAAGCTGGACGGGATACGCGAGATGGGCGGATGACTGGCTAGGGAGTGCACTCCGAGGAGCGGACTCCTACCGCCTGCCCGTGAGCAACCATAGGGAGAAATGGAGGGAGAAATGGCTATTGCATTGGACAAAGTGCGAGTTTCCAAGTTTGTCGCGGCTCTGAACCTCTTGAGTGACTTTGCACGAAATAATCATGATTTCTTTGCAGAGTTGGAGGAATGGAAGCACACACGTGAATTGGGTCCTTCAATTCTCACATTCATTGAGGGGTTTGATCTTTTCACTACTGACGAGCGAAAGAGGTTTGTGGAATTCCTGGAAGTTCTAAGCATGGTGCTAGAGGAAGCGGAGCGCAGTAACCAATAGAACATTAAATAGAAAAAAGAAAAGCATCGTAACGGCAAAGCAAGAAATGCGATTCCCCACGAATCAGTGAAACCAATGGTTAGACCAAACGCGCCCAGTACGCCTTAAACACATAAAAAAGAATTTAAGTATACCACTTAACTATTTGATTTCATACTATATGGCGGAAGTGCATGGGAATCGAACCCACCTAACAGGTTTTAGCCCGTTACACCGGATTTGAAGTCCGGGAGCCCCACCAGTGAGCTTTCCACTTCCGCGGCGTATATTAATGAGCGAAAGAGCGGGTGTCAATGGGATTCAAGAAGAAGGCCCACGGCGCACAGCTCACGGGGCATGGAAAAAAACCAAGTCTGAGGGGGTTGCCGTGTACCTTAGGCCTTGCGACGTGTACCGGCAAACTCCTATGACCGGTGCTCGATGATGATGTTCAGAATCCTTCGGATCGGTTCTGCAGCGCCCCATAGCAGTTGGTCTCCGCAGGTAAATGCGGTGACATAGTCCGGGCCCATGATCATCTTGTGGATGCGGCCGATCGGCAAAGTGAGGGTTCCGCTTACCGCTGCAGGGGTTAGGTGCTTGAGCGTGGATTCCTTGTCATTGGGAATCACCTTGACCCAGTCATTCCCCAACTCAATGAGATCGATGATTGCGTCCAGGGGCACATTTTTGTTGAGCTTGATTGTCAGACCCTGGCTGTGGCAACGCATGGCTCCGACACGCACGCAGATTCCGTCCACAGGAATCGGCTTTTTGGTCCCCAGGATCTTGTTAGACTCTGCAAAGCCTTTCCATTCCTCCCTGGTTTGCCCGTTTTCTACCGCCCTGTCGATCCAAGGAATCAGGCTCGCTGCCAGGGGGACCCCAAAATACTGAATAGGAAGAGTAGAGCCTCGCAGTTCTCCGGTGATCAGGCTGTCGATCTGAAGGGCCGTCGACGCGGGGCTGGCTAACAGGTCCTTTGCCCTATAACCGAGAGACGCCATTTGCGCAATGAGCTCCCTCATGTGGTTTGCGCCTGCTCCCGAAGCCGCCTGATAAGTCATGGAAGAGATCCATTCCACGTGGCCGGCAGCAAACAGGCCGGAAACGGCCATGAGCATGAGGCTCACCGTGCAGTTCCCGCCCACATAGGTTTTGATCCCTGCTCCCAGGCCCTCATCGATCACCTTCCTGTTCACCGGGTCGAGCACAATGATGCTGTCTTTCTCCATGCGGAGAGTGGAAGCCGCATCCACCCAGTAGCCTTTCCATCCCTTTTTGCGCAGTTCAGGGTAGACCTTCTGGGTGTAGTCACCGCCCTGGCAGGTGACCACGATATCAAGCGCGGCAAGAAGATTGAGGTCAAAGGCATGCTTAAGAGGCGGTATGTCGAGCCCCACATCCGGGCCCTTTCCTCCCACACTGGAAGTGGTGAAGAAAACCGGCTCGTAGCCTTTGAAATCTTTTTCCGCCAGCATCCGTTCCATGAGAACAGAGCCAACCATGCCTCTCCAACCCACAAATCCTGTTCTGAGCATTGCTCCCTCAGCCTCCTAAATCCCTGTCCCGCGGTGACCCTGTGCCAGCAAAAGCCGGGGTCGAGAAACGCTTATTAAAGACTGGATTCTCGCCTCCGCTGGCATGACAGAAAGAAGCATTTCTCGACTTTCTGCACGACCATCAATTTTGGGGAGATAAAATAGATGCAGCCGGTTCTTATTGCAAGACAAAAATCAGTGAGACAGGTTGTCAAGACGATCCACCATTTCCCCAAATGTGTTGCCGATGGAATCGTGGATGACTAAATCCGCTCGGGAATCGAGGCCTGTTTCATCCCGGTTGATGATCATGAGCTTGGCACCGTTGTCCAGAGCATGCATGGGGATGTAGGCGGCAGGATAGACCACGAGGGACGAGCCAAGGACAAGGCACAGATCGCACTCTGCGGCAAGCCGATAGGCTTGAGCAGTTTTGTCTTCAGGCATGGATTGTCCGAAGGAGACCGTATCCGGTTTCAGTATTCCGGAACAGCTGTCGCAATAGGGGACCTTCACTCCTGATTTGAGCCTGTCCTGGATCTGTGCCCGATCATATTTCTTCCTGCAACTCAGGCACGAAACGGTGAAGGCGTTCCCGTGGATCTCGATGATTTTATCCGGGGCGTTCCCGGTCTTGTGATGAAGGTTGTCGATGTTCTGGGTGACAATGCCGGTCACCTTGCCCATTGCTTCAAGTTTCAAAATAGCGATGTGACCTCGGCTCGGAAGAGCGTCTTTCATCGTGTCCCAGAACTCTGTGCTCATCTGCCAGTACTTTTCCCTCGATCTTTCGCTGGAAACGAATCGCTGAAAGTAGAAATCCGAGGGATCATACTTGTCCCAGACACCGCCGGGGCTTCTGAAATCAGGAATGCCTGATTCGGTGCTCAGACCTGCTCCTACGAAAACCAGGATTTTATTGCTCCCCTGAATCAGCTCCACGCCGCGTTGGAATAATTCGTCAGTCATTGCCATTCTCCTGGTTGAGTTCCCTGATAGGCTTCCCTCCCACCCGTACCCTCTCCCGCCAGGGGAGAGGGAAAATTATACGCAGGGAAACCTCTCGCTCATGGGGAGAAAATGGAGCGGAGCTAGGCGGATCGGGCGAGCCGGAAAAAGGGATTGGTCTGGCGCTCTCTGCCGATCGTGCTTTCAGGTCCATGCCCGGGATAGACCCTCAGGTCGTCTCCCAGAGGGAAGATCTTGCGCCTCACCCCTTCTACAAGCAATTCATGGCTACCGCCAGGAAAATCGGTGCGGCCTACCGAACCTGCAAACAGAGCATCCCCGGTGAACACAGCCCCAGGCCCATGGAGGCAGACGCCGCCGGCCGAATGGCCGGGCGTGTGGATGATGGAGATGGCGTAATTCCCAACCTGCAGGATCTGTCCTTCCTCCAAAAAGCCGTCAGGCCTTGCACCGAGTGCGGCAGCATCAAGTCGGTGAATCAAAACCGGCGCCTTGGTAATGCGCTGCAGCTCAGAAACCCCACCCACGTGGTCCATATGGCCGTGGGTGATCGCGATATACTTTATCGCAAGGCCGGATCGGGTTATCTCTTTTGTGATACGAAGCACTTCATCTCCGGGGTCGATGACCAAGCCCTGGTTGGTTTTTTTGCACCCCAGTATATAGCAGTTCGTCTGATAAGGACCGACAACGAGCTTTCTTAGCATAGTGAAATCCTCGCGAACGCCCGCGGTCAAAACGGGAGATATTTTAAGACAAAATAAGGGATAACAGCTTTTTGTCAAGCGGCACTCGCAAACCCAAGATGAAGCCGCCAATCATTCTTGGTAAAAGACAGCCCTTCTGCTATAATCGCAAGAAGGCGTTATTGGCGATTCGAATACTGAAGAACACCCACTTTTCCGGAAAAGGCGACCTGCCATGTTCTCACTTGCCGAGGTCTACGAGCTGGGGATACGGATCGAAAGAAACGGTGAGAAGTTCTATCGCGACGCGCTAAAACAGGCGTGGAGCAAGCCGCTTGCCGAGATGCTGAAACGTTTAGCTGAAGAGGAAGTGAAGCACGTGGACTTTTTCGTGAAAAGAATGGATGTCTTCAAACAGAAAAGAGAGAATCCCTTTTTGGATGAAATGGGCACCTCCATGCTGAAGGACATTCTAGGGAATCAGACCTTTTCCCTCAACGATAGGGATGTTTCAAAGATCAAGAACGCAGAGGAACTCGTGGCATTAGCCATAGAGTTTGAAAAAGATACTATCCTCTTTTACGAGATGATCGGATCTTTCATGACCGATGAGGAAGCGCGCCGGGAACTCGAGGAGATCATCAAGGAAGAACAACGGCATGTGAGCTTGTTTGAGAGCTACGAGGACCAGAAGTTCCACTTACGCAGGCTCTAGCACAAACCATGACGCGAAGGATTTGAGGGAACCCCATGACGTTCAGCGAGAGCACGACCAGGAAATATTGCGACGTCCTTCTGTGGGCCTTGAGAAAGGGGAGGAAAGGGCCATGCAGGCGCAATGAGATTATCATGGTCCGCTATGAGCTGCCGGCGCTGAGGTTGGCCGAAGCGCTTCAGGCCAGTTTGCTTGAGACAGGCATGAACCCGGTTCTTCGTGTGGGCATGACCCCGAGAATGGAAAAACAGTTCTATGGCAAATCGAACAAAAGGCAGCTCGTGTTTCAACCGCCCGGGGAAAAGGAGCTTTGTCAGAAACTGAACGGCGGCATTTATCTCCATGCTCCTGATTCACTCACCCATCTTGCGGACGTGGACTCAAAAAAAATCGGCAAAGTCGCTGTGGCAAGAAAATCGCTGAAAGACATTTTGGACAGGAGAGAGGAAACGGGCAAGTTCAGCTGGACCCTCTGCCTTTTCCCCACCACTGAATTGGCAAAACAGGCAAAACTCCCCATGGCTCGCTACGTGGATCAGGTGATCAAAGCGTGCTACCTGGACAGGAACGATCCAGTGGCTGCGTGGGAGGAGACTTACCGTAATGCTCTGGAGATCAAAAGGTGGCTGAACCAGATGACGATCGAGCGGCTTCACGTGGAATCCAATCACGTGGATCTGCAAATCACTCCCGGAGAAAGAAGGAGGTGGGTGGGCATCACAGGCCACAATATCCCCAGCTTTGAACTCTTTCTCTCCCCGGACTGGCGGGGCACAAGAGGGACTTACTATGCGGAACAGCCTTCCTACCGCAACGGGAACTATGTGGAAAGGGTGAAGCTCACTTTTGAAAAGGGAAAGGTCGTCCAAACAGAAGCTGCAAAAGGAGGCGATTTCCTGGCCAAGCAGGTGACCATGGACCCCGGAGCGGCAAGGGTAGGGGAGTTTTCCCTTACGGACAAAAGATTTTCAAAAATAGACCGATTCATGGCCAACACCCTTTTTGACGAAAACTACGGCGGCAAGCACGGGAACTGTCATCTTGCTCTCGGAGCTTCCTATTCCGACACGTACGCAGGGGATCTCGCCTCCCTGACCAAAGACAGGAAAAAGGAACTGGGCTTCAATGACTCTACTCTTCACTGGGATCTGGTGAACACGGAGGACAAGAGAGTCACGGCCTATTTGAAAGAGGGCAAGAAAGCGGTGATTTACGAAAAGGGCATGTTTGCCTTATGAAAAAGATTGAGCTTGGCGGTACCGCAAGAAGCCCTGAAGATGTCGCAAGCCTCCACGATCTGGGGCTCGGGTTTGCCGAGATACCCATCGGCAATCCCTCCAAGTTCCTGTCCCTTGTACCCCTTTACGAGTCGCTGCAGAAGAAGCTCGGGCTCTACTATCTCTGCCATGGGCCGAAGGAAGGCGACCCCAACGACGTGGAGGCGCTCAACGGAGCGTATCTTCCGAAAGTGTTCGAGCTTTTCCCTATCATGAAAAGCCTTTCCATGCGACTCCTGACCATTCATCTGTGGCTGGACCGCCGGTTTGTTCAGAAAAACGCGCTTGATCCGAAACTGGATATTCTCGAGAGAATGGTGGGGAAGGCCGCTGAGTATGACATCACGGTTTGCATCGAGAACCTGAGTGAAGAGGCTGGAGATCTGGAACTGGCTTTCCATGAGATCCCTTCCCTCATGATGACCCTCGATCTTGGCCATGGGGAGCTTCTTTGCGAGGAAAACAGGAGCCTAGACTTTATTGAGAAGTTCCCTCAGAAAATAAAACATGTTCATCTCCACGACAACCGCGGGGGAAGTTCCCCTACGGATGACCTGCATCTCCCTCCAGGAGAAGGGCTGATCGACCTCAAGGGGTTGTTTGAAGCGCTGCGTCGGATTCCTTATGATCGCACAGTGACCCTGGAGTTGAAGCCCCACGAAATCAGGAGATGCTTGGCCTATGTCTCCGAGCTTGTCTCAGGGCCTTCCCATGGTGCCCCTTCTCGTTGACACAACTCTTATTGTTCATTTTCAACCTCTTTTATTGCAAGGGGTCTGGAGAAGTTCGTATACCCGGATATCCCCGAGAACCTTCTGAGAGGAGGGGAGATACTGCTCACTGCTCTTCACCTCCTGGTCTACGGCTATTGGGCTAGAAATCTAGGATTGTGGCGACGCCTTAGAAAACATTTCCGTGGGACGTCAATGTGAAATGGAAAGGATTGTTCTTCACATAGACATGGATGCCTTTTACGCATCCGTGGAGCAACTGGATCATCCCGAGTTGCGAGGGAAACCGGTAATCGTGGGAGGCAGTTCCAACCGCGGCGTTGTTTCGGCAGCGAGCTATGAGGCAAGAAAGTTCGGCGTTCGATCTGCAATGCCGATTTTCCAGGCGAAAAGGAGATGCCCCCATGGCATTTTTGTTCCTGTGCGTATGAGCCGGTACAAGGAAATGTCCAATCAGGTTATGGGAATTCTGGAGAGGTATTCCCCCACGGTCGAGCAGGTGTCGATCGATGAAGCGTACCTCGATCTCAAGGGGGTGGAGCGCCTTCATGGATCGCTGGAGCAAATCGCCCGACGGATCAAGGAGGAGATCAGAAGCGTGACTTCGCTAAGCTGCTCTGTTGGGATCGCGCGTAATAAGTTTCTCGCAAAAGTGGCTTCAGAATCGAACAAACCCGACGGTTTGACCATTATCCCAAGCCGGGAAACTGCAAAGATTGCACAGAGCCTCCCTGTAGGAAAAGTTCCCGGGGTCGGGAAGAAAACCGTCGATCGGTTGGCAAACTTGAATGTGATCACCCTTGGCGATCTGCTCGCGCTCCCGGAGCCCGCGCTTCTCAAAGCGCTAGGGAAATTTGCTTATACCTTGCTGGAGTTTGCAAAAGGAACGGATGACTCGCCCGTCGTCTCCCACACGGATGCAAAATCCATCAGCAGCGAGGAGACCTTTGAAGAGAATACGAATGATTTCGAAGTGCTCAGGAAAACACTCCTTGTGCAGGCTGAGGAAGTGGGCCGACGGTTGAGGAGGACTGAGCTGAAAGGGAGTACGGTGACGCTTAAGCTCAGAAGGGCGGATTTCGTTCGAATCACCCGGAGCATCAGCTTCAGCGAACCCTCGAATTCCACCAACACCCTCTATGCCTGGGCACTCAAGCTTCTGGAAGCGGTGGACCTGTCGGAGAAATTCCGGCTCATCGGCATTGCGGTTTCCGGGTTCGCGAAAACTCAGAGTGCGGCGACGCAGTTGAATCTATTCGCTGGAGAGAGCCGGCGCGAGGATTCATGGCGGGAAGTCGAAAAAGCCATGGACTCGATAACAGAGAAGTTCGGTCACGAAGCCATCAGGAGAGGAACTCTCATTGAAGACGAATAGCGTCGTCCCTATTGGCATCAAGATACATAGAGCTTCTCGCCCATATCCATCACACCTCAGGATGGGCTTCCAGAAAACGAATGACTTCGTGGAGGGTTGGGATTCCTGCTCTCGCGCCGATGGCCCTGCATTTAAGAGCGGATGTGGCGGATGCAAATCGCATGCATGTTTTCATGTCCCACCCTTTGAGCAGACCGTAGATATACGCTCCGTGGTAAGCGTCCCCTGCACCTGTCGTGTCCACAACATCCACGGGGAAAGGGGCCTGCGTGACAAACTCCCCTCTGTTCTTTCCCACGCTTCCCTTGCTGCCGAGGGTGATCACGATTTCTTCCGGGCCGACGCGCGACAGGGCTTCAAGCGCTTTTTCGGCCGGAGAATCCTCACCCACCAGCGGCACAGCGAACCGCGCTGAGGCAATCAGCACGTCGACCTGCGACACCAGTTCCAAAGATCCATCACGCATGGTTCCTGCATCCAAAACCACCTTCAGACCCCTCGCCCTTGCTTGTCGCGCCGCCTCCACAGAGGCTTGGATCATCAAGCCGTCCAGGTGCAGCACTTTGGCGCCGGAGAACCCGGAAAGATCGACCTCTTCTTTCTTGAGCGGAGGGGCGCTCCCTCTGTGCCAGAAAATGGTTCGGTTGCCGCTTTCTCTGCTGACCGCGATAAAAGCAAACTGTGAGGTGTGAGCCGGAGTGATTTTCAGAAACGAGGAATCGACCTGATCCGCTTTGAGCCCCTTGACGATCTCGACCCCCATGGGGTCATCGGAAATCGAACCGATAAAGGAGGTCTTGATGCCAAGTCGGGAAAGGGTGACCAGCGCAGTGGATGCGGGGCCGCCGCACTGGCTCTGGAGTTCCAGCAGTTCCATCTTCCCGTCCTCCCGCGGGTATGAGGGAACCCTTCCCAGGTAATCGACGCACGCTTGCCCGAGGCCCACAACCTCGATGTCTTCGAGAAGCGTCAACCTTCTCCTTTCTTCAGTTTCGCGAGCTCTTTTGTGACTTGAAGCATGTGATCATACACTTTAGGGATCAGGGGCGAAGAGGGGTATTTGTCAGCCACCGTCTTCAGAGTGTTGTAGGAGGAATTCAGGAGCTCCTCTTTCTTGGCAGGGTTTTTGGTGTTGCGGGCCGTGAGGAAGAGCTTCGCCGCTTTGTCCCGCTCTCGGTTGATGATTTTTTCCACCGTCGAGTTCTTCAGTTCCCTCACCTCCGGATCGGCCGGCGGCAGTTCATCGAGCTTCTTCAGTGCCTCCTCGTATTTCTCGCTACGGATAAGGTTGAGGGCGACCTTCAGCCCATCCTGCGTTTCCGCCTCGTGCCGGAGCTCCTTCTGTACGTCCGCTGATGAAGGGCCTTTTGCCGCGATCCCGGTTTTTTCCTGTTGCCGCGCCTTTTCCTCTTCCGCTTCAACTTTTTTCAACGCCCGGTCGATCAACTCCGCCTCAGCCCCTTCCTCCAGCCGGATTCTTTGCTGGAAAAGAATGAACTTCGCTCTTCCGAAATCCCCCTTTCGCACTGATTCATCCGCCTTTGCCAGAGCCTCTTTCAGATCCCGTTCCACATCCGCGTTTGTGAGCGCTTCCCTGCTTGGGGCGGCATCGGGTGCACTCACTCTGGAGGCCTCAGAAGCGACCTTTTGTTCCATTGCCCTGACCAGGGTCTCTCGTTCGCTGAGCTTGCTCTGCAGCCTGTCATAGATTTCTTTGGCTTCCTTGTCGTTGCCAAGAGCAAGCTGCCAATCAATCATCTGTGCGCGCAATTGAAGGAGATCGGGTTTCCCTTCGAGCTGGCTTGCCGCATCCTGCCCCACGCTCAAGGCTGTGGTGAAGGTCCCCTTTTTCCCAAGGGAAAGGGCGAGCAGAAGATACAGGTCAGGGGTGAGGGAATCAGGGCCAAAGGTCTTTTCCAAATCCAGGATCCTGTCAATGACCGCCTGATTCTCGCCCGCCGAATAGGCCTCAAGGATTTTCTTTCTTTTGGTTGCAAGCTGACGAACCCCCTCTGAAGAAAGCCTTGGAGCTTCGAACAGTTTTGCGAAGTACCTACTTTCCATTTGCTCCAGGTTTTTCAGCAGGAGGTTGATCATGGGAGAATAATTCTGGCTCAAAGAGCCGGTCTGGGAAGTAGTTTTGAGACCCCTGTAGGCTGTCAAAAGGTCCAGCGCAAGTTCCCTGTCATCTGCTGACAGGTCCTTCGTTTCCAGGACGCGGTTCAAATTGAGAATACGCCTGTCAAGCGCTTCAACCGATACGGAAAGGGGAGCCGTCATTTCCTTTTTTGAACTCACGGGCTCTTTCCGAAGCGCGGGCTGGCATGCGCCTAGGAGGGTCAGCAGAAAGAGAACGCCTAAGGCGGACACGATACGATGTCTATTTTTCACCATGCCGGACTCCTTGAGGAGGCTCAAAAACTCTTTTCAATGCGAAGGGGTTGTCCTGCGACTCGATCTGCGAGAGCGCCCTGGGAAAATTCCCGGGCACAGGTTCATTGCCCGGTGTTGCAGGAAGCCCGCTCCTGGGTAGAATGGGCACCTTTCGAAAGGGTTCCCGGTTGAGGGTCGTTTGCTCCGAGCGGGTCTCAAAAACCAGGTCCGCCATTTGGAGGCTCTTTCGATAATTAGGGCTGTTTACGATCACGTTGACCGTGTCGATCCAGAGCGGCAAGGCGCCGGCAGAACCGTAGATGGAAATGTGTTTTGACTTCATGGGGCGATTGTCATCATATCCCACATAACTTGCAACCACATATCCGTTTTGAAGCCCCATCTCCCCGGAGGTTTTGTCAGGACCTGGAACAAAACCCACAAAGCTGGAGTTGGTGAACCGATTCGCCGTCCCAGTTTTGCCGTAGGTTTGGATATTGACGCTCAGCTTCGCCTCTTCAGGATCCACCTTGAACTGGATCGCCTCTTTCGCAGTTCTGCCGGTGCCGTTGTCCATGACGGCCCTCAGGATGTCGGTCACCAGCGCGGAGACCCTTTCGGAAAGGACTTTTTTGGGTTGCGGATTGTGTTCCCAGACCGTGTTGCCCTGCCGGTCCACGATCTTGGTGATAATCGGCGCCATGCCAGTGGAGAGCCTGTCCCCGATGGGATAAACCTTCCCTGTCATGATGGTTTCGTAGGCCAGGGCGGCTTCAAGGATGCTGATCGAATTCGCCCCCAAAGGAAAGGAGAGGACCGGTTCCAGTTTTGTAGAGATACCCATCTGCTCCGAAAGCCTGGTGACATACAGAAGGTTCACCAGCCTTCTGAAGTCACTGAACTTGTAGAGAACCTCCGCGTCATACTTTCTCTTTGAGGCCCATCGGTCGTAGATCGCTCTGGAATGGCTATCGAGCAAGTCGATAGTTCTTGAGGAAATGGTCCCGTCGATCCACACGTCCTGTTCGGTGATCCCCTCCATCGCTTCGAACACCCTCTCAAAAGAAATGGGCTCACACGAAGAATGGCTGCTCCGCTGCGGATCCGGCGTGAAGAGCACGTGGGCGCCGCCTTCCTCCTGCTGCTGGAGACAAAAGTGGGGGAGCTCGGAGCGGATCATCGCCTCGAGAGCGGGATCCTGGCTGTTCTTGTAAAGCGAGATGAGTTCTTTAAGGTGCACGAACCTCTTTTTAAGGTCGCTGTTGAGAGACTGAAGCCGTGAGTAGTTTAGACGATTGATTCGATACTCCTGATAGATTCGAATCTCCTCAGGGGTCTGCAAATTGAGTTCACTCGTGTCCAGGTTGTAGTGAAGGCGACGGAGAAATTCGATGGCCTTTTCATGGCCGCTGAAAATAAGGTCCGACTCGATTTTTTTCTTGGCTTCCTGAAAAGCCGATTCAAGGAGGGATTCCTTCTCTATCATGATGCCGTAGGTATCCCGAATTCTTGCTACATATTGCTCGTACGTTTCGTTATCTCGCCGCGCAAGACCAAGGCCTTCAACGACGTCATTGAATTCTCCTGGGCTGAGCTGGTCCGTGAGGTGGTAGAGCAACCAGACCGTGGCCAGGTTTTCGGATTTGGCTCCTGCCCAGGTAATGGAAACCCGGTTGGATTCAGGCTGATGGTCGGGCCTGGGCAGGTAAAAGGTTCTCTGATAGCGGAAGAGGTCATGCTCATTGACCAAGGGGTCCATGGTGTTCCATTTGAGTTGCAAGGCGGCGGCAAAGACCAGGGGCTTGAAGATAGATCCCAACTGGCGCTTCGCGTCTGCCGCGCGGTTGAAAAAGCGATCAAAAAAACCGCCCACCATGGCTCTCACCATTCCCCCCTGGACCACGATGATTCCGCCTTCCAGTTCAGGGACCTCGGACAAAAAAAGTTTTCTCCGACCCGGTGAGAGGGGACTCTCCAGGAATTGTACCGGGACCGTATCCCCCACGCGGAGTTGCTTGAAGAAGTCAGGGACATGGCGCTTTTCGAACCTCGTCCACACGCCGCTCTTCGCCTTTATCCACGCATCCCCAACAGGCTGAAGGCCTTCGTAATCGATGGTTTCTTCGGTGTCTCCGCAGGCGACCGCCACATGGGGGTCCTGCTCTTTGTCCGCGGAAATCGCCGTGATCCTGCAGAGAAAGGGCAGGTCGCTTTTCACTTTTCCTGAGAGATCTTCGGCGAACTCTTCATATCGTTTCATGGAAAGCTCGTCCCTATATCCGGACAGCTTCACGTCGAGAAGGGGCAAATGTTTGCGAATGCTTCGCAGAGCGCCTTCCTGCATTTCCTTGTTGACCGAGGTGTAGATTCTGATACCGGAAGTGGCGATGTTGTCCACTCCCTGATCCTGGAGAATCTCCTTGAAGTAGTCTGACTCGAGCTGTTCACGAATGTAATCCAGAATGACGTTGAGCCGGTAGCCCAGCTTCCCCTGTTTGAAGGGCACGTCCTTCTGCTTAGCCTCCCCGTATTCCTGCGCCGTGATGAAGTTCATCTCGAGCATGTTGTTGAGCACGTGGTCCTTGCGCTGTTTTGACAGCCGCAGCGCCTCCCGTTTCTCAGACTGTGTTGGCTTGGTGAAGGGGTTGAAGCGGTTGGGGCTTTTGATGGAGCCTGCGATGAACGCGCACTCCACCAGATTCAGGTCTTCGGCGTCCTTATCAAAAAAGTACTGCGCTGCGATCCTGAGCCCTCTTCCAATCCCCGTGACGAAGAACTGGTTAATGTACATCTCCAGGATTTGTTCCTTCGTGTACTGCCGCTCGATCAACAACGCTTCCATCAGCTCTTTGAGCTTGGCCTGATAGGATCTTTTTTCCCTGGTGAAAATGTTCTTCGCTGTTTGCTGGGTGAGGGTGCTGCCGCCTTGGGCGATGCGACCTGCTCTGTAGTTGGCGATCATGGCCCTCAAAATGGCTTTGACGTCAAAGCCCGGATGGGTGAAGAAGGTTTTGTCCTCTGTGGCCACCAAGGCCTTGACGAAATAGGAAGGAATGCTGGCGTATTCGATATATCGGCGATGCGTCTTGTCGAAAAAAACACCGAGCACGGTCTCTCCATCGTCGTAAAAGACAGGGCTCTCCGAGAAAACCACGTTGTCGATGGCGCCGCCCTTGATCTTTTCCTTGGCTTCTTCGGCGACCTCATTGTAAATGCCGTAAAGAACGACAGCGCCTCCTAGGAAGCAGAGGAACGCCAGAATGAGAAGCGCGAGAAGAATTCTCTTGACCGTCTTCATGAGTCACGCCCCTGAAGCGGCCTGGTTTGCTGCCGCAACGAAACCTTGCGAGTTCACGGGGGGCATCAGGTTGCCTGAGAGGAGTTTTTCCCTGAGAATCTGTTTCAAATCCATCCCTTTGATGCGCAGGCCTTCCCGCCCATACTCCATGTTCGCTTCGATCACGTACCATTTCCCTCCGCAGGGAATCAGGTCCAAGCCGACATCGTTGAATCTGCAGCGAAACGCTGTGTCTCGGGCAAGGGAGACGGCTTCACCCGGGATTTCAAGAAACTGAGGGGTCGCGCCCTGGTGCAGGTTTGCCCTGAAGTTACTCGGGTCTCTCTGACGCCAGTAGGAGAGGATCGGCTCATAGTTGACCAAAATGATGCGCAGGTCGCGATCGTGAGGAAGATATTCTTGAATGTAGGCGATCGAAGTCAAGCGGAGGTACCTCTCGAGCTGCTCCGGATTTTCAATTTTGTAAACTCCTCTTCCTTGACTCGAGGCTCTCGGTAGCTTTGCGACAAAAGGAAAAGCAAAATCACTCAGGATGTCCCGGTGATGGAGGTGGTAGTAGACCCTAGTCCTCGGGTGGGGAATTCTCAGCATGGAGAACAGAGTGGTCTGTTTGATCTTTTCGTCCGCATAGAGACAGGTCTCGAGGCTCGGGAAAAAGGGTCTCCCCAGGGTGGTGAAAAACTGGGCATAGTTGGCGGTGGGGTAAAGAATCATGGCAGCGCTGAAGATAAGCTTCTTTTCTTCCTCACTATAGTCCGTGAAATTAGGTCTCACCCCAAGGGTCAAAACCTCAGGCACCCCCTTGAGCCTGCTGCCTAAGGCCACAAATAATTTTTCTTTTTCATCCACCTGACGTCCAAAGTTTGCTCATTCGTGAACATTAAAACCAACTGCCAGTTATTCAATGAGAAAATGGCTTCAATGTCAACACCTCTGTTCATGGAGGCGGCGAGACCCAGGAGAGCACTTTTTTTGACACTTCCATAGCTTTGCGAAGCACTTCCTGGACATCCAAGGTCAAGTGTTTCCTGTTTTCCATGACAAGCCTGCCGTTGATGACACAGTGGCTCACATCGCTTCCTTTTGCCGCATAAACAAGGTGGGAGTAGGGGTTGTACATGGGCGTGAGGTGGGGTTTATGGGTGTCCACCACAATCACGTCCGCCTTTTTGCCTGCTTCGAGGGAGCCGATACGATCCGCCATTCCCAGCGCTTTAGCCCCTGACAAGGTGGCCATCTTGAATACGGTAAAAGCGTCCAGCACCGTTGGGTCCATGGCGCCGACCTTGTGGACTTTGGCGCTGGTGTCCATCTCCTCGAAGAGATCCAGGTTATTGTTGGACGCGCAACCGTCTGTTCCCAAACCCACGGTAATTCCCTCAGCCATGAGTCGCGGAACAGGGGAGATCCCAGAGGCAAGCTTCATGTTGCTCTCCGGTATGTTGATCGCTTTCACATCATGATTCACCATTCTGCGGATTTCCCCATCATCCAGGTGCACGCAGTGATCCGCAATGAGGTGAGGCCCGAGAATGCCCAGAAAGTCGAGGTGTTCAAAGGGTTTCTTGCCGTATTTTCTCTTCACCTCCTCAATCTCGCTTGCGCTTTCGGCAACATGAATGATGAGTGGAACGGCGTATCGCTTCGACAATTCATTCGCGCGAGCCAACAGGTCCGGGCTGCAGGTGTAGATCGCGTGGGGTTCCACAGCAATGGAGACCAGAGGGTGGCCCTGCCAATTTCTGATCAGGGATTCCGTGTACTTCAGGCCCTCGTCAACAGGTCCGTAATTCGGCGAAGGGAAATCATACAGGACTTCGCCCACAAGGCAGCGCATTCCTGCTTCATGAGCGGCTTGAGCGACTTCATCTTCGAAAAGGTACATGTCACAGAAAGTGGTCGTACCTGACAGGATCATCTCGGCGCACGCAAGCAGGGTTCCGGTGCGCACGAATTCACGGTCCATGCGGCTCTCCACAGGGAAGATATAGTGATTGAGCCATTCCATGAGAGGCACGTCATCAGCAAGCCCCCTGAACAGGGTCATGGCTGCATGAGTGTGGCCGTTGACGAGGCCCGGAAGAATAAGGCCGCCGTTTGCATCGATCGTTTTAGCGGCGCGAAACCCATCCGGATAGCCCTTTCCGACAAGGGAAATGGAATCTCCCTGGATGCAGAGGAATCCTTTTTCGATCATGGTCTGGCGCGGGTCCATCGTGAGGATAGTGCCGTTCTTGATAAGGATATCCGCTTCTTTCACAGTCAAACTCCTCTCGTGCATGAATACGGAAACCTAAAATCCCCCTCCCGTCCCCTGAGTCACCCCTCTTTCGTAAAGAGGGGCAGGCGAGATCTTTCCTGTCCCGCTACAAGCTCCCGATGACTCCTTCCAGAATCGGCGCGAGTTTTGCCCCAGCCTTGCCGGCAGTGGCGATGACCTTTTCAAGGGAGATCGACTGCATGCGATCCGGAATGTTCACATTCGTGATGGCAACGATGGCCAGCACGCGAAGGCCAGAGTGTACCGCAGCGATCACTTCGAGCACGGTGGACATTCCAACCGCATCTGCGCCGACCATTCGAAGAAAGCGCGTTTCAGCGGGCGTCTCCAGACTCGGCCCCAGGATTCCAGCGTAGACCCCCTGCCTCAGGGGGATCCCCAGCTCCGAGGCCTTCTGTGTGGCCAACCTGATCAGGGCAGGATCATAGACCCGCGACATATCCGGGAACCGCGGACCGAGAGAATCCAGGTTGGGGCCGATGAGAGGGTTTCTTCCGGTCAAGTTGATGTGATCCGTAACCACCATGACGTCCGCGGGTTCGAACAAAGGGTTGAGGCCCCCCGCAGCGCTCGAGATAAACAGGAACCCAGCACCGATTCTGGCCATGACCCGCACAGGAAAGGTCACCTCCTCAGGAGAATAGCCCTCATAGAGATGAAATCTTCCCTCCATGGCCATGACGGCCTCTTTGCCAAGACGACCGATGGCCAAAGTGCCTTTGTGGCCCATAATGGTCGAGACGGGGAAATGGGGGATCTCCTGATAGGGGATGCGGATGTGGACCTCCACATTCTTGGTAAGATCTCCAAGCCCGGTTCCCGTGATCAATCCGATTCTGGGGGGAAAGGGGGTTTTCTCCATCAGGTAGTCTACAGCCTCTCGGATCTTCTCCATCATGATCGTCCTCTCCAGGTCTCCTGCCCGTTGCAGGAGATTTTGGATGAGCCCTAATTATCACAAAACACTTGCAGTTAAAAGAGATTGTAGGCTATTTACTTTCTACCTGAAACCTGGAGGTGACTTATGCTTAAATCCTTGATCGAAGACCTGATGAGACCGGAGGCGCTCCCTGATCCTGCCAAGCAGATCCTGCTGGTTCAGACGCACATCTCGCTCGTGTTCGTGGCGGATGAATTCGTGTACAAGGTGAAAAAGCCGGTCAATTTCGGCTTCCTTGATTTTACCACTTTTGAAAAGAGGGCCTTTTATTGCCGGCAAGAATTGAACCTGAACCGGCGCCTTGCAAAAGACGTGTATCTCAATGTTCTTCCTATCCGTTTCGATGGAAAAAAGCACAGCATGCGATCCAGAAAAGGCAAGATCGTCGAGCATGCGGTCAAGATGAAGCGAATTTCGGAGCAGAGACTGATGAAATCCCTTTACGAGGGAGGATCCCTCACTGAAACCCATCTGCGCCGATTGGCTCGAAGGTTGGCGACGTTTCATCTTCACGCCTTGAAAAACCCGCAAATCGACGTGTTTGGACAAGCCAACCGATTCAGGATCAACACGGAGGAAAACTTCTCCCAGATCCGTCCATACCTGGGAATCGGCATCGAGAAGGCGCAGTTCAAAGAGCTTCAGGAGTGGACCGATCGGTTCTACAGGACAAGGCGAGACCTTTTCGACCAGAGAATTCGACAGGGGAGGATCAGGGACTGTCACGGCGACCTGCACATGGAGCATGTGTGCTTTTCAAGGAGTCTTTCGATTATCGACTGCATTGAATTCAACGACCGGTTCCGCTACAGTGATACGGTGGCCGATATTGCTTTTCTCCTGATGGACCTCGAATATCATGGGGGGAAGAACTATTCGGCCTTGTTATGGAAGCATTACAGCGAGTTTGCCGGGGAGGAGGAGGCTGTGGAGCCCCTCCTTGATTTCTACAAGGTCTATCGAGCCGTGGTTCGCGGAAAAGTGAACAGCTTTCAGAGAGACGACCCGACGATCAGCGCTGAAGACAAGGACAAGGCGGTTCAGAGGGCGAGAAAGTACTTCACTCTGGCATGCTCTTATATCGCGTGACGATAGGCGATTTGTTGCTCCCTGTGCCTTGGAATCAAGCCGGCCCACGGTACAAGGTGCACGGTAAAATCCAGTTCGGAGGGGGTTGGCTTATCCCGTGCACCTTGGGCCGTGTACCGTAATTCACTCGCGGAGAAAACAAAATGAGAGAGCCGTTTATTGATTTCATGAAGAAAGAACTGGGACCGGATACCGTGCTCATAGCGTGCGGCCTCCCGGCCTCCTACAAGACAGAAACCACCGAGGTGATCGCCAAGCTCAAGGGGTACGCTGTTCTTCGCACCGACATGATCCGGCTCGAGGTGTTGAAGGGCGAAGATATTTTTGACGAAAAAGTCGCGTCCAATATGGACAAGAGAAGGCTCGTTTACGACGAGATGTTCCGACTGGGGGAAGAGCTCTCGGCTAAGGGCGAAAGCATTCTTTTCGACGCGACCTTCGTGAGCCAGTCTTTGAGGCGGCGGGCTGCGGAGGTAGCGGCTAAAAATCAGAAGCGTTTCGTGATTCAGCAGACCCAGTGTCCCCAGGAAGTGTCCCTGCGCCGGATATCCGAAAGAAGCAAGGAGAACTACGAGTCCAATGCCTTGACCGAACAGGCATACCTTAACAACAAGAAGAAATTCGAGCCTGTGGATCTCGACGATCTGAAGCGCCTCCTTCCGTCCCTGAGCATTCTCCACCTCCTGGTGGACACGACGTCGGACCTTGAAACGGAGTGGTGGGTGGTCAGCAAGGTCACCCGTTAACCGTTCAGCTTTTTGGGGTTTCAGCGCGGATTTCGTCAAAAGGGCAAGCAACGCGCATGAGCGAGAACGCGAGCATTCAGCTTTTACAGCAGAGGATCAGGGCGGCGCGGGGACAGACCCCCGCTGATCTGGTCCTCAAGAGGGGCAGGGTGGTAAATGTCTTTTCGGGAGAGATCCTGGAAAGGGACGTCGCCATCCATCAGGGGATGATCGTCGGCGTAGGAGAAGGGTACGCCGGCCGGCAAGAGGTGGATGCCCAGGGGCGCTTCATCGCGCCGGGGCTGATCGACGGCCACATGCATGTCGAGAGCACCATGCTCCTGCCTTCAAGGCTCGCCGCCTCGCTGCTGGTGCACGGGACAACCGCCATCGTTTCCGACCCCCATGAAATTGCGAATGTGATGGGCCTTGAGGGTATTCGGTTCATGTTGAAGGAAAGCGAGGGGCTTCCGTTTGACCTCTTTTTTATGGCACCGTCGTGTGTTCCTGCAACCCCCCTCGAGACCTCCGGAGCCTCTCTGGAGCAGGAAGATCTTCTCTCCCTGAGAGAGGAACCACGAATCCTGGGGCTTGCGGAGATGATGAACTACCCCGGCGTGCTTGGCGGGGATGAGAAAGTCCTCGCAAAGCTGCAGCTCTTCAGAGCCCGCGTGATCGACGGCCATGCCCCTTCGCTTGCCGGCCACGACCTCCAGGCTTACTGCTCTGTAGGGATTCGGTCGGACCACGAGACGGGCGGGGTGAAGGAAGCCGAGGAGAAGCTGCGCGCGGGCATGATGATCATGATCCGCGAAGGGACCTCTGCGAAGAATCTTGAGGCACTGATCCCCCTCGTGAACCAGAAGAACAGCAGGAGATTCTGTTTGGTTACCGACGATCTTCACCCGGGGGATTTGCTCGAAAAAGGCCACCTGGATCATGTGCTCAGAAAGGCGGTTCGACTGGGCCTGGATCCCTTGACAGCGATTCAAATGGTCACGGTTCATCCGGCGGAATTTTTCCGGCTCCGCGACAGGGGCGCGATCACGCCGGGCTATCGGGCCGACCTAGTGGTGTTGGAGGACCTCGAGAGCTTCTTGCCGGAGAAAGTCTACAAGGACGGTCGCCTGGTGGCCTTGCACGGGAAAACCTTGGGTTTCCCTCAGAAGGAGGAGAAGAATCTTCCTGCCAGGCCCATCATGATCCCTTCCCTCTGCGCGGAGAGCTTCAGAATCCGCAAGGAGGGATCAAGGGCAAGAGTCATTGAAGTGATCCCAGGCCAGATCCTTACCTGGGAACGGATCGTGGAAGTCCCCTCGGTCAACGGATGGGTGATCTCGGATATCCATAAAGACATTCTCAAGCTGGTGGTACTGGAGCGACACAAGGGAACAGGAAGGATAGG
>Ga0102851_10000432_pt1 | contig 21012 bp, 19 predicted proteins | sample Mud3Dept3metaG_FD_79558 | JGI IMG/M metagenome (GOLD analysis project Ga0102851, IMG submission 79558) | Freshwater wetland microbial communities from Ohio, USA, analyzing the effect of biotic and abiotic controls - Mud 3 Core 4 Depth 3... | ecosystem: Environmental > Aquatic > Freshwater >... | reverse complement strand
GTACTCGGGCGTCATCACGTAGATCGAGAGGTCGGCGAGCTCGGTGATCTCCGAGTCGCTCTGGCCGATGCCGGCGGTCTCGACGAGCACGAGGTCGAAGCCAGCGCCCTGCAACACCGCGACTGCGTCGCGCACGGCGTGCGAGAGCGCGAGGTGCGCCTGGCGTGTCGCGAGCGAGCGCACGTAGACGCCGGGCTGGCCGATCGCGTTCATGCGGATGCGATCGCCGAGCAGCGCACCACCCGTGCGACGCCGCGTCGGGTCGACCAGCAGGCAGCCGATCGTCAGCTGCGGGCGATCGCGGCGCAACCGGCGAACCACTTCGTCGACCACGCTCGACTTGCCGGCTCCGCCGGTCCCCGTGAAGCCGACGATCGGCGCGGGCGCGGCGCGGCGCCGGACCGCCAGCGCCGCGCGCACGCGCTCCGCCTCGGCGCTCGCGTCCGCACCGCGCGCTTCGAACCAGCTGACCAGTCGCGCCACCGCGACGGGTTCGCCGGGCGAGAGCCTCGCCAACTCCGCCTGCACATCGACGCGGGGTCGCTGCGCCGACTCGACCAGGATCTGCCGGATCATACCTTCGAGCCCGAGGCGCCGGCCGTCTTCGGGACTGAAGATGCGCGCCACGCCGAGCGCGTGGAGCTGCTCGATCTCCGCGGGTACGATCACACCGCCACCGCCTCCGTACACTCGTATGTGTCCAGCGCCGCGGGCACGCAACTGCTCCACCAGGAACGCGAAGAACTCCATGTGCCCGCCCTGGTAGGACGAGATGCACACCGCGTGGGCGTCTTCCTGGAGCGCGGCATCGACGATCTCGTCGACCCCACGGTCGTGGCCCAGGTGGATCACCTCCGCGCCCTGCGCTTGCAGGAGGCGGCGCACGATGTTGATCGACGCGTCGTGACCGTCGAAGAGCGAGGCCGCCGTGACGACGCGCACGGCGCCCGGCTCGGGATTCGCGCCTGCCAGGCGCAGCGACGCCGAACTCACGCCTTTCCCCTTTCGGTGCGCAGCGCGCCAGCCCGGCTCGCGGCGCGCGCACGGTATTTCTCGATCTGGTCGCGCAGCCCCGCGAGTTCGCCGATCCGCGCGTCGAGTTCGGCGAGGCGCTGCGCGAGCACCTCGTCGAGGCGATCGAGCATCGCGGCCGTCGAGCCGCCGATGGCGTGGACGTCGTTCAACTGCCGGATCTCGGCGAGCGGGAGGCCGAGCTTCTTGAGGCGCTGGATGAAGCGGAGGCGCTCGACTTCGTCCGCGCCATACACCCGCCGCCCCGCGGCCTTGCGCCGGACGTCGGGCAGCAACCCGAGTTCTTCGTAGTAGCGGACCGTCCGGGCGGAGAGCCCGGTGCGCTCGCAGACCTCGGCGATCGAGAACTCCGCGGTCTCGGAACCCGGGCGACTCGGAGCGGTTTGCCAGCTCACGTCAACTGGCTAGCACGGCGGCCGGGGCGGCTCAACCGGCAACTCGCGCGCAGCGCTGGGCTCACATCGGCACGACGCTGCGCCGCTTCGCCGGCGGCGCGTCGAGCGCGCGGCCGGCAATCGCCCGGAAGCGCGCGACCAGCTCGTCGCGCAGTCGCTCGGGGGCGACGATCGCGTCGATCACCAGCTCGCTCGCGAGGCGCTCGATGTCGATGTCCTCGCGGTACTCGGAGCGCAGCTTCTCGGTGGCGGCCTTGCGCTCGTCTTCGGGCATCGCCTGGAGCTTGTTGTAGTAAACGGCGTTCACGGCCGCTTCGGGACCCATCACCGCGATCATCGCGGTCGGCAGCGCGAGGCACGCGTCGGGCGCAAAGCCCGGGCCGCACATGGCATACAGACCGGCGCCGTACGCCTTGCGCACGATCACCGAAATGCGCGGCACCGTAGCCTCCGCCACCGCCTGCACCATCTTCGCGCCGGCGCGGATGATGCCCTGGCGTTCGACCTGCTTGCCGATCATGAAGCCCGGCACGTCGGCGAGATAGAGCAGCGGGAGACCGTAGGCATCGCAGAGGCCGATGAAGCGCGCGGCCTTGTCGGCGGAATCGACGAAGAGCACGCCGCCCTTCACCTTCGACTGATTCGCCACGACGCCGATCGGGCGGCCCTCGATGCGCGCAAAGCCCGTCAGCAGCTCGCCCGCCCAGAGCTTCTTCAGCTCGAAGAACGAGCCGGCGTCGACTACGCGATCGATCACCTCGCGGACGTCGAAGGGCTTGTTTTCGTCGCGCGGAATCGCGGCTTCGAGGTCGGCGCAGCCCTTTGCGGGCGAACGCGCCGCTACACCCGGCAGCTCTGCGCCACAACGAAGCGGGAGGTACGAGAGGTAGCTGCGCGCGGCGCCGATCACTTCCTCTTCCGTCTTCGCCAGCAGATCGCCGAGTCCCGACACCGAGCAGTGCATGCGCGCACCGCCCATCTCCTCGAGCGTCGTCAGTTGCCCGATCACCATCTCCGCCATGCGCGGCGAGCCGAGGTACATGCTGGCGTTGCCTTCGACCATGAAGAGCGCGTCGCAGAAGGCCGGGATGTAGGCGCCGCCTGCGGCCGACGGCCCGAAGAGCAGGCAGAGCTGCGGGATCCAGCCCGAGAGCCGGCACTGGTTCATGAAGATGCGGCCCGCGCCCCGCCGGCCCGGGAACATCTGGATCTGATCGGTGATGCGGGCGCCGGCCGAGTCGACGAGATACACCAGCGGAACCTGCAGGCGCTCGGCGGTCTCCTGGATGCGCAGGATCTTCTCGACGGTGCGCCAGCCCCACGAGCCCGCCTTCACCGTCGAGTCGTTGGCCATCACGCAAACGGCACGGCCGCCGACGCGGCCGCTGCCGGTGACGACGCCGTCCGCCGGCAGATCGCCGGCGAGACTGTTCGCGAAGGCGGCGTCCTCGACGAACGAGTCCGCGTCGAGGAGCAACGCGAGGCGATCGCGGCAGAAGAGCTTGCGCTCTTCGCGCTCCTTCTCGTGATACCGGGGCCCCCCGCCCTGCCGGATGCGCGCCAGTTTCGAACGGACGTCGTCGCCAGTCTTCACGCGGCCCCCCCTGCCTGGTTCCGTTCCCGCTGGCGCTGTCCCAGGCGCGCTCGGTAGACGCGACCGGGCAGCGGGCGACCCAACACGTCGCGCTCGAGCCAGGCGGTCGTGTCGACGAGCGCATCGAGATCGACGCCGGTCGCGACGCCTGCGCGCTCGAAGAGATCCACCACGTCCTCGGTCGCGACGTTGCCCGACGCGCCCGGCGCGTACGGGCAGCCGCCGAGCCCACCGAGCGCCGCGTCGAACGTCCGCACACCCGCTTCGTAGCCGGCCTGCACGTTGGCGAGCGCGCGGCCCCACGTGTCGTGCAGGTGCAGGGCGATGCGTTCGAGCGCGATCACGCCCGCCACCGCGCGCACCAGCTCGCGCACCTGCCGCGGATGGCCCACGCCGATCGTGTCACCGAGCGAGATCTCGTCGGCGCCGAGCATGTCGAGTCGCCGCACCACGTCGGCGACGGCGCCGACCGCGACGTCGCCCTCGTAGGGGCAACCGCACACGGTCGAGACATACGCGCGCAGCGGCACTCCGTCCGCACGCGCGCGCTCCGCCACGGGTACCAACCGGGCGAGGTGATCGGCGATGCCGCGGTTCACGTTCTTGCGGTTGTGGGTCTCACTCGCCGAGACGAAGAACGCCGCCACCGGCAGCGCGGCCCGTCGCAGCCGCTCGTAGCCGGCTTCGTTGGGGACCAACGCGCTGTAGATGGCACTCGGCGGTCGCGCGACGATGCGACACAGCGCATCCGCATCGGCGAGCTGCGGGATCCACTTCGGCGACACGAACGAGGTGATTTCGATCCGCGAAAGCCCGGCGGCGGCGAGTCGCGCCACCAGTTCCGCCTTCGCCGCGGTGGCGAGCGGTTCGGGCTCGTTCTGGAGTCCGTCGCGAGGTCCGACTTCGTAGACGACGATGTCGGGCCTCACGCTCTCATGGCCTTCGCTCGCCTGCGGCTCGCTGCGCGCCGCCTGTGGCGGTTTGCACCTCTAGGCGTCGTACGTGTAGAACCCGCGGCCCGACTTGCGACCGAGCCAGCCGGCTTCCACGCGCTTCTTGATCTCCAGGCACGGCGCGTAGCGCGACTCGCCGTACTCGCGGTAGAGCGAGTCGAGAATCGCGAAGACCACGTCGAGCCCGACGAGATCCGCCAGCGCCAGCGGGCCGAGCGGGTGGTTGCAGCCCAGTTTCATGCACTCGTCGATCGACTCGGGCGTCGCGACGCTCTGCTGCAGCGCGAAGGCTGCCTCGTTGATCATCGGGAACAGCACCCGGTTCACCACGAAGCCGGGCGAGTCCTTCACGTCGATCGGCACCTTGCCGAAGTTCTCGGCGAGGCCGCGCACCGCGGCGACCGTCGAGTCGCTGGTGCGCATGCCGCGCACCACTTCGACGAGCTTCATCATCGGCACCGGATTGAAGAAGTGCAGCCCGACGAAGTGGGCCGGCCGCTTCAGGTACGACGCCAGCTTGGTGATCGAGAGACTCGAGGTATTGGTCGCGATGATCGCTTCGTCCGATACGATCGCGTCGATCTTCTGGAGCAGGTCGCGCTTGAGATCGTGGTCCTCGGGCGCGCACTCGATCACGCGCTCACAGCCCTTGATCTCCTCGAGCGGGACGGCACCGCGGATGCGGTCGAGCGTCTCGGTCTTCTCGATCTCGGTGAGCTTCTGTTTCGCGACCAGCCGTTCGAGCTGCATCGTGATCGCCTTCATGCCGCGATCGACCGACTCCTGGCGCCGGTTCTGGAACACCACCTCGTGGCCGGCCTGGGCGGCGACCTGCGCGATCCCCTGGCCCATCGTGCCGGTGCCGACGACGCCGATCGTGTGCCTGGGCGACGCCATCAGACCAGCTCCACCGCGAGCGCGACTGCTTCGCCACCGCCGATGCAGAGCGTTGCGATGCCGGTCTTCTGCCCGCGCTGGCGCAGCGCGTGGAGCAGCGTCACCAGGATGCGCGCACCCGAGCAGCCGATCGGGTGACCGATCGACACCGCGCCGCCGTGCACGTTCACGCGGTCGTGCGGAATGGCGTGGTCCTTCATCGCCGCCATCGTCACACCCGAGAACGCCTCGTTGATCTCGTAGAGGTCCCAGTCGAGCGGTTTGCTCTTCGTCTTGTCGTAGAGCTTTGCGAGCGCGTGGACCGGCGCGATCGTGAACCACTTCGGTTCCACCGCGGCGGTCGAGTCGGCGACGATCCGGGCGAGCACCGTCCAACCCTTCGCCCTCGCGTGGTCGGCCGACGTCACGAGCAGCGCGGCGGCGCCGTCGTTCAGCGTCGACGCGTTGGCCGCGGTGACGGTGCCTTCCTTCGAGAAGGCCGGGCGCAGGCCCGCCATCTTGTCGAGTTGCACGCGCTTCGGCTCTTCATCCTCGTCGACGAGCGTGTCGCCCTTCTTGGTCTTCACCGTCACCGGGATGATCTCTTCCTTGAAACGACCTTCCTGCTGGGCGGCCTGGGCGCGCTCGTAGGAATCGGCGGCGAACTTGTCCTGGTCCTCGCGCGTGAACTTGTACTTGGCCGCCACCGCGTCGCCGCAGTGACCCATGTGCAGGTTGTCGTAGGGATCCCAGAGGCCGTCGTGGATCATCGAGTCGATGATCTGACCGTTGCCCATCCGGTAGCCGCCGCGCGCCTGGGGCAGCAGGTACGGCGCGTTGGTCATCGACTCCATGCCGCCCGCGACGAGCGTCTCGGCGTCACCGACCAGGATCTCGCGACGCGCGAACATCACGGCCTGCAAGCCCGAACCGCACACCTTGTTGATCGTGATGGCACCGACGGAAACCGGCAGGCCGGCCTTGATCACGGCCTGGCGGGCCGGCGCCTGGCCGATGCCGGCCGTCAGCACGTTGCCGAGGATCACGCGCTCGACGTCTTCCGGCTTGGCGCCCGCGCGCTTCACGGCTTCCGCGACGACCACGCCGCCGAGGTCGGACGCCGAGAACGACGAAAGGGCGCCCTGAAAACTCCCGACCGGGGTTCGCACGGCGCTACAAATCACGACTTCCTTCTGGCTCATGAATCGAGATCTCCGTTGGGGTGCGGGCGAGACGTGGAGGAAACTCGCGAGTCCACGCGCAGCGATTCAGCCGGATCACCGTACACGAAGGTCGACGCTCGCGTCAATCGACGGAAGATCGACTGACGGCTAGCGATAGCCGAGTGATTTCAAGCGCTTCGCCTGCTTTGCCCAGGCCGGGTCGACCTTCACGCGCAGCTCCAGGTACACCTGGTGCCCGAGCAATTGTTCGATGTCGCGGCGCGCCCGTGTGCCGATCGCACGCACGCGCTCGCCGCCGCTTCCGATCGCGATGCGCTTTTGCGAGTCGCGCTCGACCAGCAGGTTGGCGCGGATGCGCGTGAGCTTCGGATCTCGCTCGTCGAACTCGATCAGGTCGACCGCGAGCCGGTACGGGAGTTCCTGCGAGAGTTCGAGAAACGCCGCCTCGCGCACGAACTCGGCCGCAACGAAGCGCAGCGGGCGATCCGTGAGCTGGTCGGCGGGAAAGTGCGGCGGACCCTCGGGCAGCCGCGACAGGATCTCGGCGAGCAGCGCTTCGACGCCCGCACCGGTGCGCGCCGAAATCCGCAGCGTCGCCGCTACGCCCTCCACGCCGGACGGCGGCCACGGCGCCCGGGCGCACTCCGGGCGATCGATCTGCGTAGCGACCAGCAGCACCGGGACGCCGCGCTTCGCCAGCCGCGCCAGCCACGTGGCGTGGACCGGCTCGAAGCCCTGCGCGGCGTCGACGAGCAACAGCGCGACGTCGCAGTCCTCGGTCGCGTGCGTGACGGCGTCGCGCATCGCCACGTCGAGCGGCTTCGATCCCTCGTGCAGGCCCGGGGTGTCGAGCACCAGGATCTGGGAACCGGCCCGCGTCACGATGCCCATCAACTGGCTGCGCGTGGTCTGCGGCTTGGGCGTGACCGCCGCGATCTTTTCGCCGAGGAGGTGATTCAGCAGCGTCGACTTGCCCGCGTTGGGACACCCGAGCAACGCGACGACGCCGCAACGGTGCGGCGCGTTCTCGTCGGCCTCGCTCGTCACGCGGGTCGTCATTCCGCGACCTCGGGGACACGCGTGAGGGCGTCCTCCGCCGCCGCGCGCTCCGCCGCGCGCTTGGTGCGACCCGTCCCCAGCCCCCAGGCCTCGCCCAGCAGGCGCACTTCGACGGCGAAGCGCGCTTCATCGTTCTCGACACCGCTGTCGGATACGGTCGCGTAGCGCGGCGTCGAGGCGTGTTTCGCATGCGACCACTCCTGGAGACGCGTCTTCGGATCCGCGGCGAGCGGATCCGAACCGCTCACCAGCAGCTCGGCGAAGAGTCCCTGCGCGAGCGCCGTCACCGGGGGGAGGCCGGCGTCGAGATAGAGAGCCCCGAGCAGCGCCTCGAAGACGTTGGCGAGAATGCGTTCCTTGTCGGCGCCGCCCGTCTTGCGCTCGGTGCGACCGAGTCGCGCGTATGCGCCGAGGCCCAGCTCGCGCGCACGGCGTGCCAGCGTGCGCGAGTTGACCAGCGCGGCGCGGGCGCGCGTCAGGTCGCCTTCGCTCCACCGCGGGTGCGCGTCGTAGAGCAGTCGCGCCACCACGAGGTCGAGCACGGCGTCGCCCAGGAACTCGAGTCGTTCATTGCCGCGCGAGCCGTCGAACTCGTGCGCGAACGACGGGTGGGCAAGCGCGACGTCGAGCAGACGCGGGTCGTCGAAATGATGGCCGAGCAGCGCTTCGAGTGCGGCGCGCATGGCCAGTGCGTCCGGATCCGGGGTCGCGTCACTCACGGGAGCGCCTCTTCGATCCAGCCGCCGCCCAGCACCGCGTCGCCGTCGTAGAAGACCGCCGCCTGGCCCGGTGTCACGGCCGCTACGGGTTCGTCGAAGAGCACGCGCGCGCGGGCGCTCGTTAGCGCCTCGACGCTCGCCTTCGCGCCGGCGTGCCGATGGCGAACTCGCACCGTCGCGCGCAGCGGTGCACCCGGCGCCGCGCCCGCGACCCACGACACGCCGCCGAGGCGAGCGCCGCGCGCGCCGAGCGCGCTGCCGGGCGCGACCGTCACGCGGTTGTGTGTGGCGTCGATCGCCTTGACGTAGACGCGCTCGCCCAGCGCGATCGCGAGCCCGCGCCGCTGGCCCACCGTGAAGCGATGGATGCCCGCGTGACGCCCGACGACGCGGCCCGCTTCGTCGACGACTTCGCCCGCGCCCGGCGCGCGACCGGGACGCAGTCGCTCGACCGCCGCCGCCGTGTTCCCGTCGGGCACGAAGCACAGCTCCTGGCTCTCGGGCTTGTCGGCGGTGGCGAGGCCCAGCGCGCGGGCGCGCTCGCGCACCTCGTGCTTGGCCAGCGCGCCGACCGGGAAGCGTATCTGCGCGAGCTGCTCGGGGCGAAGATCGAACAGGAAGTACGACTGGTCCTTGCGCGGGTCGCTGCCGCGCAGCAGGGCGAGTGCGCCGCTCGCCGGATCGCGCTCGATGCGCGCGTAGTGCCCCGTCGCCACCGCCGCGGCGCCGAGTGCGCGCGAGCGCTCCAGCAGATGGCGGAACTTGAAGCGCTGATTGCAGCCGACGCAGGGAATCGGCGTGCGGCCCGCGAGATAGGCGTCGGCGAACGGCTCCATCACCTCGCGCCGGAAGGCGTCGCTGTAGTCGGCCACATAGAACCGGATGCCGAGCCGCTCCGCGACGCGGCGGGCGTCCTCGGCGTCGTCGAGCGAGCAACAGCGCGAACTGTCGCCGACGAGGCGCAGCGTGACGCCGATCACGTCGAAGCCCTGCTCCACGAGCAGCGCCGCCGCGACCGAGGAATCGACGCCGCCCGACATCGCGACGACCACGCGCTCGCTCATCTCGCGTCTCCGAGCGATCGCACGCGCGCGACGAGATCGGGGAGCAGCGCGAGCACCCGCTCGATCTCCGCCTCGCCGACGCCGTGGCCGACCGAGAAGCGCAGTGACGCTCTCGCCTCGGCGGGGGTGCGACCCATGGCGAGCAGCGTTCGCGACGGATGCACCGATCCCGACGCGCAGGCGGCGCCGGCGGAAACCGCAACGCCCTCGCCGTCGAGCGCCTCGAGCAGCACATCGCCCGCCGTGTCGCGAAACTCGACGCACAGCGTGTTGGGCAGCACGGGGGCCGCCGCACCGTTGCGCCGCACGCGCGGCACCTTCGCTTCGATGCCGGACCAGAGCGCATCGCGCAACGACGCGCAGCGCGCGGCGCGCTCGTCCCGCTCGCGGTGTGCCAATTCTGCGGCGACGCCGAGTCCCGCGATGCCCGGCACGTTGTGCGTGCCGCCGCGACGGCCGCGCTCCTGCGATCCGCCCCGCAGCCACGGCATGAGCGCGCGCTCGCCGCGCACGACCAGGAAACCAACGCCCTTCGGCCCGTTGAACTTGTGCGCCGAGGCCGAGAGCAGATCGGCGGGCACTTCGTCGAGCCGCACGGCGATCTTGCCGACCGCCTGGGTCGCGTCGACGTGTAGCGGCACGCCGCGCGCGCGCACCCGTTCGGCGATGCGCGCAACCGGCTGCACGACGCCCGTCTCGTTGTTCGCCCACAGGATCGACACCAGCGAGGTTTCGGGCGTCAGCGCCGCCGCCACCGCGTCGGGGTCGAGCAGCCCGTCCGCGTCCACCGGCACGCGCGTCACGCCGAAGCCCTCGGCCTCCAACGCCGCGAGCGGTGCCTCCACCGACGGGTGCTCGGCAGCGCTCGTCACGAGATGGTGGCCCGACACCCCCGCCGCGCGAGCGACCCCGAAGATCGCGAGGTTGTTCGACTCGGTGGCGCCGCCGGTGAACACGACTTCGCCTGGCCTGGCCGCGACCAGCGCCGCCACGCGCTCCCGTGCGCGCTCGATCTCCGCACGCGCCGCAGCGCCCTCCGCGTGCGCGCTGCTCGGGTTGCCCCACACGTCGCGCAGCACGCGCAGCACGGCCTCGACGACCTCGTCGCGCACGGGCGTAGTGGCGTTGTGATCGAGGTAGATGCGCATGGATCTGTGCATGGGATGAACTGGGCTGGAGGGTGCAGCGGCGCGTGAATGCGGCGCAGGCTAGCGCGCTGCGTCGGCCGGGGGCACTGCAGCGGTGAGGTCGGCGAGCGTGCGCTCGTCGAGCGCCTTCTCGATACCACGCTCCAACTCTGCGACGAGCGCACGCACGGATGGGTCGGGCGGCGACTCGCGGCCCGCTGGCATCGAACGGCCGCGCAGCGCTTCGAGCACCTGCGCAATCGAGATCGCGTCGGCGGCGCGACCCAGCTGGTAGGCGTCGCGTCGATCCGCTCCGCGCACCGAGACGATCCCGCCGGCTTCGAGATCGCCGAGGATCGCGCGCACCGTGCGCACGGGAACGTCGAGCTCCCCCGCGATGACTTCGTCGGTGATCCCGCCGTCCGCGCGGAAGGCGCGCGCGACGCGCGTCGCGACGGCGATCCCGATCGCCTCGCGCGCCGCCGGCCGCGGCTCCTCGCCGACGCGCGCGCGCCGGAACGAGTGCAGGTTCTGCACCGCGAACGCGACTTCGCAGCCGAGCAGCACCACGATCCACGAGACGTAGAGCCAGACCAGCAACAGCGGCAGCGCGGCGAAGCTCCCGAAGATCGCGTTCGCGCGCGCGACGCCGACGTTGAAGCCGATGTACAGCGCCTGCGCGATCCCGAAGAGCACCGCTGCGACCAGTCCGCCGAGCAGCGCCGGCCCGATCCGCACACTCGTATTCGGCAGGAACCAGTAGAGGAACGCGAAGCCCAACAGCAGCAGCGCCGTCGGTACCTGCCGGAGTCCCAGCTTGTAGGCCTCCGCCAGCAGCGGGTTGGCGCGCACCTGCTGGACGATCGTATCGATGTGCAGACTCGTCGCGAGCGACACCGCGACCGTGAAGAGCAGCGGCGCCACCACCAGCACCGCGAGGTAGTCGGCGAAGCGGCGCATCAGCGAACGCTCGCGCTCGATGCCCCAGATCTTGTTGAAGGCCTTTTCGACGTTGGTGAGCCCGAGGACCGTGGTCGCGAAGAGGGTCGCGCCGCCCACCGCGCCGAAGCTTCCGAAGTTCACCTTCTCCACCAGGTCGACGATGTACTGGCCGGCCTGGGGACTTCCCGCCGCCACCTTTTTGACGACGGCGTCCGCCAGCTCCTCGCTGACGCCGAAGGCGCCGACCAGCCCGATCGCCAGCGCCAGGATCGGAACCAGCGCCAGCATCGCGAAGTAGGTGAGCGCCGTGGCGCGCAGCAGGATCTGATCGCGCTCGATGCCCTGCGCGGCGATGACGAGCACTTGCAGCGCGGAGTGCGCGAGCGCGGCGAGCCGCCCGCCGGTCGTGCTTCGCTGCCAGATGTCGCGTTCGAAGTAGCGGTGGATTCGGTGTCGCAGGGCTGCCACGTCGACTGCCATCGGCGCGCTCCTACGACTTGGCCACGGCACAGCCGGGATCGGGGCCCGCCATCACCCGGCCTGCCAGCCGCGCCAGCGTCGTGCGTCCGATCCCCGGCACGCGTTCCAACTCGCGCACGTCGCAAAACGGCGCCGCGCTGCGCGCCGCCACGATCGCCGCCGCGCGCCCGGCGCCGATGCCGGGCAATGCTTCGAGCGCACGTACACCTGCGCGATTCACGTCGAGGGGGAGACCGAAGGCGAGGCGCGCGGCGCCCTCGAGCGGCGCGCCGCTGCGCGCACAAGAAACGGCAGCGAGCGCAGCCCGCATCGCCACCAGGACAGGCGCGGGACACGGGTCCGACGCTGCCGGCGCGATGCGCTGCGCCGCCGCGACCGCCAGCGCGAGGCCGGCTGCCAGCAACGCCGCCCGGCTCCGGCGACCCGTCACTCGGCCTTCGGTTCGGCGGCGCCGTTCTCGACGAAGGCCGTGTGCAGCGCGCGCACCGCCAACTCGGTGTACTTCTCCTCGATGACGACGGAGATCTTGATCTCGCTGGTGCTGATCATCTGGATGTTGATGCCCTCGTCGGCGAGCGTGCGGAACATCTTCGAGGCGACGCCGGCGTGGTCCTTCATGCCGAGCCCGACGATCGAGACCTTGGCGATCTTCTCGTCGCCCTCGGCAGACTGTGCGCCGATCTCGCGGCCGACGCGCGCCGCCATCTCCAGCGCGCGTTTGTGATCTGTCCGCGGCACGGTGAAGGTGATGTCGGTGCTGCCGTCCTGGCTGGCGTTCTGGACGATCATGTCCACGACGATGCCCGCGTCGGAGAGTGGCGTGAAGAGTCGCGCCGAAATTCCAGGCTGGTCTTTCACGCCCGCGACGCGGATCTTGGCTTCATTGCGCTGGTAGGTCACACCGGAGACGACCAGGTGCTCCATCACGTCCTCCTCGCGGGTCACCCACGTGCCCTCGCCCTCCTCGAAGGTCGAGCGAACGTGCAGCGACACGCCGTACTGCTGGGCGAGCTTCACCGAACGGATCTGCAATACCTTGGCGCCGAGACTCGCCATTTCGAGCATCTCTTCGAACGAGATGCGCGCGAGCTTGCGGGCGGCGGGCACCATGTTCGGATCGGTGGTGTAGACGCCGTTCACGTCCGTGTAGATCTCACAGACGTCGGCTTCGAGCGCTGCGGCGACGGCGACGGCCGACGTGTCCGAGCCGCCGCGGCCGAGCGTCGTGACGTCGCCCGCGTCGTCGATGCCCTGGAAGCCCGCGAGCACCGCGACGGCGCCCGCGTCGAGCACCGCTTCGATGCGCGCGCGGTCGATGTGCTGGATGCGCGCGCGCGTATGCGACGCGTCGGTGCGCATCCCCATCTGCGCGCCGGTGAACGAGCGCGCCTTGTGACCCAGTCTGTGGATTGCCATCGCGAGCAGCGCGATGGTCTTCTGCTCGCCCGTCGCGACCAGCACGTCGTACTCGCGCGGGTCGGGGCGCTCGCCTCCGGCGTCCTTCGCGAGCGCCACCAACGCGTCGGTCTCACCCGCCATCGCCGACACCACGACTGCGACGCGGTGCCCCTGCTGCACGGTCGCGACCACCCGCCGGGCGACGTGTCGGATCCGCCCGACGTCGGCGACGCTGGTGCCGCCAAATTTCTGGACGATCAACGCCACGGCGCTCGTTCCTCCCGGCCCTTCATCTCGCGCTCGAAGTGCTGGAGCACGCGTTCGGCGATCGGACCCAGCGCCGCCGTCTCGACCTCGCGCGCGCTTTCCGGTTCGTCCGCATCGCGGGCGATGCGCACTTCGATCCGATCCCCGGGCAGCGCGCCGGGAAACCGGTCGGACCACTCGATCGCCACGACCTGGCCGGGATCGAGCAGGTCCACGAATCCCGTCGCCTCCAGCTCTGCTTCGCTCGAAAGCCGGTAGAAATCCACGTGGGCGAGCGGTCGCGCGCCGCGATACTCGCTGGCGATCACGAAGGTGGGACTCGTCACCAATCTCGTGTCGACGCCCAGGCCTTCCGCCAATCCCCTCACCCATTCCGTCTTGCCCGCACCGAGGGGGCCGCTGAGACCGACCACGCAGCCGATCGCGCGGGTTTCAGCGACCGCTTCGATCGCCGCACCCAGACGACGAGCCGCATCGCGCGTCTCGGCGCTGCTACGGGAACGGAAGCGCAACGCCGCACTGCTCCGCGACGCCGCCCTGCCTGCGCAACGCCTCGCATGCCTCGGGCAACTCCGCCGCCACCTCGCTCGCCAGGATCCCGGAGCGGCCGCGACGCGCCGCCAGCCGGTCGCCCGCAAAACCGTGCAACCACGCGCCCAGCGTCGCCGCCTCGAACGCGAGAAGCCCCTGTGCGACGAGACCCACCACGATTCCGGTGAGCACGTCGCCGGTGCCGCCGCTGCCGAGCGCCGGACCGCCGGTCGGATTGATCGCGGTGCGCCGATCCGGCCCGGCGATCACCGTTGCGGCTCCCTTCAAGATCACCACGCTGCCCGCCTCCGCGGCGAGTCGCCGCGCTGCGCCGACGCGGTCGCGGTTGATCTCCGCAGCCGTCGCGCCGAGCAGACGCGCCGCCTCGCCCGGGTGAGGGCTCAGAATAGTGGCGGCCTTGCGCGCCTTCAACGCGCCGAGCGCCGCTTTCGCGAACGGGAAGAGCCCGTCCGCGTCGATCACCAGCGGTCGCGGACAGCGCACCGCGAACTCGCGCACGAGCTTCTGCACGTCCGCCTCGCGACCGACGCCGGGACCGAGCGCCACCGCGTCGCGCTCGCGCGCGAGCGCCAGCAGCGGACCGAGGGCTGCGCTCGCAAAGCTCCCCTCGGCAGCATCCGGCAGCGGCGCCGTCATCATTTCGGTGCACTTCACTTCGAGGATCTCGTTGAGACCGGCCGGGCACGCGATCGTGACGAGACCCGCGCCGATGCGGGCGGCCCCCTCGGCCGCGAGCGCCGCCGCGCCCGTCTTGCCGCGCGAACCGGCCACGACCAGTGCGTGTCCGAAGCTGCCCTTGTGAGCCGCCGCGGGTCGCGCCGGAAGCGCACGCGCCGCGCCGAAGCGCGTCCACACTTCGGCGTCGAGCGACACGCCGGGCGCGGCGTCGGCGATGCCGATGCGCGCGACGACGATGCGCCCGGCGAGCGAGCGCCCCGGCTCCTGTGCCAATCCGAGCTTCGGCAGCCCGATCGTCACGGTGACGTCGGCGCGCACCGCCACGCCGTGTACCTGGCCGGTGTCGGCGTCGAGTCCCGACGGCAGGTCCACCGACACGACGCGCGACGCCGGCCGCGCTGCGTTGATCCGGCGGATCGCCGCCGCGGCAGCTCCCGTCACGGCGCGATCGAGACCCGTGCCGAAGAGCGCGTCGACGACCACCGCGGCGTCGGCGCTGCGGGGCGTGCGTGTCGCGATCGCGACGCCCAGCTTGTCGAGGCGCATCGCGTTGGCCGCCGCATCACCGCGCAGCTTGCGGCGCTCGCCGACCAGCAGCACCTGCACCGGGACACCGAGCAGATGCAGATGGCGCGCGACGACGAAGCCGTCGCCGCCGTTGTTGCCCACGCCGCAGACGACCAGCACGGACCCCGCAGTTCCCGCGCGCTCCGCGAGCGCCACCTCCGCGACGGCGCGACCCGCGCTCTCCATCAGCAGCTCGCCCGGAACGCCGAGCACGTCGATGCTGTGGCGGTCGAGCGCGCGCATCGACGCGGCGCTCGCGAGCGGCCAGATTTCGTGCTTCACAGGTTCGTCTCCGGGGGGCTCACGATCCCGATTGTGGCGGGATCGCGCGACTCACGCGAGTTCTGCGCGGAGCTCGCGGAGGGCGCGCTCGATCCCGACGAGGAGCGCGCGCGCGAGGAGCGCGCGACCGACCACCACGCGCTCGAGGATCGGCGCCGCCAGGACGAGGCCCCGCACACGCCCCGCTTCGAGCCGACCGGCGACGCCGATCGGCAGCCGTAGCTTGGCGGCGAGGCGAGCGGCATCGCCGAAGCGTTCGAGCGCCGCGGCTCGCTCCGACTCGGGGAGGTCGACGGTTCCGACGCTCGAGAGCTCTACGCCCGCGATCTCGGCGCCGCGCGCGAGCTTCACGGATTCGGGCTCGGGCGCGATGCGCACCCACACGGGAATACCGGCTTCCCGGAGCGCGCGCGCTGCGGGCGGCAGGGCGTGGCGCAAGGCGGCGGAATCGAGCGGAGCGGCGTCGAGGCGCGACTGCGTCGGCTCACTCGCCAGCACGACGCGATCGGGTCGCAGCTCCAGCGCCAGCTTCAGCAGCGACGGCGTCGGCGCGAGACGCAGCTCGAGCTGTCGCACCACGCGGCGCACGTCGTAGAGGTCGCCCTCCGAAACCGGCCGCAGCGCCTCGTTCGCCGACAGTCGCACGGCGTCCGCCCCGCTCATCTCGGCAGCCAATGCGATGGCGGCAAGTCGCGGCTCGCTCCGACGCACGAGCTCCCGAAGCGCCGCGGCGGCGTCGAGAGCGGCGACTAGCGCGCGCATGGCGACGCGGTCGCGCTACGCACGGGGCGGCGGAGCCGAACGAGGATCATGTGTTGGGCTCGCCGCCGAGTGCGCGTTTGAGTTCGCTCGCGATCTGGTCGGCGTACTCGCGCACGCGCGCTTCGTCCTCGCCCTCGACCATGACGCGCGCCTTGGGCTCCGTGCCGCTGTAGCGGATCAGCACACGGCCGCGGCCGTCGAGCGCCTTCTCGACCTTCGAGACCGCAGCCTGGACCGCCGGCAGGCTTTCGAGCGGTCGCTTCTCGGCGACGCGAATGTTGACGAGCACCTGTGGGAAGCGCTCGATGTCGCTCACCAGCTCCGAAAGCAGCTGGCCGGTGCGGCGCATGATGGCGAGCGTCTGGAGCGCCGTCATCAGGCCGTCGCCGGTGGTGTTGTGATCGAGGAAGACGATGTGACCCGACTGCTCGCCGCCCAGGTTGTAGCCGCCGGAACGCATCTCCTCGACGACGTAGCGATCGCCGACCGCGGTTCGCACCAGTCGCAGCCCGAGTTTCTCGACGGCCCGCTCGAGGCCGAGATTGCTCATCACGGTCGCAACCACGGCGCCGCCCTTCAGCGTGCCGCGCTGAACCATGTCGCGGGCCGAGAGCGCCAGCAGCGCGTCGCCGTCGACCAGGTTGCCCTTCTCGTCGACCATCTGACAGCGGTCGGCGTCGCCGTCGAGGCAGATGCCCACGTCGGCGCGCAATTCCTTCACCTTGGCCTGCGTGGCTTCCGGGTACACCGATCCGACGCCGTCGTTGATGTTCTTGCCGTTCGGCGCGTCGCCGATCGCGAACACCTCCGAGTCCAACTCGCTCAGCACCGTCGGCCCGACCTTGTAGGCCGCGCCGTTCGCGCAATCGAGCACGACGCGCAGACCCTCGAGCGTCAGCTCCTGCGGGAAGGTCTTCTTCAGGAACACGACGTAACGGCCGGTGGCGTCCTCGATGCGTTGTGCGCGGCCGACTTCCTCCGCGGGAGCGCGCAGCGATGCGAGGCTGCCGTTGCCGATCAGCTCCTCGATGCGCCGCTCGAACTCGTCGGGGAGCTTGAAGCCGTCATGCGAGAAGAACTTGATGCCGTTGTCCGTGAAGGGGTTGTGGCTGGCCGAGATCATCACGCCGGCGTCGCAGCGCATGTCGGCGGTCAGGAACGCCATGCCCGGCGTCGGCATCGGACCGACCTGCAGCACATCGACGCCCATCGAGCAGATCCCGGCGACGAGCGCGTTCTCGAACATGTAGCCCGAGCGGCGCGTGTCCTTGCCGATGATGATCTTGTGGCGGTCGCCGCCGCCGCGGCGGAACATCACGCTCACTGCCTGGCCGAGCGCGAGCGCCGTCTCCGCCGTCATCGGATCGACGTTGGCGCGACCGCGCACTCCGTCGGTCCCGAAGATTTTCCTGCCCATTCCCTCTCCTCGTCCCCAGGCGTCTAGCCGGACCCACGCGGCGCCGGCGGACCGACGTACGCGGGATCGACCTCGATCGACACCTTGACCTTCACGGTCTGCGGCGAATCGGCCCAGACGTGACCGGGACCCACCGAGACGCGGACTTCTCGCTCCACCGGGCCCGTCGCGCCCGCCACGTCGATCGTTTCGGTCGCGACCTCGGAGAGCCGTAGCACCTCGGAGCGCGCGCCGGCGATCCGGACCCTCGGGGGATCGGTCGCGACGCCGGTGACCCGGTACCCATCGGCAGGCGTCCCCTCCCAATCGGGCTTGACCTTCACGGTCTTGGCGATGCGGCGCTCCAGCGAGAGCTCGATCCGCGAGGGCGACCGCGACACCACGCGCGCGCCGCGCGGCAGATCGAAGCGCGAGAGGTCGACTTCGAAATCCGCCTGTCCGGGCTTCGCCTCCGAGATCTCGAGCGGATACTCGAGGCGGTCCGGGTCGAAGTTGCGCAGCGCAGACCGCGTGCCGAGCAGCCGCACGTTCACGACGTCGGCGCCCTGATCGACGACGACGAGATCATCGGGGACGCCCTGCAACACGACCGGAATATCGAAACCGCGCTCGACGCTCGACGAACCGCGCGCCACCACCCAGATGAACACCGCGATCACGACCGCGAGGAGCTTGTAGCCGAGGTTGCCGAAGATCTGCATCGCTACGCGCGCCCCGCTTGCGGGGTTTCGACCGATGCGCGCTCGCTGCGCCCGGCTGCTCGCCCATCCCGCGTCCCGGCGATCGCGGCCATCACGCGGCGCTCGCTCTCGCCGCCCGCCAGCACGTCGCGCAGCACTTCGCGCAGTCCTGCGCCGTCGAGGCTGCGCGCCATCACGCCTCCCACCACCACCGAGAGCGCCTGCGTCTCCTCGGAAACGACGATCACCACGGCGTCGCTCTCCTCGGTGATCCCGACTGCCGCTCGATGCCGCGTGCCGACTCCCTCCGGCAGGTCCTCGCGCAGCGTGAGCGGCAAGATGCATCCCGCCTGCGCGATGCGGCCGGCCGAGATCACGGCCGCGCCGTCATGGAGCGGCGATTGCGGCATGAACAGCGAGACGAGCAGGTCGCGCTTCAGCGCCGCGTCGATCGCGGTTCCGGCTTCGATCAGATCCGAGAGATGCGTCTCGCGCTCCAGCACGATCAGCGCGCCCACCCGCTTCTGCGCGAGCGCCTGCGCCGCGCGCGCCACTTCCTCGGCGAGCTGCGTCTCCTCCTGCTTCGCGACCGAAGGGAACACGCCGCGTCCGACGCGTGCCAGCGCACGCCGGATGTCGGTCTGGAAGAGCACGATGATGATCAGCACCGCCGAGGAGAGGAAGTTGTCGAGGATCCACTCGACGGTGGTCAGCTCGAACGCATGCGACACGAGGCTGGTGCCGATCAGCAGCAGCAGGCCGACGAGGATCTGCACCGCGCGCGTGCCACGGATCAGGATCAGCAGCCAGTAGACGCCGAGCGCGACGAGCGCGATGTCGATCGTGTCGCGCACCGGGTCGAAGCCGGCGACCTGATCGACCAGCAGACTCCACAGTGTCTCGATCAAGCGCGTGCCCCCCGGAGCGCCGCACCGATTCGCGCCGCGCGAACGCCCGCCCCCACGTCGTGTACGCGGATCGCATCCGCGCCGGCGAAGACGGCGATCGCGCAGGCGGCCGCGGTCGCGACGTCGCGTTGATCGACGCGATCGCCGGTGAGCTGCCCGAGGAACGCCTTGCGCGAGGGTCCGACGAGCACGGGCTTGCCGAGCCGTTCACCCAGCCACCCTGCGTTCGCGAGCAGAGCGAGATTGTCTTGCTGGCGCTTGCCGAAGCCAATGCCCGGGTCGACGACGATCTGCGCGGGCACGACGCCCGCGGCTTCCGCGCGCGCGACGCTCGCTGCCAGTTCCTCGGCGACTTCGCCGAGCACATCGTGAAACTGCGGTGCGTCCTGCATCGTCGCCGGCGTACCGCGCAGATGGCCGAGCACGAGCCAGGCACCCTGCTCGGCGACGATCGCGAGCAGCGCGGGATCGAAGCGCCCCCCCGAGACATCGTTGACGATGCCCGCCCCCGCCGCGAGCGCGGCGCGCGCAACGGCGCTCTTGCGGGTGTCGATCGAGAGCGGCAGCTCGCACGCCTTGGAGAGCGCCTCGAGAATCGGCACGACGCGCGCGACCTCGATGTCCGCCGGCACCTCCACGGCGCCTGGCCGGGTCGACTCGCCGCCGACGTCGAGCACGTGCGCACCGGCGCGCTGCATCCGCAGCGCCTCTTCGACGACCGCGTCCAGGTCGATCCGATCGCCCACGACGAAGCGGCCGCCGTCGGAGAACGAATCGGGCGTCGCGTTCAGCACCCCGACCACCGTCACGCGATCTCGCGAGAAGATCGGGCTTCGCATCGACGGCCCTCCCTTCCGCTGGCGCAGCGCGGGCGTGCTCCTTGGACTTCGCTGGGCTTTGGCCCGTTCGCGGACCTAACCCGGAATCGGTTCCGGATCGGGCAGCTTCTTGCCCGAGAACTTCGGCAGCGGTTCGACCTTTGCCTCGCGACGCGGCTCGGGTGACGCCGGCTCTCCGCCTTTCGGCAGCGCAAGCGCCGGAAGCGCTTCGCCGGCGATCAGCAGTCGCAGGTCCGCCGTATCGAGCGTCTCGCGCTCCAGCAGCGATTCGGCGATGCGGTCCAGCGTCGCGCGGTTCTCCAGCAGGACTTGCTTGGCCTCGACGTACAGCGAGTTGAGCGTCTGGCTCACCTCTTCGTCGATCTCCTCGGACTTCTTCTCGCTGAAATCTTTGCGCGTCATGAAGTCGCGACCGAGGAACACGTCGTGGTCGTCGTCGCCGTAGGATACGGGCCCGAGCTTGTCACTCATGCCGTACTTGCAGACCATCTGGCGCGCGAGTCGCGTCGCCTGCTGGAGGTCGTTGGACGCGCCGGTCGAGAGGTGACCGAAGACCAGTTCCTCCGCCGCGCGACCGCCCATCGCGTGCTTGATCATCGCGAGGATCTGGTCGCGCGTCAGGTTGTAGCGGTCCTCCGGCGGCAGCGTCTGCGTCACCCCGAGCGCCATGCCGCGCGGGATGATCGTGACCTTGTGCACCGGGTCGCTGCTCTTCGAGAGCATCGCGACCAGCGCGTGGCCGCCTTCGTGATAGGCGGTGATGCGCTTGTCCTCGTCGGTCATCACCAGGCTGCGCCGCTCGGCGCCCAGCAACACCTTGTCCTTGGCGCGCTCGAAGTCGATCATCGCCACGCGCGAGCCTTCGCGACGCGCGGCGAGCAGCGCGGCCTCGTTCACGAGGTTCTGCAGATCGGCGCCCACGAAGCCCGGCGTACCGCGGCCGATGATCTCGAGATCGACGTCGTCCGCGAGCGGAACGCGGCGCGTGTGCACCTTCAGGATCTCGTAGCGCCCGCGGAAGTCGGGGCGCGGCACCACGACGCGGCGGTCGAAGCGGCCGGGACGGAGCAACGCCGGGTCGAGCACGTCGGGGCGGTTGGTCGCGGCGACCAGGATCACGCCTTCGTTGCTCTCGAAGCCATCCATCTCGACGAGCAGCTGGTTCAGCGTCTGCTCGCGTTCGTCGTGACCGCCGCCGAGACCGGCGCCGCGGTGACGCCCGACTGCGTCGATCTCG
>Ga0102851_10000431_pt1 | contig 21030 bp, 15 predicted proteins | sample Mud3Dept3metaG_FD_79558 | JGI IMG/M metagenome (GOLD analysis project Ga0102851, IMG submission 79558) | Freshwater wetland microbial communities from Ohio, USA, analyzing the effect of biotic and abiotic controls - Mud 3 Core 4 Depth 3... | ecosystem: Environmental > Aquatic > Freshwater >... | reverse complement strand
TTCCACCCGGTTTCGGCGACGGTCAACGCATCGCCAACGAGCGTGGCCGCGTATCGATTGATAATACCGAGATATGGTTGTCCGGCAGTGTAAAGATGTGGCAGCCAGATTTCTACATGTGTCCCCGCAAGGCCAGGGTTGCCGGCAATGAAAGCCGCTCGGATCGCTGCGGTATTGTTGCCGACCGTATGACCGATCCACCGTCTCGATGCTCTGCGGCTACCATGCGTCATGTGAATCCGTACAGCGGCTTGAGCCTTTGGTTGATCAATGCGTCACGTTCCCCCTCCGCAAGAGGACCCGACGTAAAGCCACATTCGGCCAGTGCTCCCGGCCAGGGATTGAGGTTCCCTGGGCGCACCAGCATCGTGAGACCGAGCCAGATGGATGGCGGGCCTCCGGTGGTCGACCATGAACGCGTCGTGCCGTCTGCGTAGTACACGGTGGCTACGACGTCGGTCGCGTCCATGTTCGCGAACACGGCGAAGCCTTGGTCGCTCATGGCGACATTGTCCTGTGCCGCCTTGCCGTTGGTATAGACGATGCCATGGTTGGACGGGGTACTCCCGACATACGAGTCCACGTCCTGAGCGCCAATGATCGCCTTGGTGGCGTTGGCGGAGACATGGGAGCCCACGACGTAGAGCCCATGCGTCGTGCTGCCGTTCGTCATGGGAGCCGCTGGGTCCACTGAACCGAGTCCGCAGGCCTCTTCGCTGCCCTGGTACATGGCTGGACGGTTATCCAGCGCCGCGAGCGCTGCCGTGTACATCGGGCCGATTCCGCCGATGGCCGCCATGGAGAAAGCGACCCCGCGGCCCATGCGCTCGCCCATTGCCGTGACACGGCCCTCGTCGACGACCGTGGTGACGCATGCAACGCAGTAGCTCGCGTACAGGTTGCTGACCAGCCTCTCCGGATCGGGGATCCCCGCCGCGGGTCTGCTGCTGGCCGATCTGCGTTTTTGGTTCCGACGCATCATGGCAGCTTGAAGGCTCTCCCGGCATCCTGGTCAGGCGGCAACGAACTGCGGTACACTCTCAGGTATCCCGTCGCCGTGCCCTTGGTGTGAAGGTGGGTGTACCAGCATAGGGTGGCCACGTTGCTGGCCGTGGTCTCGCGTCCGGTGGCGAGACGGAAGCTCATCTCGTGCCCATCGGGCAGCGGCCAGCAAACCGTGTTGCCGGTTCCTGTTGCCGTCTCGTCAATCGTTCCAGCGGTGCTAGCCAGAGCGAAGTAGATGCGCCCCGTGGTATTGGCAGGCATGTCGGCCTTCACAGTGACATAGCCTCCGATGCCCAGAGCTCCAAGGAGCGGGGCCAGATCCGTACTGGAGGAGGTCGTCAAGACCGCGATGTTGGCGATGCACTTCATCGCATTGCTGTTCTTGAGCGGCGGCGTTACGTTTTCGGCTTCAAATGCGATCGAGCTCATGGGGCACTATCCTTGTCGTTGTCCTGCGATTCGTTCTGTGAGGCTTGGTCTCATTGGTAGCTTGAGAGGGGGTCCCGACATGGGCGGCTCTTCTGGCTTCTGTGCCGCAGCGCTCATTTGTGCCGAGAAGCCACGCCCCACAGTCGTCTGCAACGTTCCGTCGAACCCGAGTAGAAAGTCGAGTTGGGTCAGGATCGAGTCGGGGATCGCCGAACGTTCGGTGTCGTTCAACTGCTGATGGAGAGCATCGATCATGGCAGCCTGTGCGGCCTGTTTCAACCCAGGCCATTGCTGCCAGGTGTACTGGACCCGGGTGTAGTCGACATGTCCGTTCTGGAACGCCGAGAACAAGCCAAACGGGTCGACCGTGGCATCCCACATCGCGTTCGCCACTCTGAGTTCCTCACTCGAGAGGGCGCCGCTCGCCTTGATTCCAGTGCTCCGCGGCTTCGGAAAGTCTCGAGCCAACTTCGTGATCTTCTGGTAGACCGATTGGCCCAACGGCAATGCCAGGTCGTCCGGTATGTCCGGGTTGGCCTCGAGTTGCTGGCTGAGAACGGTGGGGTCGGGTCGCGATATGAAGTCGTCGAGTTTCTTGCGTCGCTCCGTGTAGCTCTTCTGGTCCGGTGCTGCCCATGCACCCAGGGTTCTCGGCAGCGTGCGCTTGGCTGTGGCGCCTGCACCGCGCAGCAGTGGCACAACCGCGCCCATGCGCCCGCTCATCTCGCTGGTCAGCGTGTGGCTCGCCCTGTGCGCCCAGAGCGCAACGATTCCGTCCCCTCGCTCTCTCCAGAACTTCGAGGCCATGGTGGCGCCGACCCCAACCATGAATCCCGCCACGTTGCCGTGCGCCAACATCAACGTGGCGCCCGCACCGACGCCGATATCCCTCAGGGAAAGGCGCTGATTCCAGCGCCGGAAGTTCGCCTCGTTCGCGGCTGTATCCGATATGTTCTTGAGTGAGCTCCACTGACGGCGTAGTCGACGGTAGCCAAGCGTGTCCAACCCCTGCCGGCTGAGCGCAATCTCGGCCTTCTCGTCGAGATGATCCATGACCATGCGCTCGACCTTTTTCATCAGCATCTGCGACGGAGGCGTGGGCGGAGCCAAGCCCGCAACGGAGATCTGTGGGTAGACCGGCGTGTACTTGGCGATGTTTCGACGGAATGTCTCGAGCTCCCCAAACGTCAGCGGAGCGCCGACGCCCCGTTGTTCCGCCGCGGCCCTCTGACTTAGCCAACCCAGGTTTGCCTTGATCTCGGTCAGTTGCGAACGAGCTGCCGGCACCATTTTCGCATCCGCCTTCAAGGGCTCCACGACCTCATCATTGATGCGCCGAAGCAACTGCACCGCCGACGGCATGTCATCCGTTGGCTGCGGAACAGGGGGAGGCTCGAACTTCGCTATCGGCGGTGCAGTCCTTGGCTTCAACGAGACCGGCCGCGTCTGGCTCGACAGAACATTACCGTCCTTGTCGACCCGCTCCACGGTAGCCAGGATCTCGTCTGCGCCTGCTTCCTTGGCGGCATCCAGCCGATGGCGCCCGTCGCGAAGGAAGATCTGCTGCTGGCCTCTCTCGTCGAAGCCAATCTCGAACTTGACGGGCTCGATGGCTTTCTGAGCCTGGTACGGTATCTCGCCGCGAGCAATGGCGTTGATCTCGTTGGGTGACTTACCTTGGTAGGTCGAACGGAAGCTCTCCAGGTTCTTTGCGAATTCGCTGATTGGGGTTCGGCGTACTACGCGCGACGGTTCAACGACCACACCTTCGGAGTCCGGCGGCCGATCAATCAGTCGACCATCGATCTCGACCATTTCGTAATCTGGCAGCCGCTTAGAGATGTACTTCCATGAGTAGGTCCCGAACATGGTTTCGGGGTTTTCGTAGGCGAACACGCCTTCAACCGGTTCTGCTCCGAGTTTCGACTTGTGTCCGAGTACTCCCAAGCCCTTGGGTTGCACACGGTAGAACCGCACGGGCCGGATGTTCTCGCTGGTCGCTCCAGACTCATCTACGAACTGAGCGGGCCCCCGCGCCTGGCGCGCCGCAGCAGCCACCTTGGCCTGGTTGGCGATGAGAGCCTGGCGTTCCGCCAGTGCGCGCGCATACGGCGTCTGGGCCTGCTGGATCTGCTGATCCAGGACTTGCCGCATTTGCCCGAGTTCGGCGCCGAGTTCTTCCTTGCCCTGCTCGAGAAGAATCGGGATCTCCTGCGGCTTGCGACCGATCAGTCCCCCGGGCTTCCAGAAGATGTTTTCCCCGGCGTGCTCACCGGTCTTGAGCACGTAGTTGGTGGCGTCGAGCCCCGTCCTGATGTCGAGTTGGCGCGATGCCTCGGCTCCCTTGCGGCCATGCAGACGCTTGGCCTGCGATGCCCGGATGCCGGCCGCGCGCATGCCCTGCATGGCTTCGAGTTCCTCGACCTTGGTGAAGGCCTGGGCGGCGTCTTTGCCGACAACCTGACGAGCGGGTCTACCAAAGATGGCACCGCCGGTTGCTCCCAGGCCCCCTCCCAGGATTCCGCCCACGAGACCCGAGGTATAGACATCGGACAGGGGCGCCGCCTGCTCGTAGGCGGCTTGCATCCCGGCCGATCCGCCTTCGAAGGCGCCAACCGCGGCCTCGGTGCCAACCACCGCCGCCTTGGTAGCACCAGGAACCAGACCAGCCGCCGTGCCAGTAGCGAGTGCAACAGTAGCCTGGCCGGCCAGGTTCGCGATCGTAGAGAGGGTCGGCCATACCTTCTGCTGCTCCTCCACGGTCTGCTGGATCTCGCGGACCTTGGCGAGTCCCTCCTTGCCTCCTCCACCAAAGAGGAAGGCCAGCGCTTCCATCGCCGCTTGCCCGTTCGCGGACTCGCCCAGGTCGCGCCCGAACTCCTCCAAGCCCTTCCACCCTGTGACCCCACCGGCTGTCTCGGCGGCAGCTCCTGTCACGGCTCCTGGAGCTGTGATTGCCGAGAGTCCGCCCTTCCAGATCTGGGTGGCGTAGGTTTCGAAAGCGCCGTGCTCCGCCTCCATGCGCTTCAGGTCTGCTTCCCGTTTCTTGTCCTCCTCCTCGGAACGGCGGATCGTCTCCTGTAGCGGAGTCAGTTGGGGAGGCACACCGATGCCTGCCGGCTGTGGCGCCGCACCAGGGAACATGTTGCCGAACGTCGGAAACGTCCCTTCGGCGGGTCCGCCGGGGAACATGTTCTTGAATTCGGGGAAGTTGCCGGCCATGGGTTACTGCGATTCCGTCTCCGCTTCGGTATCCGTGCCCGTTCCTAGGGTTAGTCGGTAGGTATTGATGGATTCATCGGCTGTCATCCTGCCGGATTGCACAGCCTGCAGCCGCGCCCTGATCGCGTCCGTCTGGTGCTGCCGGATGCGCTGGACCGAGCCCCAGTTCTTGGCCGATTGCAACTCCTGCATCGAAAGCCTGAGTTCGCTTTCACGGACAACACCTTGCCCGCGTCCCTGTGACAAGGAGAACAGAGCAGAGTTTCTAGATTGCATGTACAACTCATAGTCTTTTTGCTCTTCGGGCGTTAGCCCAGACATGTGGGTTCCCTCACCGCCCCACCAATCATCCAACTTCCATTTGATTCTACTGGGCAGACCTTGCTGCTCGTACCCGGGGACTCTTGCGTTGGGATCCTTCGCGGCGACCCTACTGTTGATCTGCTCGAATTCCCCGATAGCTGACAGCAGGTTGCGCTCGGTCGGGTTGCCGCCGCCGCCGCCCCCCTCCCCCTTCATCTCGTTGTAAGCGACGCGCATCGCCTTCGTTGCGTCCATGGCACCCTTGGCCTCTGTCGGAGTCGACTCCCTCCAACCTCCAGGGCTTCCTGCCTGCGGATACCGCGCCGTTGCCGCAATCTCCTCGGTGGTTCTACCTAGCGACTTCCTGCGATAATCCTCCTCGAACATCAACTGATTCTGCCGTTCCGCGAGATCCATCTGCTCATTCCACGCCCAGATCTCTTTAGGCGCGTTCGTCAAGTCGATCAGACGCCGTTGTGATGTTGCCTGGTCGCGCATGTTCTGCTTGAGCACCAGCTTTGCCTGATCCAAGCTCAATCCCTCGCGGAGGTACTCAGATAGCGCGTTGTCGGCCGCTTCCTTCTTGGTCTGTATCTCGATTTGCTGCGCCTGGATGTCTCTGTCGATGGCGCCATCGATGATCTGTTGCGCCGTGTTGGGAGTGTGCGCCCTCGCGGCACCATACTGCCCCATAGCTGACGCGATGGCGGCGCCAATGGTTCTGAGCGTGCCCAGTTCACCCGAGAATAGCCGACGCGGATTCACCTTGGCCGAGTTGGCGTCCGCTCGCAACTTGTTCTTGGTCTGTTCGAACTGCTGGACTCGCTGCTCGGTGAGCTGCCGGAGTCGTTCCTGTTCCTGGACCGCCGCCGTGTCCCTCTCGTACTGCGCTTGAACCAACTTGCGCTGCTCTTCGTTCATTGCGATGGCGTTGTCGGTGGCTTCGCGTATCTGGCGCCGCCGCTCCCACGTCATCTCCTCCATACCCTTGACGAACTCCGGATCTGGAGGCACCGCACCCTCGACCGTTGTCCGTGTCCCTGAGGGCATCATGACCGTCTGAGCGCGTTTGCGTTGCAGGTCTTCTTGCGAAACACCCGATGAGCCCGGATGGTACGTTTGCATGATGGGCGGCCCCCCCTCGGGGTTGGGGACCAGGCGGCTGTTGTACCCAATGCGTACGGGACCCTGCTGTTGCTGCGATTGTCCCGGGGGTCTCACGACATCACCGTTCGATTGGACCGGGAGCGTAACGGTCTCACCATTCCCGGAAACAACCTCTCTGACTCCCGCCTGCTTCGGTGGAGGCCCCGTAAGCATTTCGGTCTGACCCATGCGCGGGGGCGGAGGAGTTGCGGCTGGTATCCCGGTCCCGAATACATCCGGAGCCGTTTCCCCTGAAACGTCCAGCTGCGCCGTCTTCTGCGGCATCATGGATTCAGACGCATCGAGCCGCGCCTTGAGCTGTTCGGCCTCGGGACCCCACAGCATGGTCTTCTGACCACCGCGGCTCACGAAGTTGTAGGCCGGGACGCCGTTGCCGAGGTCGATAGGTTCGGCTCCGATGAGGTCACCATAGGCCATCAGGTTGCCCTCTTTTCAACCCGCGACTTCAGTCTCTTGAGCTCCCGCGCCATGTTCGAGAGCGCCGCGGAGTTGATCATCGTGAGTCGGCCCGTGTCGACCATCTTCATGCCGTTCGGGTCCGTCTTCACCGCGCTGGCTCCGAGTGGCGTCCTCTCCAGGTCCTGAGCCATGGGGCCAAAGTGACGACCCGGGGCCATGCCCGGAGCGTTTGGATCCTTGTAGTGGTAGCTGTAGGCCGGAGCCTTCTCGAAGACGTCCAGTGCTTTCTCCGGTTTGATGTTGGTCTTCGCACGAACATCTGACATCAGGAGTCCGGCGCCCAATGCTCCAGCGGCACCAAACAGCGCGCCTTCCTTCTGGGCTCGCGCCTGAATCAGGCTCGATTCGAGACCAGCCTTGATCGCGCGCTCCTGGAGGATTCGATTGAGTGCTTCGCTCTCCAGAGCGGCCTGTTCGCTGTAGATGTCGGTTGCTGCTTGGTTGCCCAGAAAATCGAAGGTCGTTCCCTGGGTCAGCGCCTTCTGCCGAAGATCCTCGCCTGACAGGGCGATCTGACCGGCCCCCTCGACCGCGCCCACCATTTGGCCCGTTCCCTCTCCATACAGGGCGCCGCCAGTGCCATAGGCCTGGTTCCCGAGAGCACCGGCAGCCTTCTGGCCTTCGAGCGTCACGCCGGCCCCGGCTTCAGCGGCTCGCGTCGCGAGGTTCGCGCCCTCTCCGTACAGGGCGCCGCCAGTGCCATAGGCCTGGTTCCCGAGAGCCGCCGAGGACTCTTGCGCCCCGAGTGCCAACTTGGAGCCCGCTTCGGTCGCTCCCGTCGCCAGGCTCGCTCCTGTCCCGCGCAGGGCGCCGCCGGTGGCATAGGCTTGGTTGCCGATGTTGGCGGCCGCCTCCATCCCACCCAGTGCGGTCTGACCGCCCGCGATGGCCGTTTCTGCTCCCAGTTTGGCGCCTGTCGCCGTGGCTCCCGTGGCGAGCTCACCCGCCTTCGTGACCCCAGTGAGGCCGAGGTCCAGGGCAGTCCCCATGCCCGAGGTGCCCAGGGTGCCGGCTGATGTGGCCCCCGCCAGCCTTGTGTTGGCCGCGCCCGTGGCCGCGCTCAGCCCGCGTTCTGCTTGTCCGGTGCCGATGCCCGCTTGGATGCCAGCGGCCGCTCCCAGGTTCTGGGCTTGCCTTGTGCGCCAGGCCGCATTCTCCTGGGCCCTGAGTTGCGCGGCGGCCGTCGACGCCCTCTGCATCTGGAGGGCGTTGGCAGCACTGGCCGCCGACAGAGCGGAGGCAGATCCGCCCCATCCTCGCCCCGATCGCGCCATGGCGAGGTTGTTGGCCATGGCCTCCTCGGTGCCGGCCCTGAGTTGTGCCTGGGCTGCTGAGGGACCCTGGACCTGTTCGAGGCCCGCCAGGTTCGTGGCCGATCCCGTGGCCTGGGCCAGGTTGCCGGTGGCCGCTGCCCGCTCCGCTGCGCTGAGACCCGCGAGTTCGCCGGCCCCGGTGGTGCCGGCCTGAGCTATGCGATCGGCTTGCTGCGTCGCGTACTGGCCCAGCGCTTCCTGTGCTCGCGCCGCCTGATTGCCGATGTTGGCGGCTGCTCCTTGCCCGACATTGGTCACACCTTGCCCTAGGGCGGAGCCCTGGGCCGCTATCTGGGCCCCGGTCTGTTGAGCGGCGGTGCGGAGCGCCGCAGCGCCCCCGGTGCCCGCCGCGACGGCTTCGTTGCCCAAGGTTCCGAGCGCATCGCCGCGTGTGACTCCGGCCGCCGTCGTCTCACCCCCGAGCCTGATCCCTTCTGCAGCCACCTGGTTCGCGCGTGAGGTCCCGCCGGCGATGGCCTGCTGACCGATGCCCTGAAGGGCTCCACCTCGCACGGCCCCGCTGGTCGCGATGCCGGAACCCAACGTGTTTCCGGTAGCGGCGAGTTGATCGGCTCGAGCAGTCCCGGCGTCGATAGCACTTTGGCCGATCCCCTGGAGCGTGCTTCCTCCGGTGACGCCGGCCGCCTCCATGTTCGAAGTCGTGTGCTGCGTGATCTCGCCGACCCTGTCGGACAAGACGCCCGCCTGCAGCGCTCCTCCGGCTCCTATCGCCCTGAGTTCCTCGGCCGTTCTCGGTACGTAGCTCGCCTCACCACCCAGGACTACGGGCGCCTGCACCTGCGATCGTGGCTTGAGGTTCTCAGCGAGCACGGGGCGCTGGCTCGCATCCGTTCCAATGATGACCCCTCCTGGTTGTAGACCCTGCTGGCTATTGGCCCACTGCTGACCTTCTGGAGTAGCTAGGAAGTTGGGGTCATCGGTAGCAGCCGGCGGCAACACCTCGGTTGCACGGAGTGAAGTTCCGGGCTCATTTTGCAGTTTCTCTCCGAGCGTCGCTGCACCGCTCGTCGGTGCCCACTGACCGTTGAGAAAGCCTCCGGATTCAAACTCGCCGGTGTTTCCGTTGTATCGGCCGATCACATTGCCATTGGCGTCGTATTTGAACGTGTCGCTTGCCATGGCTACGCCACCTCTCCGAGTGCAAACGCGCGCACCCCGTTGCTATCCTCGAGTTCCATCAGCAGAGCCAGCGGACGAAACGTCGACGCTGTAGCGGGTTCGCTGCCGTAGTACTGATCGCGCACCTGAATCTTGATGGCCGAGCATCGATCGCGCGCTACGTGCATGCAGAAGTAGCCGATGCCGTCCGTCCCGCTCGGTACCGCCTTGGTCGCCGTCTGCGTCGCGTCATCCGTCTGAACCGTGAGCTCCAGATTGAAGTGAACGCCCGAGTAGATGACGATGACCTTGCGCAACTGACCCCAACCGCCTGGTCCAAACGGGTGCCACCAGTTGCTCTGCAGCGTCGTGGCCAAGAACGTTGATCCGTCGTCGGTCACTGCCGCAGAAGCGTCCTGCTGGTAGAGGAAAGGGTACACGTGGGTCGTGCAGTTGAGATTGTGGTACGCGGCCACGAATCCGTCGGTCCAAACCCCAATCTCACCGAGCCCTTCCTGTACCTCACCCGTAGCAACCGTGACCTCGTCGGTCGTCCATTGCCCTGACTCGATGTCGTAGACCAGGAGTGTGCTAGGGGCCAGGGGAGAGGTGTCGACGCTATCCGTTACCAAGAACTGAGCGATGCGTTCGCCTTTACCTGATCTCGCAGCGGACGAACGACAGTAGGCTGCCGTCGACTGAACGAGGTCGTCGACAGCGGCTCCAATGAAGTGCGGCGGCGCAAAGCCACGCGGCAGTAGGTAGTAACCTCGCGCAGACTGGAAGAGGATGCCTTTGTCGGTACTCAGCACCGACTTGTAGTTGATGCAGCCCACGCCGCCCGCGATGACACGAGGTGAACCGTAGGGATTGCCACCGCGTTCGTCGGGGCCATCGCCCCCGAGGAGTTGTACCGAGTCCTTCGTGAAGATGACGAGTTGGCTGTCCTGGTACGCGAGCCCGGTGCATTCTCCGTCGAGCACGACCTGGAACTCCTCCGCGTCGGTGAACAGCGGAGGCTCGTCAGGAACCATGGTTTTCGAGCACTGGATGATGTGGGGATCCCAGAGCCCGCCGCACCAGATCCGGGTTTCATCCCGCGCAAAGAACTGGCACGACGGAGCGAGGTTGTTGTCCTTCACACCTCCGTCGGTGTAGAGGACCTCTTCGTCCGCAATCACACTGTCGGCGTACGTATCCACCAACGAGACAAGGCAATCTCCGGCGCGCTCCATCGCGCGGACCTCGACCGGCAGACGCCGATAGGTCTCGCCGCCGTCGAGTGTCCGGTACAGAATGACTGCGGGTGACAACTCGTTTGATGTGTGGATGCGCTGGGTAGCTGCAGTTCCAACAATCGTCAGGGTCACGTTCGAGGCATTGAGCAGAGTCACGGTCCATGGCGGAGACGGCTCGGAGAGATGCCGTCGGCCAAGCCCGTCGACCCACTGGTAGACCGCGCGGTAGTACCGAGTCCCCACCGAAATGGTACCCGGAACCTCTACCGATTCCGAGATGATGAGTGGCCCATGGGGATAGCCTACTTCGATGGAGCCGCCTTTGTCGCTGGCGGCTTCGGTCGCACCCGTGAAACGCTCATCGGCTACGTTGCCGAAGAGTTCTGTCGGTGAACCGGCTACCAGGGTCGTGTCGGGACCGATGCTGATGGCTGCGTGGGCATCCTGCTCGGCCGTCACGTACTCGCAAATGTCGTAAGCGACCAAGGGATAGCCGTTCACACTGTTGAGTACGTTGGGCAGGCAGCATAGTGTTTTGCGTGTCGCTTCCGACGTCGCGGCGCCCACGGCCTGTGCGGTAAACCAGGCCCCGGAACTGGTAGGCCCATTGGCAGTAGCAGGGCGCTCGAAGAGCGGCAACGCCAGCTCTATCACACCCGGGAGATCCCAACTCGTGCCAGGATTCGGCAGTCGGATCAGGGCTACTCGCGAATTGACTTGGGTCCCGGCCCCGTTGTCGAACAGGAACCAGGATCGGTGATAGTCATCTGGCTTCGACAGCGGAACCCAGTGGCAGAGATCATCACTCGCTGCTTCGATAACTCCTGCCGCCGTCGCGGTTCCCCAGCGCGTTTTGCGCTCGTAGCTCCCAGTTTCTGCACGCCAACCCATGACCCAAAATGCCGTGGTCGTGTTCCCGTAGCCACTGCACTCGCCTCGATATCGACCAAATAGCGGTGGTCCCCAGTTGGCGCTGTAGGTTGCCGAGAGTTCGGTGAGGTCCAGCGTGACCGAGAAACCCGCAGCGGCGTACGATAGGACGGCATACTTCGCGATCCCGTTGATCGGGTCGAGATAGCCGATCCAGATGTAGTTGGCCGCACTGAGGGCCAGCGGCGAGATAGACAAAAGCGGATAGCACTGAAACGGCGATAGGACCTGAGTGTGGTTGACTGTGGTTCCGGTGATAGCACTGCACGTGAGTTCACCGGCCCCGCTGTTGTAGACCAGAAACCATTCGGTAGCTCCAGTGGCGCCCGCATCCCAGTGGGACGTTGCGTCGACCAAGGTGCCGACGGTGCCCGCTGCTCCCCAGGAGACGTTCTCTCCCGTAATCGTAGCCGTAGCCGCCTTGATTGTGACGCCCGTTCGCCAGACCAAGATGAAGGCCGAGGCTCCCACATTCAGCGCCTGGGCTCTGAGCACCGTTGATGTGGTCGGTATCTGGACGGTGCCAATCACCAATCCGTCCGGCATCTCTATTCTTCCGAGCACAGCTCCGTCGTCGGTGACCCCGACGAGCATGATGAGTCCCGACGAACTGATGGCCACCGAGGGGGGCTTCGTGCCAAACCCGTCCAAGATGCCGCCGATCGTGGGCATCTGGAGACCGGCCCTGCGCCGCAGCGGGCGCGCCGTGGGGACGCGACCCTGAAACTCGAAGTAGGCGCCCGAGGTCTTACCAAACGCGCCACCATTGGAGAGCCCAACGACGTTGCGCTTCCCGGCGGTTCCCAGAAACATGGGGTTCGGCGGATAGCCGTAGACGCCATCGCCAGCGACCCTCAGGGTGCTCGAAGCACCCGCAGAGTTCGTGCTGCAACGCGTGTACCCATCGCGTTTGCTCAGGTGCTGCCCGATGCGGGCATTGACCATGTAGTACCATGAGCCCATGGGGCCCATGTAGAGGTCCGCACCCGACATGCCCTGGTTGAGCTCGACGGTGACCAGGTTCTCTTTGTTCTGGCCTCGCATCAGGCGGCCCCGGCTCCAGCGTTGCTGGCGTAGAAGTTCTGACCGTCCGACATGACCGTGACGAGCCCCGGGCTACAGAGCAGAATCAGGTTCGTTCCGGCATTGATCTCGCAGTCCATCGGCCACAGGACGACTTTCCCATGCGTCGTGGTCCTGATGACGTGCAGCGTCTTGCCCCTGTACTGGGGACCGTTGCGGGGCAGCATCACCTTCACGACATCGGTGGTCAGCACGGGACCGACGCGGACGATCTCGTCGAATCCAACGGTCGTGCTTCCCGTGACGGTCACGGCCGAACGCGCCAAAGTCGGGACCGTGAGCAGACGCTGGGCAGCGCGTCCTACCCATTCACGAATACCGTTGGACAGGAGCTCCAGATCCGCCTTGAGGTCTGGAGCGTCCGCTCGGAAGACATGCGGGATCAGGGGAGTCGGAAGCGTCATTGCGTCCTATCCCCATGGCGGTGGCGGAAGGCGTTTGCTCGGTAGTGACGCCAGGCGCTCGCCGAACGAGTCGCGTCCGATGGTGGCACCACCGGCCAACGTCACCTTGGTGGCAGCTCTCAAGATGTCGTCCCACACCTCCTTTTTGTAGCTGACCGCCATCTGGTAGGCGGTCGGGTACTGGTCGCGGACAATCAGTTGGCAGGCCACGTCCCACTTGACGAAGTCCTCCCAACCCGAGACCCCGTCCCAGGTCGACGAGTCCGCGCTCAGGTCCGACAGGACAGGGAGATACCAGACACAGTAAGCGTAGGCGCTTCCAGCCGGCGGCAGGATCATGGCCTTTGCGGTATTGAAGGGCGCCCAGGCCACCGGGATCCCCGATGAGACTCCGCCGCCGTACGAGTTGCGCTCGTTGAAGGGCACATGCTGCAGCGTGCTCACCTCTCCGCTGACCGTGACGTCGATGCCGTAGATCCTGACGATCGACGGCGCGACCGCCGTCAGGTCCAGCACATAGCCCGGGTACGGACTGGTGGCACCGGTACCGAGCGTGCCGGTGGTCGATGCCAGGAAGTGCGTCGCGCCTTCGTCGCTCAACCGCTCACGGAACCTCTGCAGGCTCTGGTTGATCAGGCGGTTGACGAGTGTCGGAGCGTGACGCGCCGTCGCGCCCGCGTTGTCCGTCTGGTAGACGATGCTCTCGCGGAGCTCGAGGAGCGTCACGTTCCTGGACACGATTCACCTCAGCGGTGCTTGGGTCTCGGTCGCGGCTTGGGTTTTCCGCACCCCATGGCTATCTGCCTCCTGCCAACTTGGGTTTCTTGGGTTCACCGAAGATGAGCGCCAGACCAGCACCCTTCTTTGGTCCTGGGCCCCCTTCGGGGCCCATACCCATCCCTTCCTCTTCGAGTTCAGGCTCGGGTTCGCTCGACAAGCGGAAGGCCTCGCGGGCTGCCCCGATCCTGTCCGGGGTCCAGTCCTCGTTGGGCCAGGCCTCCCGCAGTGCCGTCTCGAAGTCGTCGGGCATCTCAGTACTCCACCGTGGGGTGCACGAAGAACATCAGTTCGACGCACATGCCAGACGGCGGGTTACAGACCTGCGGAGACATCGACGGAGCCGAGTGTCCCGAGGCAATCAGGCCTGCTGGCTTCGTGATGTTGAGCTTCGCTGTTCCGCTGTACTGGTTGATGTTGCAGACCTTTGCGGTGTAGTCGGCCAGCCCCGTTGGTCCGCGGATGTTGGGGATGATCGAGATCTGCTTCGCCGCCGGGAACGACAGGTTATAGGCACCGGTCGAGCTTCGGGTTGCCGTGATCAGGGGACTGAATCCGAAGCAGGTAGCGACGAGTCCCGTTAGGCCCGTGAAGTGGACCTGTTGGATGGCGACGAACGCGTTTTGACCTTTGGGTCCAGCCGTGTTCAGCGGGAACTGTGCGACCTCAGATTGAAACAGGGGTACGGTCATGTGCGTCCTCCTAGGAGTCGAGGGTCACACGGCCGGAGTTCTTCGGAGCGTTGCACGCGAGAAGTGGGAAGCTGAGGAGGCGGAACTCCAGGTCGGTGCTGTTGTACATACGGAGGATCTCGTTGCCGTCCGAGTTCTGCGGGTGCAGAAGCTCGCCCATGCTGCTGATCCACCAGTTCTCATCGCGGAACGCGAAGAACGTGCCGCGCGGGCAATGGCGATCCGTGTAGATCGGCAGCCGCCCGGCCGCCGTCATGCAATCGATCTTCGTGTATCCGAACTTCGTGTCCGGATCCTCGAGCGCCCGAACGCCACGCGCCTGGAGCTCGGTCTCGAGCAGCAGGAAGTCCTCGGGGTGCATGTATCCGGAGGTCGGTGCCTTCGCTTTGAAGGTGCCGGTCATCTGCGCCATCAGGAGCTTGATGCGCTGTTCGATGCTCTTCCCGTAGAGCTTCGCCGGATCGACGCGGCATCCCGCGTAGCGCTGCGGATCGTTGTCGCGGGTCGCCGCCGCGATGCCCCAGAGCGCCATCGGACTGTCGGTCGCGGTGACGAAGCACTGAACGCCCTTGATGACGATTGACCCCTGATCGCCGTAGAAGTCACCGTTGCGGAACAGGTAGTCTCCGGCGGCAAGGCTCGTGATGTCGGAGGCCGTGATCGTGAGGGCCCCAAGCGCTCGATTGATGACGTCAACAGTGCTGTGACCGGTCCTCACTGCATGCGTCGTCACCGACCCATCGTCGGCGCATGCCATGACCTCCATGTTCAGCTCGAAGTTGGCCGAGTCACTCGGTTGCGTCAGGACGATGTCGTTGGTCGACAGCGTCGCGATCCTGCCGAGTGCGTTGCCACCGTTGCCCCACGTGTAGATCGACAGAGCTTCGCCGGCTTGCTCGTACAGACCATCGATCTCGGTCGTCTTGTTCTCGAGGAACGCGCCGCGGTTGGTGCGGCTGGCCTCGAGCACCTTTTGGCCAATCTTGACGACCCCGTAGTAGTCGCCGGCCGTGATGATCCACTCATCGGCGACGATGTTGGTCGCGTGGGTCTGCGCCTCCGTGAAGCTACTCGACACGCCCTGCGGCAGACCGAGCAGAATCGGGACCGGCAGACTCGAGCCCACCATCCCCGTGTCCCCGCGCTTCTGGAGTCTCCCGAGCAGCGGGTTTTGGGGATAGGTCAGTTTTTCGACTACATCAGAATCCAGATAGCGCTCTTTCAGGAGCGCTGCATACGTTGTGGTTGTGGAACCCATGAACGTCCCCAGGTCTGAGGTCGCTCGGGGCTCCAGCACCCACATCTAGTGCGGATTGCTGGCAGACTGCCCGGACAGTCTTCACAGGTATAGGCGCCTGGACGCTGCATCTGAACCAATGCTGACAGGGCCCGGGTCGGTCGTCAAGTAGGTTACCCACCCGGGCGATTGATTTGTTCCTAGGGGATTGACCTCTGGGCCAGTCGTTCCCGTAGCTCCTCATCCTCGAGCCTCTGCTGCATCCATTTGGCGAACTCGCGCCGATCGGTCGGCGCTTTGCGGGGTGCCGACGCTTCGGTGGTGCCCGACGGCGGCACGGGCGCGCTCTTTACCGTGCTCGCGTCAGCCGCGTCCTTGTCTTTCTTCGTGATCTGGGAAGGTGACGGAGTCGGCGCCGCGGCAGCCTCTTCGCCATAGGCCTGGTGCAGCACGCCGTAGATCGACCGAAGCTCCTGATCGAGTGGGACGGTCGACCCGGGGGCCGTCATCGTGAGCGCCTGCTCCGGCGTGACGGTGCTCGAGCCGTCGAACTGGTCCCGCTGGATGGCGTGCACCGCGTTCAGAAAGAACCGTTGCCTCCCAAGTGCCTTGAGAATGCGGTGGTCGGATTGGCTCATGTGGTCGGCCAACTGGACCATGTAGTCGTCGACCGCCTTCTTCTGCTCTTGCTCGATCCGGGTCTGCTCCTCGCGCTGCTGGCGTTCCTGTTCGGCCTGCTCTTGCTTGGCCCTCCATTCTTCGAGCTCGCGCATCCTGCGATAGTTCGGATCGCTGACCCGGGTCGCCACCTCGCGCTGCATCGCGTTGTAGTCCTCGAAGCCCAGGACCTGGGCGAGTCCGTTCCAGTCGCCGTCATCGCGTGCCTTGAAGAGCTTGGTAGCCGTCTCGAGTTCCTGCGCCAGCCCCTGGCGGTGCTCCTGGATTTCGCGTTCGGCCTCGGCCCGCTGCTGCTCGATGTGCGCCTTGTGCTTGCGTTGAGCCTCCCGGAACTGTTGCCGCTCCCCCGACATGACACGGCCGCCGTCGAATGCGAGTCCGAGTTCCTTGGCGAGCTCCTTGATCTGAGCGAGCTTCGCATTTGTCGCCGCAGCGGGCTCCAGAGTCTCTTCGGCGGGCGCGCCTGGAGCCTTCGTGGGTTCGGTTGGTTTGTCCTCGGGCGTCTCGGGTGACGCCTCGGCAGGCGCGGCCTCCTTCTTGTTTCCGCCGAGGTCATCGAGGTTGCCCCCGTGTCTTGCCCACTTCTCCGCGAATGTTTCCTCTTTGCGGCCCCGCGTCTCCGGCGGCACCGGAGCGTCCTTGGGCGCAGAAAGCGGCGGCTCAGCCTGGGTCTGGACGATAGGCTCTTCCATCACATTCCTCCGGCTCCGGCGGCAGCAACCTGGGGCGCCGTCTGGGCGAGCATGTCAGGCGCCGTGGCCCCACCCTTGAGCGGTTCGACGGGTGGCAACAGGGCACTGAGTTCTTGGATGTAGCGTACGAGCAAACCGCAGCAGAACTCCGCCTTCGCTTTCTCCTCGGGCGGCAGCGAGATCTGGTCGGTCTTGATGCGGAACCACGCGCTGCCGAATCGAGTCAGCGCGCCGAGTTTGTTCGTGATGAACCCCTCGGGCGCCTGGTACTGAGTGGCGTCCCACGACGCCTCTTCGGCATTCGTGTAGAGCTCGATCAGCGCGTCGATGTACTGGGTCTCGGCGTTGTCGGTTTGCAGCTCGCTGTCGAGGTCCGGCCACCCGATGAGCGTCTTCGCCGTGGCCTGCGAGATGATGTTGCCCTCGCGCAGGGCCTGAACCATCTGCTGGCGGCCCCACGGGTCATGCGGCAGGCTGGAAGCCGGGGCCACCGTAACAGCGGCCTTCTCGTCCTCGACGTCGACGTCCGCCCACTTGACCTCGCGTAGCAGCGAGCCGTTGGGATACTGAACGACCATGTCGGGATCGTTGGCGGCCAATTCGCGCAGTCTCCACACCCATTGGTGCGCGAAGTCGACATACATCTGCTCGTAGCGCTGTGCCTCGGGCAGATGACGCCCGTCCTTCGTGTCGTTGAGCGTCATCTGGGCGACCCCCGACTCGATGCCTGGTTCCCGACGCGCCGCCGCACTCACTTGGCTGATGCCGACCGAGTCCCAGGTGTCCCGCACCTTCACGTTGCGAAAGTCAAGCTCCATGGGCGCGAAGGGTAGGCTGAGACTCTCCTGGGGATATTCCTTCCCGTCTTCCACCGGGACGGCCATCTTTGGATCGTTCATGGCTAGGCTGTCAGGATTGATAGATCCTGGCCTGTACCAAATGTACTTTCCGCTCGCGATCTCCTCTCTGATCGTCAGACGTTCGTCGAGCTCCCCGGCTTTCTGTGCCTGCGCCCCCATCAGGAACGCGAGGCCACTGCCCCAGATGCCGGCGCGATGGCGTTGCCAGTAGCCAAAGACGAACGGAGGCGCCGGCGCGACCCAGTCCCCTGAGTCGAGGACGGTTCCGTTGGCCACGACGCACCACTTCCCCGGCTTGTCGGGCCCGGTCGGCAGTCGCCACGCGTATCCGAGCTCGATCTCCCGCGAGGCCCTGATACTGCTCTGGCGCGCGGATCCGAACCACTCGTAGTCTTTGGCTCCCTCGAGCTTCTGGGCATGCTTGGGAAAGAGTTCTTGTGCAACGCTGAGGTCGCAGGGCTCGACCTGGAACCAATCCTGAGGCAAGCGCCCCGCCGACGGATCAACGAAGATGTCGGGAGTCGGGATGTTGCGGTGGACGATGCGCTTGCGCACCCGATCCGACATGACCTTGATGGCGACCGCTCCCTGCGTGGCAGTGTCGTACATCGTGTCGATCATGAACGCCCACATGTTGCAGAACGGTTCCTGGCGTTGATTCAGGATCCCTTCGCACACCCGATCGAGTTTGTACGCTCGGCGCCGTACTTCCCAGGTGGCTCCCAGGGTCTGCCATTGGGGCTTGGGTTTCTGGGGCGCGAAGATGTTGGCGACCGCGGAATCGATGGCGCTTCGAACGATGCCGAGCCGGTCGCGTTCGAAGCTCATGAGCTTCTCGGTGTTGGCCCCGTAGTAGGAATGCGCCGAGTAGCCCGACAGATGCATCTGCTCGTAGAGCTCGAGGTTGCGCGAGTAGGCCGAGCGTCGCCCCGCCTGCTCCTTCTTGTAGCCCTCGATGATCCGCTGGACCGCGTCGCCCATCTCGGAGACGGGAAGGCGGTGCCACGGTTTCTCGTGTAGCGTTTTCAGATTGGGCATCTCACGGCCTCGCCTGCGGACCGAACCGCGTGACTTCATTGGTCATCGGAACCGTCTCCGCATCCACCACGTCATCGTCGATCAGCGCCAGGATCTCGGCCTCGCGCACGATGCGGAATTCGCCCTTGTCGCCCAAGAGATCCTTGAACTCCTGGTCCTTGTTGTGGCGCGGCACAGAAAGGTCCAGTTGATAGTTCTGGCCCGCCAGCGCGTCCACGATCACCCGGTCCCCGGGCTTCACCTGGTTTTCGATGAAGACGCCCTGCGGGTTGCTGTAGCTCGGCTCACGGTGGTAGCCGGGACCCGAGGACAGGACGCGTGCGGTGCGCGAGCCACGCACGTTCTGCTTGGGGGCTATCCAGAAACTCCCGATCTTCGTCGGCTCGGGCTCGAGCAACAGAATGACATTGTCGGCATAGGCCTTGAGCGTTCCCATGATTCACCTCGTCGTGGCCACGCCACGCGGAATGATGAGGTAGCGGACGTCCCCATACGCGAGTCCCTTGCCCGGATTCGCGGCGCAACGCAGATGCACCCGGAAATAGCCCCGCGCCGCTACCCACACGATGCGCTCGACCTTGCCCGTGACGCCGTGACGGCTGGAAATAGCGCTTCCTACGGCCAGGGCGTCGTCCTGCTGGTAACCGTAGGGCTTCTCGAGTTGGAGCGCGTCGCAGTCGATTTCCCCGTCGATCCAATCAATGGGTGTGGCGACGTCTGGCTTTGGCAGTGCTTCGATCAGCTTGTTGATCGCGGGTTCGGCTTTTTGCGGATTTGGCGGCATGGGTACCTCAACTCAGATGCAGGGCGCGGCGCATCATCTGGTAGGCCCCGCGCTGCCATCGCTGGCGGTTGCGTTCGTCGACGGCTCGGGCTTCGGCAGCCCGGATCCGTTGTGGTTCGGTGCGCCGGTACTCCTCGTCCGTGATCGGCGGGTCATCCGGCACCCGCGGCTCATGAGCCGTGAGCAGCAGCATCATGGAGGCATAGTCGCAGTGCCGACCGTCGCCGGTGCGGGGCAGCACGATCTGGATACCCTCCTGGGTGATGCGCTTGCGGAGTCGCTTCAGGTCCTCGGACAGGATCGGGATGGGCGGCAAGTCGAGGTCGCGCGACTCGCAGTGGAGCTTCAGGAGCTGCGCGAGTTCGACCTTGCGGGGACCGCTCATGGTCTCCTCGGCAAGCCCGATCCCGCACCGACGCGCCGTCGTTCTAAGGGCGTCGACGGACCACTGGTCGGTCCAGCAACTCGACATCCGGTATCGGTGGCAGATCGACGCGATCTCGCGAAGGATCCGCTCGGAATCGAGGGGGGCGAGCCGTGAGCCGGTCCACTGCCGGGCGAGCACGACCTGCAACTTCTTGCGCGCCCCCTCGGTGCCCGTGCAGGTCCAGACCCCAAGCGTCCACGAGTTGCCGCGCGTGGCCGGGTCCATCGCGGCCTGGTAGTGCTGCAACGATTGGGGCTCGATCTCGATCGGCGACTCGCGCGTGCAGTTTCTGAGCATCTCATCCCAGAACATGCCCGACTCGGGGTCCGCGAAGTTCGCTAGGACGTCGGTCTGGTAGGCGACCGGATCAGCCGTCTTCAGGGCCTCGGCACGCTCGGGCGTCCACCAGGTCGGGTTGAGCATCGGCCCGGTGCCCTTGAGCACCACGACCTCTGGCTTCGGGTCGCGCCAGTGGTCCTCGTGCATGGTGTAAGCGGGACCGAACGGGGCCCAGGGGCTCCCGATGTAGAGCGCCTGGGCGCCGGGCAAGAGCCGGCCGATAACAGCGCTACGAGCGTCCGTTAGGTTGACGACCCCGTCCTCGGCCCCGACCATGCGGGGCGCTTCGTCGAAGATGACGCCGGCACTCCACCGGGCGACCAGGCCTGCGCCGGCCCTGGCTCCAGCAACCACCGCGATCTCGATGGGCCGCCCACTCGGGTGCTGGAGCTGGATCGCGTCCTCCTTTGGCGTTCCGATGACGAGGGCCGACAGAACCGAGGACGCGAGGATCGCCTCCTTCAGCATCCGGTAGGCGGCGCCGGCGACGTCCACCTTGAGGCTCACGACCGAGACGCGCGGCATCTCGCCGTGCTTGAGGCCCGACACGTCCACGGTTTGGGTCATCCGGACGGCGGCCGCACAGGCCAGCATGGTCTTGGCGCTTCGAATCGCGGCCAGGAACGCGACTTCCTTCGGACCGCACCCGGGCGTGTCGCGATTCTCCCGATGCCGCTCGATGGCCGCCAAGGACTCGGGGCCCCCCAGGAGCTCCACGACGTCGGGATCGTCGGCGAGCTCGCCAAGGGGAAGCCCATCCACCACCCGGCATGCCGCTCGCTGCGCTGGCGTCGCCTCCCAGAGACCGAAGGCATCGCGGCTCGTGAGCAGGCC
>Ga0102851_10000430_pt1 | contig 21092 bp, 12 predicted proteins | sample Mud3Dept3metaG_FD_79558 | JGI IMG/M metagenome (GOLD analysis project Ga0102851, IMG submission 79558) | Freshwater wetland microbial communities from Ohio, USA, analyzing the effect of biotic and abiotic controls - Mud 3 Core 4 Depth 3... | ecosystem: Environmental > Aquatic > Freshwater >... | reverse complement strand
CCCAGGTTGCTTTGACCGTATACGGGCCGTTGCCGCCCGACAGGGCGTAGTTCACGGTCACCCCGGACCCGCTTACCGGCGCGGAAGCGATGCTGACCGCTGTCGGCGTGGACGCCACGTATTTCGGCGTTACCGTCACCGACTTGCTGTCGCTGCCGCCGCCGGCGGCGGTGATGGTCAACGTCGCTGTCCGGCTGGTTGCATCGGCGTACACATGAGAGGTGGTCGCCGTTGCGCTCGAGAGCACAACCGGTCCATAGGTCGATCCATCGCCGAAGCTGATCGATATGTCGCAGGTTGACGGACAGAAGCTCGAGGATGCGTTGAAGATCACGCTGTAGTCCGTCGTGGCGTCCGCGCTCGCGGTGAGCCCTGCTACCGGCGCGGCCCCATGGATGCTCCTGGCCATGCTGGTCAGGGTGATCAGGTTCTGATAGGACGCAGTTGCGCCCGCCGGACCGTCTGCGCCGCCATGGCACTGTCCGCAGGCGACCTGGACATTGGGCTGCACGCCCAGGTAGTTGGTGACCGTGCTGCCGCTGACGAGACCGCTGGCCTCATGGCACTTTGCGCAGATCGGGGTGCCGAGCGTCGGGTCCGCCGATGCCGGCATGACTGCCCGGTTTATCGCAACGGTGCTGTGGCACGCCGTGCAATCAGCCCAGGTTGCGGGCGGGAAGGCGGGCGTGGTTACTCCGGCTGCGCCAAGCGAGGTGGGCGCATGACAGCTCATGCAGGTGCCGTCGTGATGGTTCTGCGGCGCCGTCGGTGTTACTGCCGCGGTCTGAACGACGCCGACGTGGCAGGCGCCGCTGCAGCTGCCGGTGAAGCGCTGGTCCTGCATGACTTCGGTGGCGGCGTTGCTGAACGGTTTGCCCAGACCATGACAGTACAGGCAGCCGGCCACGTCGCGGGAGAATTTCGGATCAGCGAGCGCCGGGTCGGTGACGGTAACGTTGTTCGAGTCCCTGAGCTGTGTGCCGCTGCCCCGGTGATGGTTGTCGCCGGTCCCGGATACGACAAGCGCGCGTTTTGTGCCCTGCGCGGTCGCATGGCACAGCTGGCATGCATTCGTTACACTGGTCCTGTCCGTCGTGATCATCGCCGGCACGGTAACGCCGGGGATCGTATGACAGGACACGCACGTGGCGGATAATCCCGGCACTGCATGGTGAACAGCATGCGCGCCGGTGTTCGTGTGGCAGGTCAGACAGAACGCGTTGCTGTTCTGGTCCGGAACTGTCTTGCTGTGCAGCGGATTTGCAACCGTCCCATGACAATCGATGCAGTCTGAATGCACGCCATGGTGATTCGTGCCCGGGACAATCGCGGTGTGGCACGTCAGGCAGGCGCCGTTGTCCCTGCCGATCGTGGTGGTCGCGCCGCTGTGCATCGTGGCCGCGCTGATTGCCATCTGGGCCTTCGTGAAGACCGGCGCTTCGGTCACGCTGCCGTTGTGACACGTGCCGCACGCGAGGTCAAGGTCGACCCAGACCGCGCCGTCATAGGCGCCGTCAGCCGCAGCATTGGCGATCTTCATGCCTGCATTGAACTCATCCACGGACGGGAACGTGCTGTACGTCGCGTCGGTGTTGATCCTCCACAGGTGCATCGGGAAGCCGCCGCTGGTCGCCTTCGGCATATGGCAGACTTCGCAGGCGTTGCCGTACATGGCTGTATCGCCCGGCGTAGCGGTGGTCGTGGGATGGCTTATCCCCTCGAGCTGCGGAACGCCTGCCGTGGCATAGCCGTTCCCGGCAGTGTCTTCGTGGCACGTTTCGCACTCTCTTCTGATCGGGTGATGCGTCTGGCCTTCCACGAAGAGGCTGTTGTGAACGTCATGGCAGGTGGTGCAGCTCCCCGAGCCCGCCGCGATCTCTTGCTTCCAGGCCCCTGCTCCATAGAGGGCTTCGCACTCTGCTTTTGAATGAATGATGCTCCCGTCCGCCTTGGTGATTGCGGGGCTGGAACTGGATGCTCCCTGGTAGCAGCCATAACCCTTGAACGCGCTGGCATACGTGCCGGTTGCAATATCCCACTTGCCAAGCAAGTTCGGGGTAATGGTTCCGGTGAACTTCGCGTGCGGGCTGTTCAGGAAGGAGTTGCCGATCACGTGGCCGTTGAATTCGCGGTCACTGCCGACAAGCTTCACGGGGATATTCTGCGGATTGGCGGTATCGATATCCACGCCCGTGCCGTTCGCGGTCTTTGCCGGGCTCTGATGGCAGCCGTAGCAAAGATTATTTATTTTTGATCCGGCATTCCAGACGTCGTTCTGGTGGCCGCCGACTGCGACTTCGTGGCTCGGGAGACCTGTCGGGGTAGGATAAACCGATCCATGGCACCGTGTGCACTGAATGCCGTCGAGGTCCCAGTTGCCGGAGCCGGTGAAGGTGATCCCCGGGAACGAAGCGCCCGGCTCCTGGCCGACAACGCCCTGCGTGCCGGTGGTGGGAACCCAGGTGCCGCCTGCCGTGGTACATGCAGCTTCCGTTACATTTGAGGAGATGCTGCAAACACCTGCGGTTGCGGTTGCCGTGTTGCTCCAGCCGGTTGTGTGGCAGGGCGCGCAGCTGTAGTTGCTCCCGCCGTTGTATTTTGCCGCGCCGCTCATATCCACGATGACATCGAGCCCTGCGGGCGCAGCGGCCATCCACTCGCCGAAGATATACAGGAGGGGCTTGTCAGCCCCTTCGCTTACCGTGGCCGTTGCGTTGAGGAAGTTCAAGGGCCCTTCAGCGTGCGCCGTGTAAACCGTGCCGTCCGGACCTGCCCAGTTCTTGCCCGCGGTCACTTTGCGGAGCATGTTCTTGTGGCCGGTCTTGAGATAGGACTCTTTCCATCTCTCAGTGGGGCCGTTCGCTTGTGACGTGTTGCTGTGGCAATGGAGGCAGCCCTCGCGGTCTGAACCGGAGGCCTGCCTGTTATGATCGAATGTCGCTATGGTCGCGCCGTTTGTCGTTGTGGTCGTGCTGTCCTTGGCCACCCAGTTGTTCCACGTATAGGCGCCCGCGAGGCAATCGCCCATCGAGAAGCCCGACAAATCGACAACCGTACCGGCCGTTGTTACTGTTCCGTCAATTGCGGTCTTGTTCGCAGACAACGGACCGTTAATGCCATATGCGTAGTTGCAATTGCTGCCGCTCACGGAATAACCGAACTTTGTGCGTACATCCGTGCTCAGGGAAGGACAGGCTGCTACATCAATGCCGGTCGTCATGGACGTGTAGCAGAAGCCCGCGCCGGTGGTTCCGGCCGCTGTGCCCTCAGCGCCAAAGGACAAAGGCGTGCCATCCGCATCCTGGCCCCGGTACTGCCAGCCATAGGCGATGCAAATGGATTGGCCTGCGGCAACAGCCGCATTGTTGGCCAGGTAGCCTCCCTTGGCCTGACAAATCGCGGCGCTCCTGTCCAGGTCTTTCAGGGATATGGCGCCGGTGACGATCCCGCTTCCGTCAATGGTCACGCAGGTGCTGCTGCCGGCAGCGGCATACTTGATGCCTTCTGTGTTCTTGGTTGGATCGGTACAGACCGCTGAACCCGTACCGCCATTGGCGGCGACAACGCCGGCGATAAGCCTGGCCTGGCAGTCTCTGGCCGTAGTAATAGTCGCATCGACAAGCATGGTGCCGTCAGCCTTCAAGCCGAGCACGCATATGCCGTCAGTCGGTGATTTCCAGCCGCCGGTAACGCCATCCTGCACGGCGCCGTCGTCCACATACCGTGCACTGGCAGTGCCGGCAAGCAGCAGCGGGATCGCCAGGGCACATACGGCGAGCCATAACATTAAATCCTTTTTAACATACATGCGGCATCTCCTTTTCAAATTAGGTTTTTAGCGCGTATCAGGCCCGATCCACATGGCCCGATAACTTACTGCCTACGTCAGCTACCGTTCTGCTGCATGCCTGCCATATAAAACAAAAGCCACGTTGATCCGGGGGAGTGGCTGTCATTTTTACTCGTCTGCTGCTTTCCTTCTCATAATGGAACAACAATCACGTTGATCAACAGAGAGACTACTGATTGCGCGATATTTCACTGCATAACAAATGCCAATTGTGAGTCCAGATGTTTTTGGTGCCGGCGGTTTAGGATCTTTGAGCAGGCAACATATTATAATGCTTGGTTTTTATGTATCTATAATATAAGCGCCCCCCAGTAAAAGTGGTCTTCCGTTGTTTGCACATACACTATGTTGCACATCCTGTTGAATTATTGCCGAAAAAATCGTAATTTGCCCCATGTCCTGGGTCATTTGACCAGTTTATCTCAACTGACGGACAGGACAGGACCTGCACGAACCGCATGGCAAATGCTGCGCATTGAGATAGCACGTTATATCAGTCACTTGCTGCTGCCTGTCTTCTTCGATCTCCTGCATTGAAATTTCTTCTATTGCCATTGTTCACCATAATCCTGTTTGTCCCTCGCGTATATCAGCCATAATTACCATCAAAAAATGGTAATTTCGCTAAATCATGGTTGATCCCTTATTCCCTAACTGTTTATAAAACCGTACTATTTATTATGGCACTACAATTGCTATATTAATTTGTGTCTGCCATATTTTATTTCCTTGCCTGGTATTCGGGGGAATGCCAATAGGGAAAAACGCAGCATGCAGTTTGTTGTTTAGGTTGGACAAAGAAGTAAGGGGTTGTTCAAACATGCATGAACAACCCTACGCTGTCTTGAGCCATCAAGACAAAAAACAATTGAGGAGAGAAAGAAATGAAAAAGCTTATGTTGGTTTGTTTTGCCATCGGCCTCGTACTGGCCCTCGGTGCGTCAGCAATGGCAGCGATAACCCCGGGAACGGGTATTAACGGAACGTACCATGACCTGAGCAGCAACGGCGCTGCCAATGCTTGGGGCGAGACTGCGGACCAGGCCGCCCTGAACCGTATCTGCGTTTACTGTCATGCCCCGCACAACACCTTTAAGGCCGAGGTCGGATTGAACGCGTACAGGCCGCTCTGGAACCACAATCCAAGCCAGAACACCACGTTTACAATGTATAGCAATGGTACGGACATTCCGAACCAGACCTCGCATCAATCGCAGGCAATGGATCTGCTCTCAACTACCAATGCTCCGGGCTCGGTTTCCATGCTCTGTCTGAGCTGCCATGACGGCACGACAGCCACCAACGCCTATGGATATAGCGGGAATACGTCTCCGGGCAGGGGTTCAGCCAGCGAGTTTGTAGGGGCACGCGCAACGATCGGCGGTCCGGTCGGCGGCGGCAACGACCTTTCGAATCATCATCCCATTGGCTTCAACTATGATGCTGCTCAGGGCTATGATGATGAGCTCGCGGCGTCAAGCGAGGCCGGCTACCTTAAGCATACTACGCTCGGCACCAAGGGCGGCGGTCCGGCGACCATTGCCGATCTTCTCTGGAATGGCAACGTGGAATGCGTTTCCTGCCATGACGTCCATAACACGAAGAACGGCGGCGATAAGTTCACCTGGGTCCAGGACCAGCAGAGCGCGCTCTGCCTGACCTGCCATCTGAAGACAAGCGCCGGCTTCGCTCCCATTCCATAATATTCTTGCTGGTAAAAACGCAGGGGAATGAACATTCCCCTGCGTTTTTTTTTGCAGCCTTCTGGATTTCAGCCTGAGCCTTCGAAGACCGCATGCCCTCCTGGCGGCAAACGCCTCAAACCTATCCTCACTGTCCCTGCGAAGAAACGATCGTCCCTTATCCCCGAAGTTGGAGAAACATGCAGAGATCAATCGGGAGCAGCCGCTACTTGCATTGACTCGGCGCTTTCGCCATAAGAATTCACTGCCGTAACCAGGTAGTACCGTGTCTGTCCGCTCGTAAGACCGGTATGCGTATAGGGGCTGGTGACGAAGCGGGAGCATGCGGCTGGTGACCGGAACATCCACGGCGTCTGAGGCAAGGTCGATGCTGATCACGGAAGGGCCGGTCGTGTCTCCGCCGATGTAATTCAGGGAGATCGTCCCGGCATCGGTTATCTGATCGGTAACGGTGATCCCGGACGCCAGCCCGCTCCACATCGTCGATCCGAACGTTTTGCCCTCGACCGTAACAGTGTAATTCGTCCCGGCAGGTATCCCGAAAATAAGACCTTCGTGCGCGGAGCATGGCCAGGAATCGCCGGTGACGAACCGGTTATTGCCGGCAGCGTCGTACACGGCTGCGGCTATCGTGTCGATCGCATGATCAGCGCGGGCGTTGGGATCTGAACAGCGCCCCCGGCCCCATAGGAATATTTTGCGGTGCCGTCGTGCGTTACGCCGTGACAGACCAGGTTACAGCTTCCTGAATGCCCGCCTTTGTCCGTATAGAACGGATAGGTGCCCGGGCCGCCGGCGCTGCTGACGTACTGCGTGTCGAAATTGATAAGATGGGTGTGCCAGCCCGTGGGGCCGGCGCCGAAGCTGGTGTCCTGTACCCCGTGCGGATCATGGCAGACAGAGCACGGCGCCTCGACCGGGGTTGGCGGAAAACCGGTGCTGCCGAGATGCCCGCTGTGCCCGCCGTAGCCCGCGGCGTTCGTTCTGAAGCTCGCGTTGTCCAGAATGCCGCTCACCCCGTTCTGGCGGTTGTGGCACCGGTAGCAGAGGCCGTAGGTCCCCGCGCTCTCGGCGGCGGGCATGACCGTCACGTATTGTCTCCTCAGGATAGGACGGTACTGCGATCCGTGCGGCCCCCGCGATATCAGGGCGCCGTCCACATAGGCTGCATCGCTGTGGCAGTCCGTACAGTAGATAAAGCTCGATGCGCTCAGGTTCTCCGGCACCTCCGGGTCGACCAGGGGCGAGGTGGGAGGGTTCAGGCTCGGGACATTGACAGCGTGGGTGTCGGTGACGGGGTGATAGGACGGGTTGGACGCATTGAACCGGATGCTTTGATCCGTGGGATTGACGGCCCTGGCGACCCGGTCGATAAAGGGATACAGGCTGCTTGAGGCCGCATGACATTTAAAACAGACCTCGTATTCGTACTGGGCGGCGGCGACCGGAGTAAAGCCGTTTTTGCTTACGCCGCTCACCCTCGCCAGTTTGCCCGACACATCCGGGGCAAGGGCCGTCGCGCTGCTGCTTGCATGCGGATCATGGCAGTCGATGCATTCGACATGCGAAACGGCAATGGGAAGCTGTTCTTTGGGATCATGCACGGCCGTGGAGCCTGCGACATTATGTCTCGACGTGGGATTATTATCAAATTGCGCCTGGATGTTCTTCTGTGATGCGGCGGTGCCCATCATGTTCCCGTTGTGGCAGGGATAGCAATTTTGCTCCTCGGCGGCATAGTTCAACAGCCGCTCCGCCCCGCCGGCCGAATGGGGGGAATGGCAATTTTCACAGCCATTCTGCTGCACCGTCGTCCAGCCGAAATCCCAGGGGCCGCTGGCCCCCGTCCGCGGCCACGGGTCGGGCACAAGGCCGTTCCAGGCGGCCGGCGAGGTGCTGTGCGACGCGGTGTCCCATCCGGGCATGGTGTGGCAAAGCAGGCACAGCGCGGAATTCACATTGCTGACCGCAAGGAATTTTTTGTTCCTGTTGTCGTGAGGGTCATGGCAGGTCGTGCACTGCATGATGGCGTTGTTGTAGAACAGGAGCGTGTTCAGCGGCGGGCTCGGGTTGACCCTCGGATTGGACGCCGCGTCGTAATAGGAAAAGGAGATCGGGTGGTGATTGACGAGCGTGCGGCCGATGCGCGATCTGCCCGGCATATACCCCCCCGCCAGATTCTCCAGCACGATCGGGTCCGTCGAGGACTTGACCGCACCGAGCGCAATGGTGCCGTCATGGCAGCTGAGGCAGAGCCGGGATGCTCCGGTCGGCCCGCCGAGGTTCTTGCTGACCATGGTACTGCTGGTATAGGGGGGATAGGCGGCAGCGGAGTAGTTGACCCCCTGGATGTCCTTGTTCCAGAGGGGCGTCTGGGGGTTCGCGTTATGCGGGGTATGGCAGAAGACGCATATTCTGTCCTCGCCCCCGGCCGGCGCCTTGATGTCCCCGGGGCCGCTTGACGAAAGGTTGTGCTTGGTATTCACGATGTCGGTTGCGCCGGCCGGCGGTCCCGAAAGGAGGCCGGCGATGCACAGCAGCAGTGAGAGGACACGGGCAGGCCTGTTCATTGCGCTTCTCCACGGTTAAGTTGAAAGATTTGCACCCGCTGATTGTAGGTGTCGCAGACGTAGAGCTTGTCGCGATCGTCCAGGAACAGCCCCGATGGCAGCCAGAACTCCCCGTTGCCGGTGCCGCGCCCTCCGATCGTAAAGAGAAAGCCGCCGGACGCGTTGAAGAGCTGGATGTTGTCGAACAGGTTATCGACAACGTAAATGACGCCCCGGCGGTCCACGGCGATCCCTTTGGACAGGGAGAAATCGCCGGAACCGTTGCCATGGTGGCCGAAGGACGAGAGGAACCTTCCGGCAGCGTCGAATACCTGGACCCTGAAGTTCATGGCGTCGGTCACGTACACACGCCCGTCGGCGTGGGTGACGATATGGGTCGGGAAACTGAACTGCCCCTGCTGCGCGCCCGGCCCGCCGAATGAAAAGAGCAGCGCGCCCGCGGCATCGAATGCGTATACTTTGTTCGCAAGGGTATCCACGGCGTACAGGATGTTCCTGCCGGAGGCGTAGGACAGTCCCGTCGGCCGCAGGAGGGGGTCCGTGCCCGCCTTGTGTATCGAGGATAGCGGCGCTCCCTCGCGGTCAAAGACATAGATCGCCCCCCGGGACGAGTCCGAGACGAACAATCTTGATTCATCGTCAAATGCCACGCTCACGGGGGTCCGCAGCTCCTCTTTGCGCGCGCCATAGATCTTCCGGTATTTCTGTTCCGACGGGATGTAGAGGTGAACGCACGCGCAGTCCAGGTCCGCTATCGCGATCCTGCCGTCGCGCCCGATCGCGGCCGCGACCGGCCGCAGGAGGCTGTCTTCGCTCTCCCTGCTGCCGTAGATGATGGACTTCAGGAGGTTCGGCAACGTGGTCCCTGTTTCCTTGAAGCCCCTGATCGTTTCGAGATAGGTCGCCCGCGCGACGTTCGCGTCGTCCCGCCATTGGACCGGCTCGGCCGCGGTTTCGACGACCGGCGCCCATTTGGAAGCACACCCCGGGGCCGCCAGGGCTGTCAGAAGAAATACAAGGAACATTCTTTTTCTCATACGCATGTTCATCAGCCTCATCCAGGAGCCTCGCGAGACCGTCTCGCGGATCAATCCGTCTTCCCGCCTTCCGGGTCCAGTATCTCGATCTTCGCGCCTTTTCTCAATTCCCGGTCCCACGCCCGGCGACGCTCCTTTTGAGCCGCGACTTTAAGCTCCGCTTCGAGACGGCCCTTGACTTCCTCGTAGGACTTCTGTTTCTCGGGCAGGTACTCCGTCAGCCGTATGATGTGGAGGCTGTCGCTGGCCCGGATCACGCCGGAAAGCTCCCCTTCCTTGAGCTTCCGCGCGGCGTCGTAGAGCGCGGGCTCCTTTTCCTTGTTCAGATCGATGCGTTGAACAATAAACGTGCCGTCAACGGCCAGGTTCGACGGATCTTGATCCTTATCGGCGTGTATCCTGGCAAGGATCTCGTTTGCTTTGGCCATCGCTGCCGGATCGTCCTGGTCCAGAAAGAGGACCACGTCGTCCACGGTGACCTTTCCGGGCACGATGAACCGGTCCTTATGCCGCTCGTATGCCTTTCGAACATCCTCATCGGCGACGCTGGTCTTCTTGATCACTTCCTGGTCATCGATGAGCCGAAGGAGGAGCACTCGTTCGACCTGGGAGCGCAATTCCTCCCCGGAGATGCCCTTGGTCGCGATAAAGGTATTATACGCTTCTTCACTGCCCAGGTTCGCTCTCAGTGTTCCCATCGCGCGGTCAAGGGCGTCCTCCCCCACATGCAGTCCCTGGCGCCGTGCCTCCTGGAACGCCAGCTCCTCGAAGATCAGCCGGTCCAGGGCCTTCTTCCGGGTCTCCTCCCGGGACCCGGATAAGGACGTACGTTCATTCGCCGCGCTCATATGGTTCATCACCTCGATGAGGGAATACCTGGTGATCTCCGCGCCATTGACCATTGCGACAATGACCTTCAGGTCATCCGGCGTCGCCGCAAGGGGTGGCAGCGCCGGGACAGGTCCGGCGGACAGCCGGCGAGGCGCACAGCCGGTGAAAAGACCTGCAACGGCCAAAACCGTGATCATGATGCCAACCAGACGAAAGCGGGACCTCATTACGCTTCACCTCCCAGAATAAGTTAACCGCACTGCCGGGACCGTGCAGCACGGCCGGCAAGCCGGGATGCCATCGGCGACTGTTTCCTCGCTATGGCCTCTCGCGCTCCGCAGCGTCCAACAGCTCGATCTTCGCGTCTTTTTTCAATTCCTTTCCCCACTCCTCGAAGCGTTTCACCTGTGCAATGGCCGTGAGCTTTCCGGCAAGAGGGCCCTTGACCTCCTCGTAGGAAAGCTGCCTTTCCGGCGTGGAGTGGATCAGCTTGACAATGTGGACGCTGTCGCTCGTTCGCAGCACGCCGGAAAGCTCCCCCTCCTTGAGCTTCCGGGCGGCTGCATGGAGTTCGGGCTCTTTTTCTTTTTCAAGGTCGAGCCGTCTCACCGTGAAGGTGCCGTCAGGGACAAGGTGCAGCGGGTCTTTGTCCTTATCAGCGTTTATTTGAGCAAGGAGTTCACCCGCTTTCTTCATCGCGGCCGGATCACCCGGTTCCAGCGACACGACCACATCGACCACCGTGACCTTTTCCGGCGCGATATATTGGTCCCTGTGCCGGTCATACTCGCTCCGTACGTCGGCATCGGTCACCGTGACCTTCGACACGACCTCACTGCCGGCAATGAGCTGAAGGAGGAGGCTTCGTTCAAACTGGGCGCGTACTTCCACCGCGGTGGTCTTCTGTGTCTTGAGGTAGTTGTTGAACCCCTCTTCGTGGCCCAGGCTCGTTATGAACCTTTCCATCGCGCGGTCGACGCTCTGCTCTTCCACGCGCAAACCCCGGCGCCGCGCTTCCTGCAACGCCAGTTCCTGGATGATCAAATTGTCCAGGGCCTTCCTCCTGGTCTCTTCCCGCGTCTCCGAAGTAGCGGTCTTGACATTTATCGCCTCCATGCGCTTCATCATGCCGGCGAGGGAATGCCTGGTGATGTCCTCGCCGTTGACCCTGGCGACAATGATCGTCCTGTCCCCGGCCGCCGCCGCTCCAGGGGATTTCTTCGCGCATCCGGCAGAGGCACCTGCTGCGGCTGCAACCATGATCATGATGCAGATGCTACGATAATATGATCTCACGGCGTTTCTCCTCACTTGAAATAAATTCCGGATACCGCGGCTGCCGCCTGAACAGTGGACCGTCCGCTCAGGGGGCCCGCACGGGACGCCGGGGCGTTCCTGAGCTCCTGTCCCGCTTGTTCGCGGTCTGACGCATGCGCCTCTGAGGCGGCCTGAGGCTGTGCTTCGCTCCCTGTTTCCCCGGGCGTTCAGAATATTTTTCTGCTCACGGTGAGAAACAAGGCGTCAACAGCGTGGGTCTGCCTGCCGGTTGTCCCCTCCATGACGGTGTAGGTCTTCGAAGCAGTTGCCAGGACATCGAGCAGGCCCTTGTGCCACCTCAGACTGGCGTTCAGCGTATCGCTCGTGGTCGTCATGCCGGTGACCTTGCTCACCATATAGACCCCGCCGGCAAAGAGCTCAAGATTCTCATGCGGGAACACGGTATGGACGGTGACCTCCATGTTGGTCGTCTTTTCAAAATAATAGTTCGAGACAAGCGTAGCGAGGTGTTCCGTCTCGACATAGGAGAGCCGCGCCACGATATCAATGTCCTCATTGAATAATTTCCGGTAATCCGTCGTGGCCCTCACGCTTCGGTAGGGGCTGAACTCCGACTGGTATTCGATGCGCTCCATGTACAACGTGAAGGGCTTGATCACCGCGGTGTAGCCGTACGTCGTGGTTTTGGTGGTGCTGTCACCGCCGGGGAATGTGCCGGAGATGACTTTCTCGTCTGACGTGGAGTAGCTGAAGAACGGGCTGAAGAGTCCGTCAAGAAACGAAAAGCCGAGATTGAATGTGTTCCTGTCGATGTCGAGTTCCGAATTGTTCCGCAGCAGCGAGTAGGAGACGAGAAAATCATAGGCTGGCGCAGGCGGATTGATGTGCGGGGGCAGGTTCAAGACCGTGATCTGCAGCACAGTGCCGAATTGTTGTACCGTGTAGTTTACGTTTTCGGTCAGCGTCACCAGGTCCTGGGGAGGATTGGGGTTCCTTACCATGACGATGATCGTTGACGGGTTTGCCGCCTGATTGTTCAGGGGTAGTACGCCCGGCACCGCCACACTCGTATGCGGTTCATTCACGATGACGGCCGCACCCCTCCGCGCAAGCGTCTGGTCCTGGATGCTATACCCCGCACGAAGGTCGCCGTTCGGTATCTTCTTGGTGTAGGCGACAAAAAGCGTTTGTTGGGAGGAATCCGTGTCGCCTCCCGTGGTCTGAGTCAACTGCTCGGACGCGTGGTACCCGGTTCTGAGGCTGCTATAGAGCTGGTGGTTGATGGCAAGGCTATTGGTGGTGGTCTTGTTGAAAACGGTCCTTTCCGGGGAGGACGGCGCCTGCTCCGTCGTGGTCTCCTGTTTGTTATAGCTATGTCCGGCATCGAAGGAAAAGTGGAGGGGAAGCTGCGCGCTCAGACGCTCGGACCATGCGGAGGTATCCTGCCGGAAGGACGGCGCCTCAGCAGGGCCGTTCTGTTGCTGCCGTCCCGTCCCGACATTGCTGGTCAGGGAGACCGGGCCAAGGGTAAGAATGTTCGTAAAGTAGGAGTTCGTGCGGACCGACTGCTGGCCCCAGGAGGTCGTGGTCTCTGTCCGGTCGTATCCCGCGTTGTTCGTCGTCGGCCCGATAAAGTAACTGCCCTCGGCCGTGTACTGTTTCGCGTCGCTCCGATCAACGCGGCGCTCGAAGGACGACAAGATGGCGTTGAGATGAAAAAATAACGGCTTCTGCTTGTATCGGAAGAGGGCGCCTTGCACGGAGTTGACCGAGCTCTCAGCAGAAAGGGGATTCGGGGAGTTCTGCTGCCGGCGTGTGAACAATTCGAGGTTGTACGGATGTGCGGGAAGCAGCGTGACGCCGGCATCGTATTCATTGAACGGATGGGACGTGTTTTGAGACGGCGCGCCGGTCATGGTGGTTTCAGCCTGTATCAGGCCCGCGGACCCGCCCAGCCGGAAGATCAGGAACCGGGGATGATACACATACCCATCCGCGTAGAGTCTTATCCGCTCCGTGAGCGAATCATAGGCAGTCTCCGTGCTGTTGTTCCCCCCTGTTCTCTTGCTGTCTCTCATCCATACATTTAGCTCCAGCGACCCGGTCGTGTACTCCACGCGGGGGAAAAAATCCATTTCTTCTCCTATCAGGGGGGGAGGGGAGATGACCGCAGCGGTCATACCCGCGAAAGCGAACGCGGCAATGCGCGATAATGTTGTTGTTCTTCTTTTTTCCACTTATCGCTTCCACCTCTCCTCATGCCGCACCTACACTGTCGCGTGTCTATCTCAGCATATGATCATTGTCCGATCCATGGGGATTGTGGCATTCGGTGCATGCTGCCGTGATGCCTGCGTGCGCGTCCTGCGCGTATACGTCTTTCGGGTCATGGCAGTACATGCAAAATTCCCTTGCCGGTGAGACGAGCAGGTACCGGTTCGTCGACCGGTGCGGATCGTGACAGACGGAGCAGCCGCCTGAAGCGATAGGACCATGCTGTCTGCGCCCTGTTTGCACGGTATGGCAATTCACGCACAGCTTGTCCTTGGGCAGCAGCAGCGCGTTCGTGTTCTGATCATGACACGCTGTGCATATTTTCGCGGCATACGGCCCGTGCTGGCTGCCGCGTTCTTTGAGATCATTCGCGTCACGGCCTGCAGCGCCGGCGGCGCGTGTATCCCGCGATGATTGGTCTTGAGGCGCCGGCACCCCGTCAAAGAAGATACTGAGCGCATCATACCGTGTTTGTGCTTCGCACCCGCCGAGCAGGACCGGGGCCAGGACGCAGATCAGGAGATAACGATACGACCGCGTGACATTCACCGGCGGCACCCTTCATTCTGAAAGCAGCAGTTGGCCGCAGATGGCCAGGAGCGGGCGCCTTCACGCGGCGCGGATAGCCGCGAACAATATCTTTTTGATCCAGCGCTGCTCTTCACGGGGGCGCTCTTTTTCAATAGAAGATCCGCAGGTGTCCTGTTTCTCGGCATGCCCCTTGCTCTTTTTAAGGACCACACGGCTGTTGGTGCAGGCGCGTCAGCGCGTCGCGTCAGTCCTTCTTCTGATCAGCATCCCCGGTTTTTCCGGGTTGGTCGTTTTGCTTTTTCAGCTCTTTCTCCGCGCGTTCCTTCATGATCTCCTCGTCGGTCAGGTAGGTCCGCCCTTTTTCTCGTCCGAACCCGTAGACATTGACCCGTCGTGGGCTGAACTGGCTGGTCACGAGGATGAGGTACTCGATCTGAAAGTTCGGGTCAGCGTATTGCTGGAAGTATTTAACGTTGTCGTAGTCCAGGGCCACTTTTGCGGGGAGGACGAGGTCTCCGGGGCCTCTTCCGCTCTGGCCGAAAAAGAGCAGCAGCTGGCCGTCCGCGGTGAATACCTGGATATTGTTGAAGGCCGCGTCAACAGCATAGAGCCTGTTCTGCCGGTCCAGCGCGATGCCCTTCGGCCGCGCGAAGGCGCCCGGCACCCTGCCGAGCGAGCCGATGTCGCCCCTGCTGCGCCCGTCCCGGTCGAGTTTCACGATCTGGAACCTGCCCATGTCGGACACGTAGAGATATCCTTCCCGGTCGAATGCAAGGTTCGTCGGCAGACCCAGTTGTGACTTTTGCGCGTCCTCTCCTTTCTTGCCGATGGTGTTTCGCAACGCGCCCGCCTGGATGTCGAAGATCTTGATCTCGCTGTTCTTCTCATCCACCACATACAGGAGCCCCTCAAACGCCGCCGCATCCACGGGCTTCCATCCTTCCACCGGTCCGAACGCTTTTACATAAAAATCGTTCTTGTCGAACATCACCACCTGGCCACGGAGAGGGTCGGCCACGTACTTGTTGCCGTCCTTATCGATACTGATATTGAGCGGCTGGACCAGTTTGCCCTGCCCGTGGACACCCGCCATCGGCGCAAAGGTCTTTTTTTCAAGATCTATGACTATGACCGTGTTGTTGGTGTCGCAGACATAGATTTTTCCCTGATACCCGGCGATCCCGTATGGTTTATCGAGGATGAGTATTTTGTCTCTTCCCCCGGTCACGAAAGACGCGAAAGCTGATTTCGGGGGCACCAGGTCGTCGGAACCGCTGAATGATCTGAGAAACTGAATACGGGGAGGGTCAGGCGGGCCTGGATAGAAGACCGTCGGTTCTTTTACCGCCGGCGGGGCTGTTGCGCAGCTTGCAAGAAATGGCAGGATAAGCGCGAAAATGAACAAAGATAACCGATTCATAAAAATTTGTCTCCTCTTCTCACGAAAATTGTCAGCGTAAACAGTATCTTAATGAACTCTCTCCCTTGACACTCCATTCACGAGCAGGTGAATATTGTTTCGCATGCCAATCACTCCGCGATCTTCCCTGCCATTGCCTTATCGGTATCCGATTCCAAAACAGGACCACACGGTTGATGTTGCATTACTCGATTCCCGGGTTATTACTGGGTTAATTATTGCTTCGGCTTGTTCAAGCAAGCAATTCATTCGTGTGCGCAACTATCTAAAAGAACAGGAATTATTTCACTGCCCTGCGCGGACGCGCAAGTGTACCGCTTTAATTGGGGCAAGTCAAGCACAATACAGTGTTCCGGATCAGGCACCCTAAGGAGCCTGCAGGCTCCAAGTATGCACACACTACATCTTGTTGTGGCTACCCCTACTCGGCCGGGAAAGACATATATGCATGACTGTTCAGGTGAAAAAGCGTCTTATGCAAAGCTGTTCCCGCTGGGTCCGTCCGAGGGCACGCTCGGAGCGCCAAGTACTTATAATTGCAAAAACCTTGCTTTCTTTACAGTCTTGCCGCCTTTGCGCGCAATGATTATTTTTTGGCTTTCTTCAAGGTCCGAGTTGTTGCACAAAAACAATGGATTCATGCAAACACGCAGGCAACCCAATGAATTCAACAATGACTTCCTCCGGGAGAATTTGGCCTTCTCATCATAAACAAGCCATGGTATATCATTCGCCGCACAGGCAATCATCATAACATCAACGAATTATTGGGAAAATGCCCATTGAGAAACGGTTTTTTCACCATAATCAGAAGCCTATGCTTCAGCATCACGCGGCTGCACCGGGGAAAAATGCAATATTGGCGTGAAAGTGTGGGCATTTGAGATCAAGGCCGGATTTGCTCTGCTATTATGATAGGTGGTATGAAAATTGCTGTTTTAAATCTAACGTAGTTTGTCTTCAATAAATCTGAGTCATGGATGTCATTCCGATGTAACAGGCCGCGCTCCGCGAAATGTATGCACGCACAGTGAAAAAAGGGCCGATCGAATGGCAAGCTGAAGATTGATCATATGAAAAAATTCCTTATCACCGACGATGAACACCTGATACGCTATTCGCTCGCCGCTGCGTTCCAGGACCCGTGCACGGAAATCCTTGCCGTCGACAACGGAAAAGCGGCCTTGGAAGCAATACAGAGCTCCCGCTACGACCTGTGCTTTCTTGACATCCATCTTCCCGACATGAGCGGGATGGACATTATGAAAAAACTCCGGTGCATCTCCCCCTGGACCCGGATCCTTATCATCACCGGAAGCGTGGTTACGGAAGCCATGATGAGATCCATTCGGGAACACGCTCACGGCCTGGTTTCCAAGCCCTTTGATCTGGAACAGGTCAAATCTGCGGTGAACCGGGTTCTCACCTCGAGAGGGCCCCTGTACCGCGAGGACGGCGCGGCGGGCGGCAATGGTGATTCGTGCATTCAATGGGTCGCCGATGACGTGAGAAAGCATGACCGCAGGCCGATTGCCAAAAACATTACGTGTTATGCGGTCGCCCCGCAGAACGATGCGCCCACCGTTCTCGTCACGGCCGACGTCGTCGATATCAGCGAATCAGGCATGTGTCTCCTGACGACGAGCGAGCTTCGACCGGGACATCTCCTTCAGCTCAACGACGCACCACCGCACGGAAGCGGCGTGGTCCGATGGAGCGCGTTTGATGGCGCCACGGCGTCCTACTGGGCGGGGATCCAATTCGTCGCACCAGAGAACATATCGCAGTAGAGGAACGCCGCGAGAATGGTTCGCCTGACGGCCCGCATGCCGGCCTCCCCTGCGACCCGCGGACATTGCATCAGATCACTCCAACCCGAACTTTTTCACCTGATAGCGAAAGGCATCATAACTGAGGCCCAGGAGCTTCGCTGCCTGGGTCTTGTTGTGACGGGCCCTCTGGAGCGCCTGGATCAGAAGGTCCTTCTCAAGCGCGTCGATCGATATTCCCTGCTCCGGGAGTTCGAACCGCGCAGCGGAACCGCTGCCTGTCTGGCAGGTCAGCCACACCGGCAGATGTTCCGGCAGGATCTCCTCCGCGCCTTCGAGGACGACGATCCTCTCAAGCAGGTTTCTCAGCTCCCGGATATTGCCGGGCCAGGGATAGGCCATCAGGCAGCGTTCTGCCTCCGGTGAGATGCGCGTCGTGGCCGGCCGTTTATATTGTGTCACGAACGTAGAAAGATAATGTTGTATGATGGACGGCACATCCTCCTTCCGCTCGCGGAGCGGAGGTATATGCAGATGGAACGCACTGAGCCGGAAGTACAGGTCCATTCTGAACGCGCCGTCCTCGACCGCCCTCTTCAAGTCGGAATTGGTCGTCGCGATCACCGTCACATCGATCGGGATCTCCTCACTGCCGCCCACGGGCCGCACCATGCGCTCTTCCAGTATCCTGAGCAGCTTTGCCTGCAGGTTCTGCTTCATATCGCCGATCTCATCGAGCAGAATGGAGCCCCCCTGCGCGAGCTCGAACAGTCCCTTTTTATCGGCTTTGGCGTCGGTGAAGGAACCCTTTTCATGTCCGAAGAGCTCCGATTCCAGCAGGGTCTCCGGGAGCGCGGCGCAATTGACCTTGATGAACGGTGTGTATCCGTTCCGGGCTTCGTCGTGGAACAGGCGATGGGCATACCGGGCGAACAGCTCCTTGCCTGTTCCGCTCTCGCCGGTGATCAGGATCGTCGAGACCGACGCCTCGGCCATTTTTCTGATCTTGTACTTGATCTCCTGCACCTTTTTTGAACTGCCGATGATCTCCTTCTCAAAGATTTCTGACTGCACTTTTCTCAGGTAGGCGACCTCCTGCTTCAGCCTTCCCCGCTCCATGATGTTTTGAAGGACGATCTTCACCTCATCGATATTGAACGGCTTGGTAAGGTAATCTACGGCGCCGAGCTTCATGGCTTTTACCGCTGTCTCCGCTGTGTCGTCCGCGGTCAGCATGACAACCTGGGTCGGCAACTCCAGCTTGACGAGCTCGGGAAGGACATCGATGCCGCTCTGGTCGCCGATCCTGATATCGAGCAGCACAATATCGGGCGGCCAGGACTTGATCTTGCTCACGAGGTTGGTCGCGTTCGTCGCGATGCGGACGTCGTAGCCGCTGTTCTTCAGCATGCGGGAGAGCATGGCAATGATCAGTTCATCGTCATCGACGAGAAAGATGCGCCCTTTGTGTTTCATATGAATTGCTCTCCTTCCCGCAGGGCGGGGAGGTGGATCGTGAAGGTTGCTCCTCCCGAGGGATTGTTCTTGATGCTGATCGATCCTTCATGCTCCTCCACCAGGCGTTTGGTGATCGCCAGGCCCAGGCCGGTCCCTTTGGCCTTGGTTGTGAAGAACGGCTGGAATATGCTGTCGATGACCGCTGCATCGATGCCCGTGCCGGTATCGGCGATGGTGATCTTCACCCGGTGTGCCGGCTGGTCATGCTCCGTCGTGAGGGTCAGGGAGCCGCCGTTCGGCATGGCGTCAGCGGCGTTCAGGATCAGGTTCATGAAGACCTGCTGGAGCTGCATGGGGTCCGCGGAAACGTCCGGAAGCTCGCTCCCGTAGTTCCTGACCAGCTGGATGGCATGCGCGTCGTCGCGCACAAGGGCGGGATCCTTCAGGACAACGCCAATGACGGTTTCCAGGACCGCATTCACGTCGGTCCTTTCAAAATTCGGTTTGGGCGGACGGGCAAAGTTCAGCAGGCTTTTCATGAGGAACTCGATGCGTTTGATCTCGGCGATCACCTTGTTCAGGATCGACCGGTCCTCCTCGGGAATGTAGGCCTCGTGGGAGAGCATCTCGATGGTCGCCTTGATGCCTGCCAGAGGATTCTTGATCTCGTGGGCCAGGCCGGTTGCCATTTCTCCGGCGATCCTGATCTGCTGGGCCCGCTGCATGGATTCTTCGGCCTGCTTCCGTTCCGCGATGTTCCGGTCGATGGCAAGGATATATTTCTGTCCCCCTGCCTCGAAAATTCCCGCGCTGATCTCGACCGGGAACTCGGACCCGTCCCGTCGGCGATGATTGATCTCCGTTCGCACCCATTCACCCTTCAGCATCCGGTCGATGCGGACGGGGATCCCCAGCGCGGCCCCCGGCGAATCGAGGTCACCGATGTTCATCGTCAGGAGTTCTTCCACCGAGTACCCATGCATCTCCGCGGCGGCCCGGTTCGCCTGCAGGATGTTCCCGACCTTCTGTCGTTCCAGGCTCAGGACAAAGATGGCATCGGCGGCGTTTTCGACCAGGTTCCGGTAGCGCTTCTCGCTCTCCTCGATCTTTTGCGTGTTCTTCTGGAGCGTGATCGCCATTTCATCAAAGGCATGGCCGAGCTCGGCGAACTCATCCTTGAGCCCCGACGTTCGAACATCCAGATCCCCCGCTTTCATCCTGCGCGTCGCGTCCAGAAGGATGCTGATCGGCTTCGTAAAGCCCGCAAACGCCGTCAGCCCCAGAATGGCGATCAGCAAGGGGCCGGCAGCCACCAGGAGGAACGTGACGAGCTTTGTCTGGGCGACATGTTGAAGGGACTCCTCCGTTTTCTCGTTGAGCTTCGTACCGGTCAGGATGATCATCGTATTGACCTTGCTCACGAGAGAATCCGCGATGATGTGTGCTCGTTCCACCTCGTCGGCAAAACGCTTTGGGTCCGCCCGCAGGGTCAGGATCCTGCCCAGCATGTTGTTGAAATGGACGATCTGGTCGTCAAGGTCGTAGAGGCGGGCGTCCACGCTCTCTTCGTGGTGGCACTCGAAACAGGACTTCATCGTTTCTTCCATCTTCTTCATGTGGCCGATCAGGGAATCATGGCCTTCCGGATGGCGCGAGCTCTGCGAATAGAGGTCGGCTTCCACTGTTCGGATGTCGAGCAGAAGCTGACCGCGCAGGATCTCGATCTCGTGCAGCAGGAGCAAATCGTTGAAATCGGAGATCTGGTGTTCGTTCGTGAGCAGCAGGTAGGAACCGCCAATCACCGCGAGCAGGATGGAGATGATGAGGAATATGATGAGCTTGATCTTCATCGTACCGTTGCGTCGGACCCGGCATGCAGGCCGATATCGGGCTTTCGAGCGAAAAAGGAAGCGGAGTTGAAGTCGCTGTCCTTCGTTTCAATGAACGTGCGGACCGTGCACTCCTGCAGGATCCATGCGCTATTTTGGTTTTCGCGCATATTCAGTCACCCGGACGTGAGCTGCTCTTTGAGGTCGATCCAAGGTCCCGTCGGACCGCAAGACAGTTCTCAGGCACGGGAGGAGTACGCGCCAGGATGAGCAGGTCGTTCTTCACCCGGGCATCCCCTGTTGAAATCCGCATTGAATACCTTCCTTTTTGCCGTGAACATGCCCTGTTCGGACATCAGGCCGATGATGCGTGTTTGCTGATGCTGTTCCAATTTTGCGGGATTGTGTGCGCGCTGCCGGCTGCATCCGGCAGCGGGCAGCGGGATCAGAACGATCATGCCGGCGAGAGCAGAAGCGTAATGCAGAAGACGTGGAAGGAGCGGAAGCGGGGGTTTGCGCTCGGCAGGTGCGCGCCGAGAATT
>Ga0102851_10000429_pt1 | contig 21107 bp, 24 predicted proteins | sample Mud3Dept3metaG_FD_79558 | JGI IMG/M metagenome (GOLD analysis project Ga0102851, IMG submission 79558) | Freshwater wetland microbial communities from Ohio, USA, analyzing the effect of biotic and abiotic controls - Mud 3 Core 4 Depth 3... | ecosystem: Environmental > Aquatic > Freshwater >... | reverse complement strand
TTTGGGTAAGCTGAGCCAAGTCATTGGTAACGACAAGGGGAATCTGCAAGATTTCGTCGATCGCGTGCCCCCGGAGCGCAACTGTAGTTTTCGAGGCGGTTGCTGCAATGGCGGAGAAAAGGGCGAGTCGACGTTCTTTCTTGGGAATTAGCTTTACTATTCTCTTATGACTGGTGGGTGGGTGGGGTTGTCTTCCTCCAACCGTGCTGGGCGCGAATTTTGCTGTTCCGCCCCCGCCCTTGACTCTGGGAACACGGGCTATGCCCATCCCTGTTCCACGTGATTCGGCTGTGGTACGCTTTCCTGCCATTGGATCACGCCCTTGTGGTTGCAGGCGATTTGTCTGCGCGGCAATGACCGCGCGTCTTATTAGGTCAGTCCTTATCGGAGTTGAGAAGACCGCTGGGAGCGTGACTTTCTCAGCTGCTGGCTTCCCTTCGAGATTGAAAACCTTTGCAGTTCTTTTGGCGGTCGGCATAGCTATCTACCTTGTGGAGATTCCAAAGAAACATGTGTAATCTGTGGGGGCGTTTCGCTTGTTTCTTTTGGCGGTCTTGCTGGAAAACGTATGCGTATGCAACGTTTTTCTGGTCCGGGAATGCTCCCTTGAACCAGGATATAGGGGTTGGTGACCAGACCGTAACGGATGTATCCACCTTTGGGTGTGACTTCTCTGCCGTCTTTTCCGATCTTAAGGATGCGTTTGTTGTATTCTGTGCGTTGGTGATAGCCCATTTGCCCTGCTCGAGGGATTGAATACATGAGATGATGTGGATTCCACGGTCCGAGCGTTCCAATTCCGCGTTTGGTTTTTCGTCCCTTGTGTTGGAGTACGGCAACATGCCAGCGTTTCACTGGTCCCTGAAAACCTTTGCCGGTTGTGATTGAGGCAATATCTGTGAATTGCCCTTCTTTGAAGACCTCTTCAGGCGTGACAGTCTTGCCTAAGAGGGATTTGGCATAGTCTAACTGCTGCTGTATTGTTCCTCCCCCGATCTCGATTTCGGTGATGTCTGGTTTCTTCTTGGAGAGGCTTGTTTCCCCGGGTTGAGTTGCCGTTATCAACCTCACAATGTTTGCTCTGTCCAGATTATCGTAAATCTTTGACATCATCTGTTCGGTGTTAAAATTCTCAGGCAGGATGAGGGCACGTTCAAGTTCAGCAGGCGGATCATGCATCCATGCTTCAGCTAGATTCGCCAAGCCATAAGGGGTCTTGGAGTAGCACCGCATGCCGCACACGAGAATTGGAGGAGCTTCAATAACTGTGGCTGCACGCATGACTTCCTTACCGAAATTTGGACTCCTCTTACGATCTTCGATCGCGAAGACGAATGTCATTCCTGCCTTGAAACCTGAGAAACCCAGAAGCCGTGGAGTTTGGGAGACAGTTTTCGGCCAATAGCGTATTCTTGCTATCGCACGCTTCGCACGGTGCCTAGGCAAATAGGACAGCGAACCATGTTTAGGACTATGCTTTTTTCGGTGACCCATTGTAATTCCGCTTCGCGAAGGTTAGCAATGAGAAAATAGGGTTATAAAGGTTGCCATCAAACGTAGCAGCAAATACTCCAGGTTCCCGGATGGTTTGCAGAAGCATCCGAAGAGTCTCAATTCAAGCTACCCAGAAATTCTCCGCCGAAAGAGCATTTTCCGCTTTGTATAAGGGGAAGCTGGTAATTCGGCAGAGTCTTTTGGAGAGCAAATGGTCTCACCGAGCAACCGTAGAAAATGGGGCGACGTATTTCAAAAGAAACGACCCTGTTCTGTACAATATCTATTTCAACTCCTCTTATTGTTACTAGCAAAAACCGATTTGCTCACCTTTATAGTGAGGAACGACACACTAAATCTATGTATGCATATAACGGTCTTCCGTGTCTGGAACTCGGTAAAGGGCGCTAAACAAAGAGAAGTGCCAGTGCGGTTGGTTCTGGAGAACACGATATAGAAGCTCATCTATGCCTAGCTTCTATGAGGGAAAGCGTTTCAAAGAAAGGAAGAGCAAGCTGAGCGATTGCTTGCGCATTCATGCTACATTCCTCGTACCTCCTGATCGTTTCTTCTACTCCTGCAAGAGTGGATTGCATAAGCAGGACGCGACCAGCCTGTGCTAAATGACCCCGTACGCCAGCTATGAAGCGGTCAATTACAAGCCTGCCAGAGGCTCCCCCAGTCCATGAAAGCTCGATCCATGAGTCTGTTTCGCCTTCTGTTACTGGCAGATAAGGCGCATTGAAAAGTACCAAAGAGAACTTTGCACATTTGTGCAGAGCTGAAAACAAATCGCTTTGCACGAAAGCCATTCTATTGGAGACACCATTCTGTGCCGCATTTGCCTTTGCGCAGCGGACAGCATGGGGGTTCATGTCAACCGAAAGGACCGATCGCGCTTTCTTTGCAGCGATTATGCCCAAAGCCCCACAGCCTGAGCCCATGTCAAGAACCGTGTCATTTTCCTGGACGTTTAGGTTATCAGCAAAGAGGAAAGTATCTTCAGCAGGCTCGTATACGTTTTCATCAACAGAAAACACACAATTGCCAAGACTCACGCGTCTAGCGAATGAGGACACGCGCTACATCTCCAAATGCTTCCGGCGCCAAAGTTCTAACCCTGTCTTCAAAAAACGGCAGCTTGCTTAAACGTGATTTGGCATTTCCGGATGATAGCCCAAGAACATTCTTCGCAAAAGGCATTGCTGCGTTTATGAGTTTCTTGTTGCGCTCTACAAAGACCGATTTCAGCATTTGTTTGAACAATCGAACGTCAGTCAATGGGAAAGCTGGTTTGGAACGCGGTATCAATCGAACAACGGTTGAGTCAACTTCCGGCTCAGGATAGAACTTCTGCCGGGGTACAGCGTCCAACGACTCCACGCTTGTGTGGTAGTATGCGTAGACAGTCATCCAACTGTAATCATCGGTTCCAGTTGAAGCTGTTATGCGACTAGCGAATTCCTCTTGTAGGATCAGTACGGCACATTTGAAGGGTCGCAAAAAGAGCCAGTTGAGTAATTCAGAACTTATTTGGTATGGAGGTGCAGAAACTACTTTGTCAAAGACAGGCACATCAGCAGCTAGCACGTCGCCTTCGATCACACAGATGTTAGTGCTCCCGCTAACCTGCTTGCGGAGTACAGAAGCCACACGCGCGTCTTTTTCAACTGCCAGTACATGCGCACACTTGTTTGCCATAAAACAAGAGAGAAAGCCAAATCCAGCGCCAACATCCAAGGCCGCATCTGTTTGACCTAGCGAAGCGTACTCAGATAGCTTTGGAAAAATCGTCTCATCAACGAGAAAGTTCTGCCCCAGGAACCTGTTTGGAGCAATTTTGTAAGTCCAGAGCAACTGCCTCGTTTTTTCGAGAAGATTCATCAGGCGCAAGCCTTAGTTTGCTCGCGTGAACAAGCGGTATTTACTGTCGCCCTCAAGTTCCTCCATAACCCGCTTGGTTATGAGTTTTGCTGGGTTGGGCAGTTCCGTTCGTTTCTGTAGGTCCTCAAAGTTTTCAAACGGTTTGCGTTCTCGCTCGTTGATTACCTGCCACATGTATTTCTTTCCAATGCCAGGCACTAGCTCCAAGGCATGCATCCGTGGAGTAATAGCTCTAGCCGTGTTGAAGAAGTTTACAAACCAGTCTTCCCGATTGAGTACAATCCTTGTGATTACACCCTGAAGCTCTGCTTTGGCTGCGCCCGTCAACTCTTCATATCCGACTCTGCCTATGATGTAGGTGACTTCTTCCCGCGACTCCTTTCCAACATAAACGCGATCACTAGGTCTGAGCATCAAGCCTTCCTTCACCAAAGCTTCCAAAAGCGTAAAAAACTCTTCGCCCATGCATTGAATCAGGGCTCCCGCTCTGTAACCTGCTCGACCGGATGGTTGAAACCCTGGACGCCCGTGCGGCAAGAAATCAAGCACGTAGGCGTACTCCTCGTACCGCTTCTCCATGATAACCCCTCTATAAGCTACTATTGCTTAAAAAACTTGGCTGGGTCTCGCCCCTGATTACTGTTTTGTAACCCTGTTCTCGTTCAGCAGACCTATTATTGCTTCAAGCTTCGTAGTTTCGATTATTTTGCGCCCGCCTGCCAAGAAAACTCGCATCTCGTCTACGCTTTCGGGTGCACAATTTACTACCTGCACTGCTTCGTCATCGTCCAATCCAAACTCTTTGGTTAGTCGCTCCACAAGGGCTGGTGTGGCCAATTCGTCAATCTTGGAGAACTTTGAAACGTAGTCCAATGTACGTCTCTGGAACTGGTCTAAGTTCTCTTCCCCAACAACCGCCAATTCTTTCTTGACTTGAGGCAGGGTGAGCCTAGTCTCACTCAACTCTCTCTTGCCCATAAGAACTAATTCCCCTTGTATGCCTCTAGATGTTCAGAGCGCACATTTATCTCTTTCACGGCTTCGCCCTGAGGCACACTAACTACGTACCCGCGACCGCGTTTGTCTTTTACGATACCGATCTTTCCGTGAAACCGCCTATGAGGCTGACTCTTCTGAACGCTAGAATCTATTTTTATGATTACTTGCGAGCCAATCTCATGCGCCACGAGAAGTTTCCCGAGCTTTGGCTTACCCTTCTCTCGAGTGGATTTTTTCAGGAGTCTGCGCGTTCCCCTTCTATATCCTTTTGACTTCTTCAATCATATTCACCTTACCTAGTCATCCATCAAGACGTTCATAACGTCAAGCTTGAGAGTTTTTGCCTTGTTAAGGAGCAATTCCGAAACGCTTGGCGTGGTTCTTCCATCATCCCCAGACACCAATTCCTTAACATAGAGACCGCCTTGGCAACGAACTTGCATCTCAATGCGTCTAGGAGAAACCATCTTAACATTAACCTTATATATGTACTTTTCTCGGGTAAGATCTGCTCTCCTATGCAACACACGCTTTGGCGTTTGCTGTTTTATCAGTGCGTCACTAAGCTTTTTTTCCAAAAAGGCGAGGTTCTTCTCCAAAAGGTCGCGTTCGAATTCGACCAAAACGAAATACTCTTTCTGTACGCCCTCCGATTTTTTAAGTTTCCCTACGAAATCCTTGCTTACTATTCGCAGGGTAGAGATTTCAACCTTGCCCGCTGAATCACTGTTGACAGCTTCCTTCAGACTAGCCAGGTCAAGTGCCCTCTTTCTAGGCTTTGAAACTTCAATGACGAATGGCCTTCCCCGCCCAAGCATCCGTGCATCGATGTCCTCGCGCCCTGACGCATGGAAGGCTGTTTTCTCTCCATCAGCCGCTTCCAGCAAGGGTTTTGAAACTAGTTCTTCCACAGATTCAGGATACATTTTTCCTGTTCCATCGCATTTCTCACAGCCTCTCCCTCGGCACTTAGAGCAAAACCACTTTGACTGTGGGATATCTCTAACAAGTTTTCGATATCGCCCAGCAATAAACAACGGGTTTATTTGAAGTCTTACAGTCCCAGAGAAAGGGTTGACAACTATCGCCACATCTGGTTTTCGGTATTCCACAGTCTTACCAGTTCGCTCTTCAAGCATCTTGCCCAAAGCGCGACCAAACTCGTGGCGAATGCTCTCGCCATAAGCTACTCCATGAATGGCCCTGAACTCGTCTTCTCGTTCTTCTACCAAGACAGGCAATTCAACGCCAACTAGGAAGGATGAGTACTCGTAGTAGGACAGAGCGGAAAGAGCTTCGTCTCCTAAGCTTCTTAACGAAAGGAACTTATTCTCGCAAAGAAAACAGGCTTTTGACTGTAGTCTTGGAAGTCGTTTGCCTGATTGACGCATTGCCTCCTCAGCTTCGCGCGAGAAACCGTTTATAATCAGAAGCCTCAGCACCTTAGTACCCTGAGGGTCGTTTGTTAGGTTGAGAGCGCTTGCCTGTAGAACTAAGATCAGCTTAAGCGCCTTTCCTCTTTCGCTGTTTTCGATGCCACGACCGAGCAAGGCGAACTGTCGCCCTAGGCAATTGTCGCAAAGTGGATGGGTTTCCAGCATTGAAAAAGCCTGTTCAAGAATGGGCATACCTTAGTCCTACTTGAGCTCAGTCGGAAACCCCTGACCGAGGTTGAAGGGAAGTTTCTTCTTCCGTTTGAACATCTTTAGCATCTTCCTCATCACTACATATTGTTTCAGGAGTTCCTTTACATCCTTCTCGCTTGTGCCCGAGCCGCGGGCTACTCGTTTGACTCGAGAGCTGTTGAAGATTTTCGGGTTTTCCTTCTCCTCAGGGCGCATTGATTGGATTATGACACGCCACTTTTCTAACCGATCCTCAGCCGTATTCAACATTTCGTCGGGTACATTGTAAGACATCCCGGGAAGCATCTTCAACACTTTGCGGAATGGCCCCATGCCCTTCATTGCTTCAAACTGCTCATACATGTCTGTCAAAGTGAACTTGCCGCTGAGAATCGCCTTGGCTTTTTTCTGTGGAACCTTTATCTCGGCGTCTTTGACTTTTTCAAGAAGAGTTTCCAGGTCGCCCATTCCCAGTAGACGGCCCACGAATCTGGAAGGTATGAAAGACTCGATGTCTTCGATTTTTTCACCCGTTCCAATGAACTTGATCGGAGCGCCTGTTGCTGCCACTGCTGACAGAGCGCCTCCGCCTCTGGCTGAGCCATCAAGTTTTGTCACTATGATTGCGCCTATAGGGGTGGCTTGATGGAAGCTCTTTGCCTGAACCAGAGCTTGCTGCCCAATTGTCCCATCGATAACCATCACAACTTCATCGGGTTTGATCCTCTTCTCTAGAGCTGTCATTTCTTTGATAAGGTCGCGTTCTTCTTTGTGCCTTCCAGCCGTGTCGACAATTACAAGATCCTTTTCGGCGAAGTTCTTCAAGCCCTCGGATACAACCTTAACTGGATCCTTTGCCTTAGGATCGCCATACACTGGCACGTTTATGCGATTCGCCATCTGCTGCAACTGCGCAAAAGCTCCCGGTCGGTAGGTATCGGCGCAGATTAATGCTGGTTTCAACCCTCTTTTCTGGAAGAAACGAGCTAGCTTGACGGCGTGCGTAGTCTTTCCCGAACCTTGGATACCTACGAGCATAATTGTACGCTTCCTGCCAGGCTGTGCCTCCAGAGGGACGGGTTTATCACCGACGAATCGGGTCAGTTCCTCGTAGACAACTTTTATGACGTGCTCCCTTCGTGATATACCTGGCGGGACCTTCTCCTTTAGAGAGCGATCCTCGATCCTCTTTGAAATATCTAGGACGAGTTGGACGTTAACGTCAGCTTGGAGAAGTGCCCTCTGAATGTCACGGACAAGTTCCTTCACTGCAGCCTCATCAACCACTGATGCGCGGAATATTTTCTTGAGGGCGTCGGTCAGTGATGAGCCCAATCGATCGAGAGCCATTAGATTCTCCTTGGTTTAGAACACCCTTTAGCGCATTTAAACATATATCATGGCTTGAAACAATCGAATTATACGGAAGCTAATTGAGTTGAAGCCTCAGTCCCTATAACCTCTTCACGATTCAGACGGCTCTTCATGCATCACAGGCTTCATTCATAGAAGTGCAACCTGCAGAACATAAACTTTGACTGCAGTTCCTTGTCTCTGACTAGACACTGGAGAACGGTTGGGGGATGCGAGTTGGCAACTTGAAAAAGCAAAGAAGCACAGTGACAAAAGGCAGGGGTATGCCAACAAGGAGTCCTATTTTGCCCTAACGATCTTCATTCTGCCCAATATTTTCCAGTATTCTATCTCAGCACCAGGAGCAAGCTTGGCCTTAAGGTCCTCTTCTTCAGGAAATGGGGCATCTAAGTATTCAAATGTCTCCAGATCCATTATTTGGACGCCGTTTGGATTCACAGCAAACACTTGACCGGGTCTTTTGTCGATTATCGGAATTTCAGCGTTACTGTCTACGGGTTTGACAAACTGTCTTTTTTGATTATCGAAAACGCCTATCGCCACTATCCGGGCCTTTGCTGAGCCATGTTTACCGGGCTTTGACTTTGTTATGTCGACAATGCGGCAGGGTTCATTGTCGATTATCATGTAACCGCCTACACGTAAACTTCCAACATCTATTGGTCTCGTCATGGGCGCACCAACTCTGTTTCTGTTGAATGCATTTTGAACAACATCCATATATAGCTTAAGGTAGCGCTATTTAGCTGAATGGTGAAAAATTGTTCAAGAGTGTCGGACTGGTCGCTCGCTACGACAAAAAGCAAGCATTGAAACTCACGGAAACCCTCTCCGAGTACTTGGAAGGCAAAAACCTTGAAGTCTTTGTTGAAGACTCTCTGCGCGGCAAAGTCAAAACCAAGGCAAAAACAGTTGCATTGAAAAACATGAAAACCGACTTCATAATCACCATTGGGGGTGACGGAACCATACTAAGAACATGCGTTGCCCTCCCAAAGCCCGAATCGCCAATACTCGCGATAAACATGGGTGTCCGTGGCTTCCTAACGGAAGTCGAGCCAAGAGACGCGTATGCAGCCGTGGACAGGTGCCTGAAAGAAGACTTCCGAGTTGAAAAATGCTGCAAACTCGCTGTGTCCACGGGTGAGGGAGGCGTTCCCGACGCACTCAATGACGTTGTGGTGTCCGCTGGAGAGCCATCAAAGATATTGTACACGCAGATCTTCAAAGACGAAAAACCCGTTCTGAAGTGCCAGGCGGATGGATTGATTCTGGGCACACAAACGGGATCGACGGGATATTCACTCTCTGCAGGAGGACCAGTCTTAGACTTAGATGTTGACGCGTTTGTATTGACCCCCATCTGCTCCCTGACCGTGTTCAGGTCAGTAGTCTTTCCTGCAGACTCAAAAGTAACCATCAAGGCAGTGAGACCCAAGAGAATGCTGGTTTTGGTCGACGGGTACCATCACCAACTACTGACGAGGGAAACGCCGACCTTGACTGTAACGCGCTCAAGAAATGTGACATCTTTCATCCGGTTTGAGAATGCCTTCTTTGATCGGTTGCGAAACAGGTTACTTTTCAAGGGCATGGGATGAAACATCAAAGAAAAGAACTCGCTTGAGCGAGTAGTTGTTCTTGACACCTCTGCCTTTCTCGCAGGCTTCAATCCATTTTCTGTGAATGAAAAGCAAGTCACGACACCCAAAGTCCAAGAGGAAATCCTGTCAAACTGCATAATACAAATGCGGTTCCAAACTGCAGTGGACGGTGGGAGACTCACGGTGAGAGACCCTTCGGAAGGGTCTATGAGAAGTATCGAAGCCTCAGCAATGTCGGTGGGAGACACGTTCTTCTTGTCAGAGACCGACAAACAAGTACTGGCATTAGCTTTAGAAATCAAAGCCTCAGGGTGCGATCCCCGAATAATAACAGATGACTATTCGATTCAAAACGTTGCCACAAAACTCGGCATAGAGTTTGACTCTCTTGCAACCTTCGGAATTCGTCGGCTGCTTGAATGGATGAGATACTGTCCTGCATGTCACAGAGAATACCCCGCTGATTACCCGTCCACTCAGTGCACTGTTTGTGGTACAGAACTCAAACGGAAACCTCGAAAGAAGCTAAGAACTCTGAAACAATGAGTTCCACTTGCGAGAAGAAACTGAATAGACCAAAAGATAAAACAGACAATCGCATCTTGCGAAGCTCGCAGACAAAAACACGGATCTGCTGCGCAGAGCGGTCAAAGAGTAGTTCTACAAGGATTAGATGAACAACGCAGTTATTTCTCTGAGCACTGGAGAGACAGGAGTGAAAGTAGCTACAATTTTTGCCCTGAGAACAAGGGAAGTTGTCGCTAAACTAGGTGATTTCTGAAAGAATAAATCAGGTTTCTCGTGAAACTTCGGTAATCACATCTTCAACAATTTCGAGCGCTACATCAAGCGTCTCTCGGTTGATTGTAAGAGGAGGAGACATTTGTAGAGTTGAGGCGCCACAGGTCACTAGCGCAACACCTCGTTTCCAGGAACGCGTCATTATGTCTGTGGCTTTTCTTGATGCAGGTTTCTTGCTCTCTTTGTCTTCTATCAGTTCCACGCCGACCATCAATCCTTTCCCTCGGACGTCACCGATGAGCTCACATTCTTCTCCTAATGCACTAAGGCGTTTCAGAAGGTGGTCACCTTGTTTTTTCGCATTTTCAAGAATCTTCTCTTCCTTAATCACATCGATGACCGCAATTGCTGCTGAACACGATAGAGGGTTTCCTCCGAAGGTGCTCGCGTGAGACCCCGCAGTCCAATCCATGATATTGGCTTTTGCCACTGTTGCACCTAAGGGCAACCCCGAAGCTAGTGCCTTCGCGCAACAAATTATGTCTGGTTCAACCCCCCAGTGTTCTATGGCAAACCACTTGCCAGTCCTGCCTACGCCGCTCTGAACCTCATCGTCAATCAGCAAGAGACCGAATTTGTCAGCTAATCTTTTGAGCCTCGGGAAATATTCAGGAGGAGGCAATACACAGCCGCCCTCGCCTTGGATGGGTTCGAATACGATTGCCGCTAGGTCCTCAGCAGAGACATATTTCTGAAGCACGAACTCTTCAATGAAGTCTACGCACCAGCAATGGCACTCAGGATGCCCAAGTTTGAAAGGGCACCGATAGCAGTAGGGGAATGGCACGTGAACTACACCAGGCATCAAAGGAAGGAAATGGCGTCTTTGAACTGGTTTGCTCGCTGTTATTGACAAAGCGCCGACCGTCAGCCCGTGGAAGGCTCCGACGAATCCCAGCAGCAACTGTTTGCGCGTGTGCCATTTTGCCAGCTTGACAGCAGCCTCAATAGCCTCTGTGCCACTGTTGCCAAAGTATGTTTTCTTTTCGAATGTTCCAGGGGTAATCTCCGCGAGCTTTTCCGCGAGCTGGATCACTTCCTTGTAGTAGAAACCCGCATTGGAATAATGAAGAAAACGATCGCACTGATTTTTTATGGCACTGACTATCTTCGGATGGTTGTGACCAACGTTCATGCATGCAGCGCCAGCATTGAAATCAATATATTCATTACCGTCAACGTCTCTGACTATGCAATCTTGAGCGGATTCAACGACAAGTGGGTAGTAACGCTCATACGATGGTGAGAGTGACTGTTCGTCCTTTTCCAAGAAGCTTCTCGCAACGGGACCTGGAGGAGAGACAACAATCCTCGGATAAGTTGCCATTTGTTACGCCAATCCAAGAATGGAGTCTACACGAGGAAGCAATATTAAGATTGTTGAAGCGCAAGAGACCCTACAGAACAGCAAGGTACATGACTAGCAATAAACCCTCAACTGCAAAAATGGGCACCACCACTTGTTTTGCTTTCTGAAGCGCAAGGTCTACAAGTGTGGACAATGAATGTATCCGCGATTTGCCGATCACTCGAACCTTAGGAACAACAAGGCTCAAGCATCCTGCTTTACAAGGTTCCAGGTTCCCAGAGGCTTTTGTTGCAGCTTCCTTCAGATATTTGGCAAGCAAATCATGGTCCATTGCCTCTCCCACGGGGTGGTAGCCACGCTTACCCAGAACCACCGCGCTTACTGCGTGTGTATCTGTTGTGAAGATTTCAGCCTTCTCAAAACCAATTTCAGCGAAAACCGACAGGAGCTTCTCTCTCAACCCTGAGACAAGATTATTGCCATCGATGATAACGTAGACAGCCTCTTGTTGAGCCACTCTAACCGCGATCGCAGTGATTCCGCCTTGACCCATCCCGTCTGCCAAGCTAAATTCTCGAGGATAAACCGTGGCTGCGCCAACTTGAAAAGGTTGCAGGGCAGTCGACGCTGCTTTATCTAGCGCTCTTGAAGCTACATCCCGCAGGGCTTCGAGAGGGACGTCTTCTAATGGATCGTTTGTCAAACTGTTGTGAGTGTTGACAATAACTGCTGAATCCAAACCTACCTTTCTTGCTTGTTCTCTGACAATTGTCGATAGTTCTTGTGGCAAATCCTCGGTTGTCTTCGGAGCGAGAGTAAAAGAAAGGAAAGCAGTCTTCCCGAAGACTTGGCAATTTGCAGTTGCATTATCGTTACTAACCTGGAAAAAGGGCGTAGCGCCTTCAACAAAAGTCACTGAATGAGCAGAAGCCAACACTGCAGTAACAATCTTATGGTTCTGTTCCTGCGAGGCCAGATCAAGTTCATGGCCTATAATCCCAAGAGGAACACAAGCTTCGCCGCCATGTTCTCTTTCAAATTCGCTTTTCAGCAAAGATGGAAGGAGACTGCTGCCTATGTTCTTGAATGGTCCCGGATGGACCGTGGGAACTATTATTGTGGCTTTAGGCTTGGTGGAGGCAAATTCCAGAAATGAGACCTCAATATCCTCGTCCTGGCCAAGGTTCTCCAGATGTTTTTCGATTGGCTCGTTGAGACCGACTACCCAGTTCTGCATGAATGCTTTGAATAGCTTCATAGAAGGAATTCCGTAAGCTTTTCTCCCTTGACGATCAATCATGGAGACAAACAAGTAGGCAGAAACCAAACATAGGAAGGGCGAGAGTATCAAGAAAGGCAAAACTTGAATGGGTATTGAAGTACTAATGCTGCCCCAAGAGAACAAGAAGGGCATAATGCAGGGTAAAGGCTGTAACAGAGAAGCTGCTATGCTCCGCGGCAAACCAACAGACGAAGCGGAGAAGAAGACTACTGCACGGAGGGTTGTCACGGCGCAAAATCCAAGAAGGCAGAGTTTGATCCAAAGCCAAAAGCCGAACATCGCACTTAGGACCACGCCTATGACAATGAAAGATAGCCACAAGATCCAGCAAAACAGCGAGAGCGCTACTGTTCTCCGAATTACAAAAATGGGATCTTGCTTTAACACAAAATGACTGGCCAAATAGTCAGAAAAGAGAGTAAGGACGAAAAGAGAAACGCCTACGGCTAAGCTGCAAGCCAGCCCGTTTGCCAGCCGAAAAAGTGGGAAAGTTGAAAGCCCTACGAAACATATGCAAACCACGGACAATATAGTTAGAGCTCTCTTGAAAGTTGGAAGAAAAAACAGCGACGAATAGTGTTTCGATGCACCTTCCATAGACTTGTTAAGTGATTGACTACTCGCCACGCTTGCCATCTCGACAGGTTTCTCTATGACGTCGCGAGCAGCTATTAAAGTCTCTCCAATTCGAGAAAGCGCAACCGGTACCCCCAAAATAGAGAAAAGGCAAATTCAAGCGGGAGAATCTGGATTTTGGCATCAATTAAGCAAAACAAGAGGCGAAGCAGACAACAAAGAACGGTTTTTCCATCATACGCTGGTCTCGAGAAGGGCAACTGTTTTATTTGTGGAGAGCAATCTAGTATAATTCTGCGAACTTTATGCAAGAGCCAGACTTGCCCATTTCTATATTCCATATGCTCGAGAAGAATGTGGGCAAGAAGATAAGAGTGATTCTCGATCCGGCATACGGTTTCGAAGGCAACCTTGTGGCTGTTACTCATTCGCCCGCAGGGATATGGCTTTCAGAAGCAGAGGCTATTGTGTTAAGAGCGACGATTGCGCAGCCTATTCCTCAGGTTGCCAGCAGGCAAGAAATGAGTGAGATCTTTCTGCACCTGAATTCTGTTCAGAGAATAGAGGTCTTGCATGCGCCTCGGCGTTAAGAGGGAAAGAAGACTTTCGCCAAGATAGATACGACGACGAGCGAAACAGCTAGCACCATAAGCAGCTCAGGTCTGATCTTGACTCCTTCGGTTTCCTCTTCGAAGAACCTCAGCAAGCCTGCGCTTGCAGCAGGCATTGGACCGCTTTCTTTTTTCTTCTTGCTCATGGGAGTCTACCTAGCTCAGGTTAGCGTTATTCGCTATGGTTTTCGGCATTATTAATGTTGCGCCCCAACGCTTAACTTGCTACCGTAACATACTGAGACGGACCTGGTTGTTGCTATGCAAATATCTGAATTTCAGGAGATGATGAGGTCCTTGTATCTTCAAAGAGACTTGGAACGCGGAGCTAAAGGAAATTACGACTGGCTAGTGGATGAAGTTGGAGAATTGGGAGAAGCACTCGACAGCAACAACATGGAAGCAGTACAGAAGGAGTTCGCAGACGTCTTGGCCTGGCTTGCATCATTGGCCAACACGATCGGAGTAGACCTTGAGACGGCAGCACTTGAGAAATACAAGCATAAATGCCCAAAGTGCGGCCACTGCCCTTGTGGATGCAGCTTTTAGAGTATTAGGCGCCTTTGTCCGATACCTGTGAGGACCCAGGAGTAGGGTTTCTTACCCGCACGAGTTACAGACCCCTCAGCTTCCATGAGTCGTAGATGATGAAGAATGACACCGTATGACTGAAAGGTTTCTTCTGAGATGGCTCTTATGCCGAAAGGACCACGATCGAGAACATCGAGTATTTTGGTTCTAGCTAAAACCCCGTTCCTAACGTTTTTGATCTGCTGCAAGTACGCTTTAGGGTGATGACTTTCCTTAGGCATCCGTAACCAACTACAAGTACTACTTCAAGTTGAAAAGCTTTAGTACTTAGCTGAAGGCCATGAGGCTGATCTGCTTTGGTTTCTTGTTGTCAAACATTGATGCGATTTCAGACCTTATCAGGGTCAATCGCTGAGTGTAGTAGGGTGGCAAATCATAGTCATTAATCAAATGTTGAGCAGCATCAAGGTATTTCTCAATTCCGCCGCGATAGACTGTGAGTGTCAGTGGTCCGCCACAGAAGGAGCACTTCCCACGGAGAGGCAACCGACGGAAAGATTTGTTGCAAGATTTGCATCTGAAACTTTGGGTTGAGAACGCTCGCAAGTTCCCAGCTATATCACGTAGAAAGTGGGTAGTCAGCACTTTCAATGCAACACGGCGAGCGTCGACAGCTTCAATTTTTTCACCGAGCGCAAGCTGCATGTTAAGCTTCTCTATCATAGACTTGAACTGTTTGTATGAACTGTGGGCGTTCCCCATGTTTATGTTAGTCACCGGTGTCGTGAAATTGAAACCCTCAAACTGAGCTTCTGTGCCAAGCCTGTGACTCACTACATCCATTATTGAGCTGACGGTTCGCGACTCGACCTTATCTAGGGTCTTCTGGTAGAATTCTATCGGGTACGCAGAAGCAACATCCAGATCGTGAGCCTGCCGTTGCACCTCCTTGGTGTTCACGAAAGGAATAAGCAACAAGGGTGCGTCCATAATCCCCCCAATTTGAGCGGGAAGATACCTCCGTGAAAAGTTCAAAAGAGTATCCAGGGCTAGCATTAAGGTGTCCTCATCGCCGTCACAGTCCCGACGTTTTGCCGAGTGCCATATCGGATGAGCATAGCAGACATCGAGGTCTGTGAAGCCAATAATGCGTCCTAGTATGCTTACGCACGTATGTGGGGCTAAGCCCAGCGTGAGATGCCCCACCATCTCATCCACGCTGGAAACATTGTAGAAGCTAGGAAGCTTGTAGATCTTGGTTAGGAGGTCATCAATGAAGCCAGCTACCTGGACGAAATACTCTGCTGCTTTTCTTGGAACTACAACATCCTGGATTTTTAGTTCACAAATCTGGTCAGCGTTAGCCAATAAGTTCCCGTAGATGTCGTGGTCGTAGCCTAAACGAGTGAGGACCCCAACATCCACACCAACCTCTCTCGGCCTAAAGTGGCTCAAAGGAGCATTGGTAACATCAAATCTGATTGTGCCATCTTTGTAGACAGACAAATCATACTTTGCACGTAAAACTCCCTTTTCAAGGATCTCTGGGGTCTTATCCTCATTTGTTAGACCCTTGACGCCTTTCAAACGCTTAGGCGTGGGCGCACCCAGAGAACGGCAAGCACCTTCCAGCAGTTCCTTGAAGTTTACAGCCTGCCGCTGGTAGGGCACGGGAGCAGCTTTGCACACTGAGCAACTGTTCTCCTTAAGGGATTTCCCACAAACCGGACAGCTTTTCTCAACTTGGGTCTCGCAGCCGCAATCAGGGCATAAAACTCTAATCATATACGATTTACACACTGGACATTTTCGCTTGGCTACGTCAATGAACACGGGCCCTTTTTTTGAAGCCTCAACGATATCGCGGTGAGAGCCTCCAGCCAAGCTGACGGGATAGAGAACGTGCACCATGGGTTTCATCTCGCGCCTCTTGGCTTTTTCCGGTCTGCCCATACGTGCACCAACGAACGTGGGGGCTTTTTCCCGAATCTCCACCCCTGAAAGAGAGCTCACTATCTTCAGAACCTGTCCGTCTGCTTGATTTGTAGTTCTCGAAGTCTTATAACCAAGCGAAAAGGCAAGAGCGATAGCATCATCGTTTTCAAGTATTATTCGATCGTTAGACACTCTGTGTGGAGCAAGAACGTTCCTCAAAGACTGTGCTACTTTTGCCTCGTACGGACCGTTTATCTTGGAGGCACAAGAATCTTCGAGGGCGACCTCTGAACTGCTTAACCATTCTTTAAGGTGGAGAACTTCAGTCTCGGAAGGTAAGCCGGACCAGAAAAAGGTGAATTTCGGATGCAAGGGTACATGCAAGCACTGGGATAGGGAGATGGCTTCTCGCGGACTGGGCAATTCTACGAATGGGGAACCCAACAGTGCTAATAGTCTTGTTTCCGTCAGCTTGGCTGCTTCTGATGCTTGCTTAAGATTTCCATCAAAGTGTTCAGTTATTTCTTTCTTGAGATCCTCAACCCACCATTCTTCAACGTATGGTGAAGGAGAAAGGGGTTTGCTCGTGTATAGAAAATCTCCAAAGCTTATCAGAAGGTCGCCCAAGAAGAGTATCTTTTCAATTTTGCCCTTTACTTGACTGAAGGTCTCGAGCGTTACGCGCGTGACAGAGCCATCTTTCAACAAGACAACAGGAGGTTCCAGTGAGTCCACCGGAACAGTTACTCCGCCTTTTCCAGGAAGTTCGATGCGGACCTGGGTTCCAGCAGCCAGAAAGTTTTCTAGAACTAGCATTGTTGCAGGATGAATGCCTACAGCGGAAAGCCCTGTGTTGCGCGATCTGCCGTACCTCAACCTAAAGCCGCCTCGCCTCGAGGGAAAACAGAAAATGGGTCTACCGGCTATCACGTCATCCATGAATCCAGCTGATTTCTTTTCTGATTTCTTGCGGAATTCTCTTAGCCAGTCCCACCCTTGGAAACCAAGCTTTTCTATTATTACGAGGACTTTTGGAGCCCGTCCTACGATCCCATCGTTGACAACGCGGAGGGCGCCGCCTCTTACGCGATTAGTCTCCACTCTCTGGAGGTTTCTGAAAGAAGAAACCTCCACTGGGTCAGACTCCGTGCCCGTTACCTCTACTGGAAGCCAGTTGAGTGCTTTTTTCAGTTCTTCGTCAGGAATGTGGTATTGAAAGCGTCCAACTGAACGTTCATACAACCGAAGCTCTTCTACAAAACGTGAAATTTCTTCAGCTGTGACTTTGTAACGATCAAGTCCTAGCAATCGGCGCACGAAATCCCCCACAACCAGCGTTAGAGCTTGGTCCGTGCCCCCTGCCGACCGTATCGGACCTGCAAAGTATATTGCCAGATAGCGTGTCTTGTCAAGGTTCAGTTTGATTTTTACTTTTGAGACTCCTTGTATGGGAGCAGCAGTTAGACCCTCCGTAAAAATTGCCAGAGCAGTTCTGATTGCTTGCTCCGCCGCGGCTTCTGGTTCTAAATGCCCAAATTTGCCATAGACAATTTCCTCGGCAACCTTGAAGGCAATCTCTTCCCTCTGAAGTTTGGTTGATAATTCGCGGATGCTTAAAGCAACACCTTTCGGTCCCACCAATCCTTCAACAAGGTCAGCTATGTCTTTTGCGACCGTGCATTCAGTACTCAGACAAGGGTCAAAACCCACCGATCTAGCCCTTTCACTAACTGCGTAAAGCTCTTTCAGTCTCAGCTCTAGATCTTGAACGTAGGCTTGGTAGCTAGAGCTGATGTTGCAGGTCACGCTGGGATTTCCTCGTAGTTAGTCTACCAGCGACAGCGCCTCTATTTTGCCTTGCTGACAGAAAAACCGAAAAAGCTGACTGCGCCAGATTTTGGTTGAACGATTTGGACTCAAGCTTGGATGTACTATGTTTTTGACTTTTTTATGCCTTCAATTATCTCTGAGACTCGCTGATTTGCATCAGTTCCTTCAACGACGTTACCAGTAACTACCACATCAGCGCCAGCAGAAGATGCTGCCAACGCCGCCTCTTTGGTTCTTATCCCGCCACCAACCACGAGAGGAACGCTCACGTACCGTTTTACAGCTTGGATCATCTCAGGTGGAACAGGGGATTTTGCCCCTGAGCCGCCTTCAAGATAGATGAAGTGCATACCCAGGTATTGCCCTGCTAGAGCATGAGCCGCGGCAAGCTCGGGTTTGTCATAAGGCACGGGAATGGCTTTGCCAACAACACCCGCGGTTCCACCGTCGCCCACAATAACATATCCCATGGATATCGGTTCTAATCCGTATTTCTTAATCAGTGGAGCGCCCAAAATCTGCGCGCCTATGATGAAGTAAGGATCAACAGAATTCATTAGAGACATGAACCAAATGGCGTCCGCATAGCAGCTGATTCCAGAAACGTTGTTCGGGAAAAGAATTGTTGGAATTTTGACTGTCGCCTTTATTGCCTTTACAACGTCGTCAAGATGACTCTGAGAGACGAACGTTGAGCCTCCAATCATTATTGCTGATGTTCCGCTCGCATTTGCAGCTCCTGCTATTTCAGACGCTTGCGCAGGTGTTACTTTTTCAGGATCAATGAGAGTTACATGGATTGATCCCGAGGCCCTTATGCTTTCGAGCAAGTATTCTTCCACGTGACCAACCATTGGAAGACCGCCTACTAGATGTTTTCAGTGCTTGTTGGAGGAGCCCGTTTTGAAGAGCCGTAGATTCTGTCTGTAAACATGCAGTAGACGTCAACTTCCCCCTGAGCAGACTTTATGGGCAATTCTTCCTTGAGCCCACAGCTACTGCATCCTGCGACCGCACGATTCTCCTCTCTGAAAATCTCAACTCGAACGGTTTCCTTCCCGCATCTGGGACAAGAGAAAAACTTCGGCAATCGCTTTTTTGGAATATGAACAACTTTGCGTCTTCTTCTACCCATCAAACAGCCTTCTGGGAAGCAATTTACGTAGATTGGCTATTTATATCTGTCCTCAAATAGTTGCCTACTGCGGTGAGTCCGCATAGACAGGTGAAATGGTTGAAACTGGACCCCTCTGTTTTGGAAATGGACCTCGTTGAAACAAGCAGAAGAGTGATAAGGTTCATCAAGGAATATGTCGAGAACTCTGGAACCGAAGGCGTAGTCATAGGATTGTCAGGAGGAGTAGATAGCAGCACAATCGCTGCTCTTGCGAGCCGAGCAATCGGAGGCGACAAAGTATTGGGATTAATGCTCCCTGAAGAAGAAACGCGCTGCCAAGAGGATATTGATGACGCATTCAAGGTGGCTAATCAGTTCGGCTTGAAGACCCAGCTATGTGATGTCACACCGGTTCTGGGGAGTCTCTACAAAGCCATACCTGTTTTTGATCAGTCGGACAGACTCTGCAAAGGGAACTTGAAAGCGCGAATCAGGATGGTCTATCTCTATTACTACGCTAACAAACTGAACAGAATAGTCTGCGGAAGCTCAGACAAATCCGAAACGATGATTGGCTACTTCACCAAATGGGGGGATGGGGCTGCGGATATATATCCAATAATAGATCTGTACAAAACGCAAGTCCGCAGAGTCGCGGCATATCTCGGCTTACCCAAGGAAGTAACTGAAAAACCCGCCACCCCTTCGTTGTGGCCAAAGCAATTGGCAGAAACTGAACTTGGCGTCCGCTATGAGATTCTAGACTTAGTACTCTACGGCTTAGAGATGTTTATGGACACTGAGGAAATAGCAAGACAGCTGAGCATTCAAAAAGAGGTCGTTGATAGAATCAAGGCTAGGTGGCTTTCTTCGGAGCACAAGAGAGGGGTTCTCTTGGGACCAAAACTCGGGTATCGAACGGTCGGTGCTGACTTTAGACTTCCAAGAAGGATGTATTGAAAGTTGAGGAAGGAAACCAGAGTGAAGAACAGAGTCAAACTAGCTCTTGCGCAAATGAGTAGCAAGCGCGGAGACAAGCAGGAAAACCTTCAGAGAATGGAAAAGATGATTTCAGAGTCAAGAGATCTGTCGGCAGAACTCGTGATTTTTCCAGAGCTTTGCGTGACAGGGTACGCCAACAGAGATCAAGTCTATGAGCTTGCAGAAACAGTTCCCGGTCCGACGACAGAAAAAATGGAAATAATGGTCCGCCAGAAAAACTTGCACGTGATTTTCGGAATCCCCGAGATAAGCTCAAAGACCAAGGGAACGCTTTACAACACAGCCGTCTTCATAGGACCAGATGGCTTAATTGGCAAATATCGCAAAATGGCGCTTCCAACCCACAGTGTTTTTGAGGAAAAGAGATATTTCCGGTTGGGGTACGAAGCCGCTGCTTTCAGCACGCGTTTGGGAAATGTGGGTTTGTGTATCTGTTACGATCTCTTCTTCCCGGAGGTAATCCGGTTAACTCGGTTGAAAGGGGCTCAACTCATAGTCTGCATATCCGCCTCACCAGCCGTACGAAAGGAATACTTCGAAATCCTCACTGCAGCCAGGGCAATAGAGAACACTGCTTATCTGGCGTATGTTAATCTGGTCGGGGTAGAAGAAGGTCTTCAATTCTGGGGAGGAAGCAGATTGGTGAGCCCCACTGGAAAAGTACTCGCGAAGGCGAAATATGACGAGCCAGACCTCGTGCTTTGCGATGTTGACTTCGGGGATTTGCGACCCGCTGAAGCTTTTATTCCAACACTTAGAGATCTCCGTCCTGAACTCTTCGATCAGTTGAAGAAGGAAGCTGAAAATGTCTGAGGGGTTAGCATCACCAATCCTCGGTTGAATATGCTCACAAACAGGAATTGACCACGCACAGATCACAACAAGATCACATCTGCTGGGATGCTCAAGAATTAAAGGAATCACACGTGATTCGAATGTGACAATCATCGTCACAATCAGCAAAGAACGGCTTTCCGCGGTAGCAGAAGGGAGCTTGGGAAAAGCAGGAGTGATCTGTGAACGCCAAGCCACCTTCGCGTAATAAGGTCAACTGAGAAACAGAGACACCTCTTAGCAGAATGCTACTGAGCAAAGCTTGAGTACTGGCCGATCGATAAGCTGAGAGCAGTAGG
>Ga0102851_10000428_pt1 | contig 21108 bp, 16 predicted proteins | sample Mud3Dept3metaG_FD_79558 | JGI IMG/M metagenome (GOLD analysis project Ga0102851, IMG submission 79558) | Freshwater wetland microbial communities from Ohio, USA, analyzing the effect of biotic and abiotic controls - Mud 3 Core 4 Depth 3... | ecosystem: Environmental > Aquatic > Freshwater >... | reverse complement strand
TCACGTAGTAGTCGCGGTAGTCGAAGAGCCGGATGCCCCAGTAGCTGCGCCGGGACAGGTCGACGTACTGGATGTCGAAATCCGAGAAGGTGTCGACGGTCGAGAGCACGACCTGCAGCCGGCGGTTGCCCAGGTAGTCCGAGAACGAGAGATAGGCCTGGCCGAGGAAGAGCTGGTCGTCGGTGACGCCGACCGAGCCTCCGCCGTCCTCGAGGAAGAGCTTGAAGCCGCCGTAGTCGGCCTTGTTGCCTTCGTCGATGGTGACTCGGATGTCGGGCTCGAATTCCGGCGTCGGCTCGGCCGCCGGCGCCTCGACCGCGGGCGAAGCCTCGGCCGCCGCCGCCTCCTCGGTCTGCGAGGAGACGGGCTTCTCGAGGTCGACGACGTAGAGGTCGAAGTCGCCGCGCCAGAGGCCGGCGTAGACGACCGTGTCCCGCCCTTCCTCGCCCTTGAGCGCGGTCGGCATGAAGCAGCCGGTGATCACGTTGGTGAGCTGGTGGAGGCGGCCGCTCGCCAGCTCCATCGCCCAGATGTTGTCCGCGCCCGAGCGGTCCGAGGTGAACACCAGGTAGGCGCCGTCCGAGGAGAAGGTGGCGTCCTTGTCGGTCCACTCGCCGCGCGTCAGCTGGGTGCGGCGGCTGCGCTCGGCGAGGTCCAGCTGGAAGAGCTGTCCGTAGTCGTCCTCCCCCACCGTCGAGGAGTAGACGATCGAGGCGCCGTCCGGCGAGTAGACGGGCGCGCCGTCGTAGCGCTCGTCGTCGGTCAGGTTGACGATCTCGCCGCTGGCGAGGTCGAGCGAGAAGATGTCGAAGCGCCCGGCGGTGTTGCCCGAGAAGACGATCTTGCCGCCGTCGGGGCTGAACGCCGGGCTGTTCTGCTGCTCGACGTCCATCTCGATCATGCGGTCGAGCTTGCGCTCGAGCACGTCGAACAGGGCGAGGCTCCTGCCCCGCTCGCGCTTGACGAACACCGCCAGCCGGTTGCCGTCGGGCGAAAAGGCGAGGTCGCGCCCCATGCGCGCCTTCGAGGTCACGTGCTGCGCGATGATGTACTCGTACTCGTCCGTGTAGCCCTTGGTGAGGTTCGCGATCGGCCGCCGTCTGCGCCCGTCGTAGAGCACGACGTCGAGGTCGCCACGGGTGATCGCGAGCGCCGCCACCAGGTCGCCCGAGGGCGATGCAGCGGGCGAGATGACGTCCACGATCTCGCCTTCGTCGTCCCGGAACGGGCGGCCGAAGTCGGACGGCTCGCCGGTCTCGACCAGCTGCGGCAGGTACTTCCGGCGCAGCCAGCGCCGGAAGTCGAGGTCGAAGTCCTCCGGATCGATCCTGAGCGCGCGCTCCAGCGCCCGGTCCGGCCGCGCGCCCAGCGTGTTGCGGAACTCGTAGATGAAGTCGCGGAACCCGTCTCGCCCCCAGCGTTCCTCGATGAAGTCGAAGGCGGCGTGCCCGAAACGGTAGGCCAGGAAGCCGCCGACGCCTCGCTGCACGATCGACGGGATGCGGTCGTTGACCACCGCGTCGCGCAGGAACATCTTGTCCGTCGTGCCCTCGTCCTTGGCCATGTACGACGCCATGCCCTCCGTGAACCACTGCGGCGCCCTTGCCGACTGCAGGCCGCGCCCCAGACGGTCTCCGTAGAGCAGGCTGTACTGGAAGACGTGGGTGAGCTCGTGCGAGACGAGCTGGAACAGCTCGGCGTCGGGCAGGTCGACCGGCAGCACCATGCGGTTGCGCGCCGCGGTGGCGAAGGCGCCGATGCCCTCGGGGATGAAGTTGCGGATGATGTTGTTCTGCTCGAAGGCCGAGTGGGTGGCGTAGAAGATGAGCGGGATCGGCTCCTCGATCTGGTGGTCGAACTCGCGCGAGAGCCGGTCGTAGGCGCTCTCGGCGAACGAGACTACCTTCTCGAGCAACCCCACCTCGGCCTCGTAGTAGTAGATGTCGAAATGCGGCGAGTGGTAGATCTTCCAGTCGAACTCGCGGTACTGGACCTTGTTCTTGCCGAAGCCCTGCGCGTACTGCGCGGCGCCCGGCACTGCGGCCCCAAGCGCGAACGCCAGGGCGACCGCGACCGCTGCGGCGCGCGGGATCATGGAGGGACGGAGCACCGGAGCCTCCCTTCCGTTCAGTCGGTGAGCAGGACGCGGGTCGCTTCCACCGTCTTCTGGGTGAAGACGTTGAGGATCCGGTCTTCGAGCGAGACGAGGTTCTCGAACATGCCGCGCAGGGGATCCGCGCGCTCGCCCTCGAACTGCTTGAAATCCTTGAAGTTGTCGGTGTAGAGCACGTCCCCGGTGCGGCCGTCGAACACCATCAGGACGATGTCGTACTCGAAGCCGGTGTTCTCGACCAGCACCTGGCGGTAGTACGAGCGGCCGTCGTACGGCGAGATGTACTCCTCCGTCCGGTAGCCGCTCTTGTCCTGGATGTCGAAGTCGAGGCTGCCCGCCACGAGCAGGTCGGCCTGGGTGCGCTCGCCCATGGCGCGCCAGAACGCCTGGTCGTGCTCGAGCACGTCGAGGTCGTAGCTCGGGTAGTCCACCGGGCCGCTCTCCAGGATCTGCAGCCCGGTCTCGCGCCGCAGCACCTTGAGCAGGTAGCGCTCGAACTCCTCCTGGACGTCGATCGACGTGCCGCGCAGACGCTCCATGGTCTGGCTGCCCTCGCGCCCGACCACGATGAACGGCAGGGTCGAGAGCGAGCGCATGCCGGTCAGGTCGAGGCGCGCCCGCATCGGCAGCTTCAGGCGCACTTCGACGTCGGCCGCGGCGGGCGCCGCCGCGAGCGCGGCCAGGAGGATCGCTGCGAGCGCGGCGAGGCGCGCAGGGGCGCTCACGTTGCGCTCCCCTCGGGCTGCGCCGGGGGCGGCGTAGCGGGCGACTCCGGAGCCGGCTCGGGGGCCGGCCCGGGCGTCGCCGCGGGCGCCGCCGGATCGGCCGGCTTGCGGATCTTGAAGTTCTGGTAGAACTCGAGGAACCGCGTGTAGTTCTGGCGCAGCTTGCGGTCCCCGGGCGCCGCTTCGAGCGCGGTCTTGTAGGTCGCCAGGGCGTCGTCGAAACGGCCGACCGCTTCGTACGAGACGGCCAGGTTGTTGAGCACCCTGCGGTCGCGGGGCCCCAGGGCGCGCGCCTGCTCGAAGCGGAACATCGCCTCGTTCCACAGGCCCCGCTGGGCCATCTCGATGCCGAACCTGAGCTGGTCGCCCAGCTTGCCCGGCGCAGCCGCGGGAGCGCTGCCACAGCCCAGCGCAAGTCCGGCAGCGAGCAGCGTGAGGAGCGCCCGCAGGGGAGCGGGTCGATTCATGTCACCCCCGAGTCGGCCGACTCCGGGCGGCGGAGGCAGTTCCGAAGCCATCGAGCGGCCGGCAGTATACACATACGTTTCCCGACGCCGCGGGGTCGTGTGCAAGGTCGGGGCCGGGGCATTCCGTCCTTCCGGGAGCGCCGGATCGAACCGGCGCCGCCATGTCCGCGCCCGATCCCCGCGCCCTGCGCATCGCGCTCGCCACCTCGCACGAGGTCGCCCTTCCGGCGGCGTGCCGGCTCTCCGCTGTGCTCGAGCGCTGGGCCGGGGAGCGCGCCGGCGCCGAGAGCTCCGGTCTCGCCGCGGCGCTCGGGGTGCCCCGTCCGGCGCTGGCGGCCGCGCTGGCGTTGCGCGCCGGGGCGAGCGCCACCGCGGCGCGCGCGGAGGCGCGCGCGGCGCGGCTCGGCGCCCGCCTGCTGACCGCGGGCGAGGAGGGCTTTCCCGCCGACTTCGCCGCCCTGGATCTTCCCCCTCCGGCGCTCTGGATCGCGGGCCGCGTGCCGGAGCGGCCGGCGGTGGCGCTGGTCGGCGCCCGGCGCGCCAGCCCCTACGGCCTCGAGATGGCGAGCTGGCTCGCCTGCGGTGCCGCGCAGGCCGGCGTCACGGTCGTCTCCGGCTTCGCGGTGGGCGTGGACGCCGCCGCTCATCGCGGCGCGCTCGACGCCGCCGACGGGCGCACCGTGGCGGTGCTCGGCTGCGGCCTCGACATCGACTACCCGCGCGGCCACCGCTCCCTGGGGGAGCTCGTGCGGGAGCGCGGCGCGCTGGTGACCGAGTTCGCCCCCGGGCGCGCTCCGCGCCCCTGGCAGTTCCCGGTGCGCAACCGGCTGATCGCGGCCCTGGCGCGCGCCGTCGTCGTGGTCGAGGCGGCGCCCCGCTCGGGCTCCCTGGTCACCGCCCGGCTGGCGCTCGAGCTGGGCCGCGACCTGCTGGCGGTGCCCGGACGGGTCACCGACGAGCTCGCGTTGGGTCCCAACGCCCTGCTCGCCGACGGCGCCACGCCGGCGCTCACCCCCGCCGACCTGGCGGCGGCGGTCGGCCTCGCCGTCGCCGGCCCGGGGCGCCCCGCGCCGCGCCCGGAGCCGCCCGGCCTCGCGCCCGAGGCGCGCGCTCTCTGGCGCGCGGCCGGAGATCCCGCCGGCGCGGACGCGCTCGCCGCCGCCGCCGGGATGACCGTCGACCGCGCGCTGGCGGCGCTGCTCGAGCTGGAGATCGCGGGGCATCTGCGTCGTCTCCCGGATGGCCGGTACGTACCGACCTGAGCGAGAGCGGTTCCCGCGCCCGCCGCGCGCCCGCGCCGATAGAGTCGGCACGCATGGCCTACTGGGACGACCCCCGCCGCCACCTCCCCGGCGAGGAGATGTGGATGGGCAACCCGGCCGTGCGCGCACGCATCAACCTTCGCGTCACCGGCGACCCCGCCCTGTGGCCGATCTCGTGGCTCAAGGCGCGGCTCGGCGCGCGCGCTCCGCTCGCGCGCGCAGCGAGCCTCGGCAGCGGCACCGGCGCGCTCGAGCGCGACCTCGTCCGGCAGGCGATCGTCGAGAGAGTGGTCGGCGTCGAGGTCTCGGCCGCCTGCGTCGCCGAGGCCGGGCGGCTCGCGGCCGAGGCCGGCCTCGCCGGCCGCATCGAGTACGTAACCGCCGATGCCCGCGCCTGGCTGGAGGAGGCGCGCGGCTACGACGCGCTCTTCTTCCACGGCTCGCTCCACCACTTCGACCGGCTCTCCGAGCTGCTCGCGGCGGTGGCGCGGGCGGTCGGCCCCGGCGGCCTGCTCTACTTCGACGAGTACGTCGGCCCCTCCGCCGGCGAGTGGGGGATCGCTCACGAGCTGCTCTGGAACGCCGTCTACCGGCTCGGGATCCCGGGCCGGCTGCGCCGGGCGCGGCGGGTGCGCGCGCCGCGCAACGACGAGGACCCCACCGAATCGGTCGCCTCGTCGGGGATCCTTGCCGCCGTCGAGCGCCGGTTCCGCATCCTCGAGCGCCGCGACTACGGCGGCAACCTGCTCGCGCCGATCTACCCGTACCTGCGCCGGCCGAGCCACGACCCGCCGGCGCCGCGCGCGCTCTACGACGCCACGATCGAGCGCCTGCTCGACCTCGAGGAGTTCCTGCTGCGCCACCCCTGGCTGCCGGGCGCCTCCTCCCACCACACCGTGGTGCTGGCCGCCGCGCACGAGGCGCCGCTCGGGGACGGCGCCGGGTGACGACTGTGGTAGGGTCCGCCCCCCGCCGGATCCCGACTTCCCTCACCCGCCGGGCCGGACCCGGCGGAATACCGCGGCCCGGTCCGGCCGTTGGATGCGACCCGTGGCCAAGAACCTGATCATCGTCGAAAGCCCAGCCAAGACCCGCACGCTCAAGAAGTTCCTGGGGCGGGACTGGGCCGTCGAGGCGTCCGTCGGGCACATCCGCGACCTGCCCAAGAAGGACATGGGGCTGGGCGAGGACTACGAGCCGAAGTACGCCGTGCTGGCCAGCAAGAAGGACGTCGTGCGCAAGCTCAAGGAGGCCGCGAAGAAGGCCGATCGTGTCTTCCTCGCCCCCGACCCGGACCGCGAAGGGGAGGCGATCGCCTGGCACATCGCGCAGGTGCTCGGGCGCGACCGCGCCGACGTCCACCGCGTGACCTTCAACGAGATCACCAAGAAGGCGGTGCTCGCCGCGCTCGAGCACCCGACCGAGATCGACCTCCACCTGGTCGACGCCCAGCAGGCCCGGCGCGTGCTCGACCGGCTGATGGGCTTCAAGCTCTCGCCCCTGCTCTGGGACAAGGTCCGGCGCGGCCTGTCGGCGGGGCGGGTGCAGTCGGTGGCGCTCAAGATGGTCTGCGACCGCCAGGCCGAGATCGATGCCTTCGTGCCGGTCGAGTACTGGGTGATCGGCGCCCGGTTGGCCGCCGCGCAGCCGCCCGAGTTCACCGCCCGGCTCCACCAGCTCGACGGCAGGAAGGCCGAGGTCGGCAGCGCCGACCAGGCCGCCGCCGTCGCGCGCGAGCTCTCCGCCGGCGAGTACCGTGTCGCCGCGGTCGAGCGCAAGGAGTCCCGGCAGAACCCTTCGCCGCCGTTCATCACCAGCCGCCTGCAGCAGGAGGCGGCGCGCCGCTACGGCTTCTCGGTGAAGCGCACGATGGCGCTCGCGCAGGGGCTCTACGAAGGGCGCACGATCGGCGAGCGCGGCCAGCTCGGCCTCATCACCTACATGCGCACCGATTCGACGCGCGTCTCCGAGGAGGCGCTCGTCGCCGTGCGCGCCACGATCGCCGAGACCTACGGCGCCGACAAGCTGCCCGAGGAGCCGCGCCGCTTCCGCTCCAAGAAGGGCGCCCAGGACGCGCACGAGGCGATCCGGCCGACCTACTTCGACCTGCCGCCCGAGCGCGCCGCGCCCTTCCTCGAGTCCGACGAGCTCAAGCTCTACCGGCTGATCTGGGACCGCTTCGTGGCCAGCCAGATGCTGCCCGCGGTCTTCGACGTCACCCAGGCGGACATCGAGCGCGGACGCTGCCGCCTGCGCGCGTCCGGCCGGGTGCTGCGCAGCTCCGGCTTCCTCGCCGTCTACCAGGAGGTCGTGGACAAGCTCGAGGCCGACGAGGAGGACGGGACCGGCCAGCTTCCCGCGCTGGCCGAGGGCGACGTGCTGCGCCTGGTCGCCCTCGACCAGGAGCAGAAGTTCACCCAGCCGCCCGCGCAGTACTCGGAGGCGACGCTGGTCAAGGCGCTCGAGGAGAACGGCATCGGCCGGCCCTCGACCTACGCCGCCATCCTGTCGACCATCACCGAGCGCGAGTACGTCGCCAAGCGCGAGGGCCGGCTCGCGCCGACGCCGCTCGGCGTGCTGGTCAACCGCCTCCTGCAGCAGGGCTTCACCGACATCCTCAACGAGGGCTACACGGCGCTGCTCGAGGAGGAGCTCGACAAGATCGAGGACGGCGAGATGCCATGGAAGCAGGCCGTAGTCGAGTTCGACGAGAAGTTCACGCGCGACCTGGCGACCGCCGCGCGCGAGATGCCCAACGTCAAGGTCGACGGCGTGCCGCTGGCGGGCGAGGTCTGTCCGAAGTGCGGCTCGCCGCTCGTCATGCGATTCGGCCGCTACGGCGCCTTCGTGGGCTGTTCGGCCTACCGCAGGGAACCGCCCTGTGACTACACCCGCGACCTGGAAGGTCCTTCCGCCGGCGCCGCCGCCGAGCCCGAGACCGAGGTCGCGCCGTGCGAGAAGTGCGGGCGGCCGATGGCGCTCAAGCGCAGCCGCTTCGGCGTCTTCTACGGCTGCACCGGCTACCCCGAGTGCAAGAACATCCGCAAGATCGGGCCCCGGGCCGAGCCGCCCCGGGACACCGGCGTCGGCTGCCCCGAGTGCGGGAAGGGCTCGATCCACGAGAAGAAATCCCGGCGCGGCAAGACCTTCTACTCCTGCTCGCGCTTCCCGGACTGCAAGTTCGCGCTCTGGAACAAGCCGATCGCCGAGCCCTGCCCGCGCTGCGGCAACCCGCTGCTGACCGAGAAGACGACGAAGAAAAAGGGCACCGTCTGGCTGTGCCCGAAAGAGGGCTGCGGCTACGAGATCGAAGCCCCCGAGGCGGTCGAGGCATGAGCCGGGACGCCCGATGACCGCGCCGACGCGCCGCTGCCCCTGGGCCGCTGACGACCTGCTGCGCGACTACCACGACGCCGAGTGGGGCGTGCCGGTTCACGACGACCGGCGTCTGTTCGAGTTCCTGGTGCTCGAGGGCGCCCAGGCCGGGCTCTCCTGGGCGACCATCCTGCGCAAGCGGCCGGCCTACCGGCGCGCCTTCCGCGATTTCGACGTCGAGCGCGTGGCGCGCTTCGGGGAGGACGACGTGGCGCGCCTGCTCGCCGACGCCGGCATCGTGCGCAACGAGGCCAAGATCCGCTCCGCGATCGGCAACGCCCGCGCTGCGCTCGAGGTGATCGACGAGCTCGGCAGCCTCGGCGCCCTGCTCTGGGGCTTCGTCGACGGACGCCCACGCCAGAACAGCTGGCGCTCCGCCGCCGAGGTGCCGAGCCAGACCATCGAGTCCGACGCGCTGAGCGCGGAGCTGCGCCGGCGCGGATTCGCTTTCGTCGGCTCGACCACCTGCTACGCCTTCATGCAGGCGGTCGGCATGGTCAACGACCACATCGTCCCCTGCTTTCGCCATCCCGAGGTCGCGGTCCTGGCGAAGTAGGGCGGCGCCCGCTCACATCCAGGTGTGCCGGCCCTCGTAGGCGACCGGCTTGCGCCCGGGGTGGCGGGCGCGGTAGCTCCGGTAGCGCGCCAGCAACCGCCGGTAGCGGCGGTCCGACATGACCAGGCGCGCGTGCGGCGTGTCGATCAGCCACCGCTCGACCTTCCAGACATTGCGCTCCGACCGGCGCCAGTCGTAGCCGCCCAGCTCGGCGAGATCGGCGACCGCGAAGCCGGTCACCCGCCCGGTGAAGTCCACGTAGGGGTCCATGTAGGAGGCGGCGAGCGCGCGCGGGCTCCGGAACACGGGCTTCCTGCCGTGCAGCCCCGGATCGCGCGAGCGCGCCACCGCGCCCCAGCGCCCGTCGCGGCCCCGGAACGGGTAGATGACGTGGTCGAGCCGGTCGATCGACTCGAACGAGAGCAGCAGCGCCGGGTAGCCGTGCTGCTCGAGGATGGTCGCCGCGGCGAGCGCCGCCTCGAGGCAGTGGGCCACGCCGTCGCGCACCACGCCCCGGAAGCTGCGCAGCGTCTCGCCGCCCGGCTCGTCGTTGTAGGGCAGGGAGCGCAGCCACCGCTCGACCGCGCGCGGCGTCCGGCACGCCGCGATCACCGCGCGCTCGCGGCGGGTGAAGCGCGAGAGATCGGCGGGGTCCATGGCCGCTGGGCGGCGTCCCCCGCTAGGCGCTCGTCGGCGCGGCTGCCGCCGCCACCCGCCGGCGCACGGCGCGCCAGCCGGCGGCGAGGAAGGCGGTCTCGACCAGCGCGACGCCCACCAGGACGTTGACCAGGCGCGAGCTGCCGAAGCCGTAGGAGTGCAGGCCCGAGGCGAGCACGAAGTTGACCCCGAGGTAGGTCATCAGGATCGTCCAGAACGCGGCGATCGCGCCCGCGGCGACGCCGAAGGCGGCGATCTGGTGGTCGAAGCGCGCGTGCAGGATCGCCATGTAGGCGAGGAACGCGACCAGCGACCAGACCTCCTTGGGGTCCCAGCCCCAGTACCGGCCCCACGAGGAGGCGGCCCAGATCGAGCCGGTCAGGATGCCGGTGATGAGCAGGATCGAGCCGACGTGGATGTACCAGTAGGCAAGCTGGCTCCAGCGGTCGACCAGGTCGCGGCGCGCCGGCGCGAAGATCTCGACGCCGATCACCAGGTGCGCGAAGAAGGTGACGAGCGTCAGCGTGGCGTAGCTGACCATGATGATCGGCACGTGGATGGCGAGCCAGGGCGTGCCCGAGAGCACCGGCGCCATCGGATGCACGAAGCCGTCCATGGGCAGCAGGTCCGAGAGCATCGTGGCGAGCGCCGCCATGGCGGCGGCGTTGAACACCAGCATGCGGTTCCTGAGCAGCACCGAGACGACGCCGAACAGCGCCACGCCCCAGCCCAGGAAGAGCATCGACTCGAACATGTTCGAGGCCGGGATGCGGCCCGCCACCTGCCAGCGCTGCCAGATCCCCCAGCTCGCCACCAGGAAGCCGGCGACCAGGCCGGCGTTCGCCACCCAGGTCAGCCGGAAGCGGTCGCGCTCGAGCGTCAGGCCGGCCGCGATCGCGGCCGGCAACAGGAGGAACCAGGTCAGCCGCGTCGGACGCGCGGCGTTGTAGCGCAGCTCGCGCTCGATCGCCGCGCGCGTCGGATAGTGCGCGGGCGGCGCGGCGCGGACCCGGCGCTCGAGCTCGAGCACCTGGGCCGCGTTGGCGACCGGAGAGGCGGTCCCCCAGGCGGCGACCGGATCGGCGGCCGGGACCGGGCGCAGCGCCTCACCCCGGAAGTACTCGTCGAGCGTGACCAGCTTCTCCTCGAGCTCGAGCAGGTGCTTCTCGGTCGAGGACAGCTTCTGCTCGGCTTCGGACCGGGCGCGCGCCTCGCCGATGGCGGCGAGCAGCTTCTGGCTGCTCGCCAGCTCCATGAACGAAGCGTAGCGGCGGCCCTCGGCGAGGCCGGCCACGGCCGCGACGTCGCCGCGCACCCGGACCAGCGGCTCGTTCACCCAGCCCTGGGGGTCGAGCACCCAGCCGAACACCATCGCCACCGGATCGACGCCCGGCCAGGCGCGCTGGCCGGTCACCGTCCAGACGGCGTTCCGGGCCTGGGTGTCGAACGGCATCGCGCGCCCGTCGTGCTGGACGGGCAGCGCCCTGAGCGCGGGCAGGTCCGCGGCATCGGGCACCACCGCCGCGCCGGCGCCGGCGGCGCCGAGCACGGCCAGGGCGAGCGCGACCGCCGTGGTGGCCGGCCCGGGCATCCCCGAGCGCGTGGCGTTGCGCTGCTGGACGAGGCGCGTCGAGAGCACCACGATCATGCCCACGACGAGCAGCGTGTAGCCCAGGAAGACGACCGGCTCGCCCGGATCGCGCGCCACCGAGAGGATCGACATCTCGCGCCCGTCGCGCATCTGGTAGCTGCTCTGGAAGAAGGAGAAGCCGCCGTGGGTGAGCGGCCGGTTCATCTCGATCACCGCCGGGCGCTCGCCCGCCGCCGCGTCGAGCACCGCGACCTTGCTGCGGAACATCGCCGGCCGGCGCGTGCCCGGATAGAGGTCCATCTGGAAGTCGTCGAGGCGGATCCGGAACGGCAGCTCGTAGGGCGGCACGTCCTCGTCCGAGGCGATGAAGACGAGGTTGGTGTCCTGGCCCTCCCAGAGCGGCATCTGCCCCTCGACCTTGAACAGGGCGGTGGCCACGGCTCCGGCCAGGATGATCAGCATGGCGCCGTGGGTTAGCGCGAACCCGATCCGCCACCGGTTGCGCGGCCAGCGCTCGATCAGCGCCAGGGCGACGTTGAGCGCGAACAGCCCCTGGAGCGCGAAGAACCAGGGCGCGTAGTAGACCGCGCGCGCGGCCTCGGTCCCCTTCATCGACTCGAGGATGGTGCCCGCCGAGAGCACCACGGCGAGCGCGAGCAGGAGGACGACGGTGAGCTTGAGCGAGGCCAGGGCCCGGAGCCAGCGGTCCATGCGACGGTCTCCCGTTCCGGGGGGAAGGGCCCTCGCGGCACCGGGCGCCGTCGTCCGACGGCGGACCGGATCGCCCGCGAGGAGCGGGACTCACGACGCCCTGCGCCGGCAACCCGGGCCTCGCCCCCCCTGGGCACCCCCCCGGGACCGCGAGCCGCGGACGGCTCGCGTCGCAGGGGCGCATGATCGCAGGGACGGCCCTCTCCGTCGCCACCCCCTCGAACGGGCCCCGGACGAACTCGAGGGGCGGGGCGAGCGGGCGGCGCCAAGCGCTCGGGCCGAGCGCCGCGCACGGGTATCATGGCCGCCGATGTCCGAACCCCCGGAAGCCCCGGCGTCGCCGCCTGCGCGGCCGCGGTTCTGGCGGCGCTTCGATCCCGCGCAGGCGCGCTTCTGGGGCGTGCTGGTGCCCATCCACGTCGCGGCCTTCGCGACTCTCTACTTCGGTACCTTCCAGCTCCTCGAGCGGGCCTACTCGCAGGCCGGCGCCACCGCCGCCCGCTTCCAGCTCGACCAGGCGGTGCGCGACGTGCCGTTCCTGGTCCAGGCCAGCCGCCTGGGGCGCAATCCGCACGTCTTCGAGCACCTGGTCGCCGCCCACCAGCCGATCGGTCTGCGCCTCTACCGCACCGATGCGTCTCCGCTCGGAGCGCGCAACGTCTCGCCCGATGCGCAGGAGGTCGAGCGCGTGCGCGAGTTCCTCGCGCGGGCGCGACCCGCCTCCGAGGTCTGGGTCGAGCGCGAGGGCGGACGCGACTGGGTGCGGGGCGTGGTGCGCATGACGGCGGACGCGTCCTGCGCCCTCTGCCACACCGCGGGCGCGACGCTGGGCGCCGCGACCATGAAGCTGGACTTCACCGAGCAGCTCGCCGAGATCCGGGGCGAGCTGCGCTTCCGGGTCGCGCTCCTGCTCGCCGCCTGGCTGGCGCTGATCGGGGCCGTGACCTTCGCCGTCCAGCGCACCGTCCGCCGTTCGGCGAAGCGGCTCGAGGCCGAGCTCACCGCGGCCAGCAGCGGCGGCGTCGCCGACGATACCGGGTCGAGCTCGTTGCCGCTCGATCCGGTCGCCGCCGAGGTCCACCGCAACCTGCGCGACTTCCTGCGCCGCCAGCGCGAGCGCGAGACCCAGTTCGCCAGCCGGCTCGCCCACGTCGACCAGCTCGCCTCGCTCGGCCAGCTCGCCGCCGGGCTCGCGCACGAGATCAAGAACCCGCTGGCCGGCATCCAGGGTGCGCTCGAGCTGCTGCGCGACGAGACCCGCGACGAGGGCACCGAGAAGCTCTACGGCGAGATGCTCGGGGAGCTCGGCCGGGTGCACGGCATCCTGCAGCGGCTGCTCGAGTCGGGCCGCCCCGCGCCGCTGCGCGTCGTGCGCACCGACCTCGGCCGGCTGCTGACCGAGACCGCGGTGCTGCTGCGCCCGTCGCTCCGGCGGCGGCGCGTGGAGCTCTCGACCGAGGCCTCCGAGCGGCTGCCCGAGGTGCACGTCGACCCGGCCAAGATCCGCCAGGTCCTGGTCAACCTGATCCAGAACGCCGCCGAGGCGATGCCGGAGGCGGGCGGGCACGTGAGCGTGAGGGCGAGCGGCTTCCCGGGCGAGGGCACGGTGGTGGTGGCGGTCGAGGACGACGGCCCGGGGATCCCGGCCGAGGACCTGCCGCGCCTGTTCGAGCCCTTCTTCACTACCAAGTTCACCGGCACCGGCCTCGGGCTGGCGATCTCCAAGAGCCTGGTCGAGCAGCACGGCGGACGCGTCGAAGTCACTTCCGAGCCCGGCCGCGGCACCTCCTTCCTCGTCTTCCTGCCGGTGCACGCGCCCGGCGCGCCCGCCACGGACCCCGAACCGGAGCGAACCTGAGCGATGGCCCTCATCCTGCTCGTCGAAGACGAAAAACTCCTGCGCTGGGCGCTCGAACAGCAGCTCAAGCGCGCCGGCCACACCGTGCACGCGGCGCCCGACCTCGCCACCGCCGGCGAGCACCTGGCGGCGCGCCAGCCCGACGTCGTGCTGCTCGATCTCGGCCTGCCCGACGGCCACGGGCTCGACTTCTACGAGGCCAACCGCGAGCGGCTCGAGGGCACCGTGGTGATCGTGATGACCGCGCTCGGCCAGGTCGAGGAGGCGGTGCGCGCGATGAAGCTCGGCGCCCTCGACTTCCTCAACAAGCCGGTGAACCAGGCCGAGCTGGTGGCGCTGGTCGAGCGCTCGATCGCCGTGCGCGGCGAGCAGCTCGAGGTCCAGGCCGCGCGCCAGCGGCGCGAGCAGAACCTGGCGCAGACCATCGTCGGCGACTCCCCGGCCTTTCGCCAGGTGGTCGAGATGGCCGAGCAGGTGGCGGTCTCCGAGGTGGGCACGATCCTGATCCAGGGCGAGAGCGGCGTGGGCAAGAACGTGATCGCGCGCCACGTCCACGCCGCGTCGCCGCGCCGGACCCGGCCCCTGCTCGAGGTCAGTTGCGCGACCATTCCCGAGAACTTGCTCGAGAGCGAGCTGTTCGGCCACGAGAAGGGCGCGTTCACCGACGCCAAGCTCGGCAAGCGCGGCGTGTTCGAGCTCGCCGAGGGCGGCAGCGTGGTGCTCGACGAGATCGGCGAGCTGCGCCTCGACCTGCAGGCGAAGCTCCTCCATTTCCTCGAGGAGCGGCGCTTCCGGCGCGTCGGCGGCACGCGCGAGATCGTGGTCGACGTGCGCGTGCTCGCGCTCACCAACCGCGACCTGCACGCCATGGTGCGCGAGAAGCTCTTCCGCAACGACCTCTTCTACCGTCTCAACGTCTTTCCGCTCGTGGTGCCGCCGCTGACCGAGCGGCGCGAAGACGTGCTGCCGCTCGCCCACCACTTCCTCGCCACCCTGCAGCCCAAGCTCGGCCGCCGCTTCGAGGGCTTCGAGCGCGACGCCGAGAACCGGCTGCTCGGCTATCCCTGGCCGGGCAACGTGCGCGAGCTGCGCAACGTGGTCGAGCGCGCCATGGTGCTCGAGCGCGGGCCACGCATCTCGGCCCGGGCGCTGCTGCTCGATTCGGCCCCCGATCCGGCGGCGGAATCCGCCGCGGCGGGCCCTGGCCTCCCGGATCTCCCCACCGGCATCGTGCCGCTCGAGGCGATGGAGCGCGAGATGGTCGAGCGCGCCCTGCGCGCCACGGCCGACAACCAGACGCGGGCCGCCGAGCTGCTGGGCATCACGCGCGACCAGCTGCGCTACCGGCTCAAGAAGTTCGACCTGCGCCCCGACGCCGCCGACTGAGCCGTTCTGGCTCGGCGCTTGCACCTCGGAAGGGCCGAGCAGAGGCCCGCGTTGCGACTACTCGTCCTCGATCAGAGCCGGATCCTGCCCTGGCTGGTGCGCCACGAGCTCCCGTCGGAGGTCGAGGTCGAGGCCGTGTTCAGCTTCGAGGAGGCCGAGCGCGCTCTGCGCGAAGAGCCGCTCGACGCGGCGGTGGTCAGCCTGCCGCCCGCCCACCTGCCCTGGCACAGCTTCCAGCACCTGTGCGCGAGCCGGCAGCCGCCGGTGCCGGTGCTCTACGAGTCGTGCGTCTTCGATTGCGCCTGCGAGGCCGGGCTCGAGCCCGGCGACGGCTACGTCGAGTTCCTGCCCAAGCCGGCGCCGCGCGCCGAGCTGCGCGCCGCCCTCGCCCGCCTGCTCGCCGAGGCGGACCGGGCGCGCGCCCCGGAGCCGCTGGCTCCGAGGGCTCCGGCCTGATTCAGCGCACGGCGGCCGTCGAGAAGGCCCAGCGCACGGGCGCGAGCGCGGCGCCGTCGCGGCCGCGGAAGCCCTGGTAGCGGTCGCTGTTGAGCCAGACCACGTAGCTCCTCCCGGCCTCCAACCGGACCGGGAGCACGGCCTCGCGGCCGTCCGGGGTGAGGAACGCCTTGCCGGTCATGGTCGGGAAGCTCTCGGGCGACTCCATGACCCAGGACCAGCCGTCGGCCATCGCTCGGTCGAAGGTGACGCGCAGCTCGGCCAGCGCCGGGTCCACAGCCCCGGCGCCGTCGGCCGGCGCCAGCGCGACCACGCGCGGCGCCTGCGGCGCGGCGTGGACGGCCACCGGAGCCACCGGCGGCAGAGGCGGACGCGGGCCTCCGCCTGCAGCAGCGGTGCTGAAGGTCCAGCGCACGGGTGCGGCTGGTTTCCCACCCCGGTCGCGAAAGTACGAATACTGGGGGGAATTCACCCACACGACGTAGTCCCGCCCGGGCTGGAGCCGGACCTGGACCGTGTTGGTGCGCTGCGCCGGGTCCCACGAGGACTCGCCGACCTCGGGCGCCGTGGCGGCGTTCTCGACCACCCAGGCCCAACCCTCGGGGTCCATGTCGCGGTCGAAAGTCACCGCCAGCGTGGTGCGCGACGGGTCCACCCCGGCCGCGCCCAGCGGCGGGTCGAACGCCACCGCCCGGGGCCCGGCATCGAGCGGGGTGGCGAAGGTCGGCGGCTCGGCCGCGCCCTGCGGACGCACGTCGAGCCGGGGCGTCCCGCTGTCGCGCCCGCCGCAGGCGAGCAGGAGCAGCGCGACGACGGCCGGCAATCCGATGGGGTGGGCGTACCGGAGTGGGCGGGGGATTCGCAAAGCGCTGGTATCGTACCCGCCCCGAGGAGACGTCGTCCATGAGATCGAGAGCCGCCGCGACCGCCTTCGCCCTGTCCGCCGCCCTGCTCGCCGCCTGCGGCGCCGAGCCGAAGCTCGACGTCCAGCCGCAGAGCTCGGCGCCCGCGCCGGCCGCCGCGCAGGCGCCCGCCGAGCCGGCTGCCGCGCCCGCCGCCGCGCCGGTCGAGACTCTGCCGGCGCACGCGGCCGAGACTCCCGCGGGCGAGCTGCCCGCCGGCCACCCGCCGATCGCCGATCTGCCGCCCGGCCATCCTCCGATGGACGCGGCCGCGGCCGCGCAGATGCCGGTGATGGTCCCCGAGGTCACCCCCGGCGCCGGCCAGGGCGACCAGGCCATCGCCTGGACGGCGCCCGCCGGCTGGGTCGCCGAGCCGCCCGCCAACGCCATGCGGCGCGCGCAGTACCGCGTGCCGGGACCGGGCGGCGAGGGCGAGTGCTACGTCTTCTACTTCGGACCGGGCCAGGGCGGCACGCCGATGGCCAACGCCGAGCGCTGGGCGAGCCAGTTCGCAGACGAGAAGGGCCAGCCTGCGCTGGCCGCGATGAAGACGCGCACCGAGAAGGTGGGCGACGCCCAGGTGCTGTTCGTCGAGACGCGCGGCACCTTCATGTCGGGCGGCATGATGGGCGACCAGGTCGTGCCCAAGCCCGGCTCGGCGCTGCTCGGCGCCGTGGTGGAGGGTCCCGACGCGAGCTGGTTCTTCAAGTTCACCGGCCCGGAGACGACCGTCACCGCCCAGCGCGCCGCCTTCGAGGCCATGATCCGCTCCGTCCAGCACGGCGGCTGAGCCGCGGCGGCGCCGCGCGGCGGCGGCCGCCCGCCCGCTCCGGCGGGCGGGCCGGGCCCGGCAGGTGCTTTGCTAGCATCGGTCCATGACCGGCGGCCTCGACCGATGAGGGGGCGGCCCGTGCAGCTGGTCCGACACCCAGCACCCGGAAAGGGAGGGGAAAGATGATGCGCAAGCTGCTCGCTCCGTTCGCCTGTCTCGCGTTCCTCGTCGCTACCGCCGTCTTCGCCGGCACGACCCCGCCCGAGAAGGCCACCATCGACGACTGCGTCGCCAAGAAGTCCGCGGTCGAGTTCCCGCACAAGGCCCACGTCGACGGCGGCATCGCCTGCGCGACCTGCCATCACAACCAGCCCGACCTCAAGGCAGGCATGGAGGCCCAGACCTGCGGCAGCTGCCACGTCGCCCCGGAGAAGGCCGAGACGCCGAAGTGCTCCGAGATGTCGACCACCAAGAACCCCTTCCACCTGACCTGCGTCAAGTGTCACAAGGAAGAGCTCGCCAAGAAGGCCGACACCAAGGCTCCGACCAAGTGCGACCAGTGCCACCCGAAGGCCTGATCGAGAACGACTGAAGAGGATTCCCGAGCCCCCGGGCGCCGCAAGGCCCCGGGGGCTTTTTCGTCTCCCGGGCCGGGCTCAGTTCCGAGTCGCGGGCGGTGAGGCCGGTGGCGCCAACCCCATCCGGGCGAAACCCTCGAGCGCGACCGGATGGTCGGGCCGGATCGCGAGCGCCCGCCGGTAGGCGTCGACGGCCTCGGCGCGCCGCCCGAGCACGCGATACGAGGAGCCCAGGTTCCCCCACGCGTCCGCGCTGTCAGGCGAGAGCCGGAGCGACTCGACGTAGGCCGCGATTGCGCGCGCGTGCTCGTTCATGCGGTTCAGGGCGAGGCCGGCGTTGAACCAGGCCAGCGCGTAGTCGGGCTTGGCGCGCACCGCCTGCTCCCAGCAGCGCAGAGCCTCCTGCGGCTGCTCGTGATTCAGGTTCCAGACGCCGAGGTTGTTCCAGGCCAGGTAGTTGCGCTCCGTGACCGCAATCGCGTGACCGTAGAGCGCCGGCGCGTCGCGCCAGGTCGCGACCTGGCGCATCGAGACCAGCGCCAGGGCGAGGATTGCGGCGATCGCCGCCCCTGCGGGTACTCCGCGCGGCAGGCGCAGGGTCGAGGCCAGCTCGCTCGCGCCCCAGACGGCCACCAGGAGGATTCCGATCGTCGGCAGGTAGGTGTAGCGGTCGGCGCGCGCCTGGGCGCCGACCTGGACGAGCCCGATCGCGGGAACGAGCATGCCGAGGTAGACGAGCCAGCCCACGCCGAGCCACGGCCGGCGCCGCCACTGCCAGGCGACGGCGGCGGTCCCGGCGGCGAGCGCGAGCGCCGCGAGCAGCGCGGCGGTGCCGTCGACCCGCTCGCCGAGCGCGTTCGGGTGGGGATAGAAGACCGCGAGGCCGCTCGGCCAGACCAGATCGACGAGATAGCTCGCGTAGGCGACGAGCGCGTTGGCGAGCCGGTCCAGCCAGGGAAAGGCCTCCTGGCTGCCGGTCGCGCGCCCTTGCGATTGTGCGACGTAGGTGATCCCGCTCGAGGCCGCCGAGAGCGCGAAGAGCGGGATCTTCTCGCGCATCCGGGGCCACAGATCCGCGCGGCCGCGCCACCGCCCGAGCGGCCAGCGGTCGAGCAGAAGCAGGACGAAGGGCAGCGTCACCAGCATCGGCTTCGCCATCAGCCCGAGCGCGAACAGGGCGGCGGCCGCGAGGTAGCGCGCGGTCCCACCTCGCCGGCACCACGCGGTCCAGGCGGCCAGCGCGAGCAGCCCGAACAGGGCGCAGAGCAGGTCCTTGCGCTCGGCGACCCACGCCACCGATTCGACGCGCAGCGGATGAGCCGCGAACAGCGCCGCCACCGCGGCGCTGCGCCCGGCGGCACCGGTCAGCGACTCGAGCACGAGGAACAGCAGCACCGAGTTGGCGGCGTGGAGCAGGACGTTGGTCACGTGGTGGCCGCCGGCGTCGGCACCGTACAGCTCGGCGTCGAGCTGGTGCGAGAGCCAGGTGACCGGATGCCAGTTGGCTGCGTGAAAGGTCGTGAACGCCCAGGAGATGCCCTCGGCGGTCAGGCCGCCGAGCACGTGCGGATTCTCGTAGACGTACTCGGCGTCGTCGAGGTCGAGGAAGGCGTGGTGGCGCACCGGCGCGTAGATCGCCGCCACGACGAGCACGAGCAGCGCCGAGACGGCGAGGCGCGTGCGCGTCGGCGTGGTCTTCACCGGGTCCGGCTCAGGCCTTGTTGCTCGCCCGCGCCAGCTCGACGACGGCCTCCTCGTCGATCGAGACCGGGGTCGCCTCGCGCAGCGCCTTCACCCACTTCGCGCGCTCTTCCGACTTCTTCTTCTCGAGCAGCCGCTTGCGCAGGTCGCCGCTCGCCTCCTCGAACGGCATCGGGCGCGGCGGATCGATCGCCTCGACGCGCATCAGGTGCCAGCCGTACTGCGACTGGAGCGGCGCGGAGATCTCGCCGGAGGCGAGGCCGAGCACCGCCGCGAACTCGGGCGGCACCTGCTCCTTGGTGATCCAGCCGAGGTCGCCCCCCTTCTTCGAGGTGGCGGGGTCGGTCGAGTACTGGCGCACCAGATCCTCGAAGCCCTCGCCGCGCTCGATGCGGGCCCGCAGCGCCTCGCCCTCCTCACGCGTCGCGGTGACCAGATGCGCCATCTTCCGGCGCTCCGGCGTGCGGAACTGCTCGGGATGGCCGTCGTACCAGGCGCGCACCTCCGCGTCCGAGACCGACACCCCCTTGAGCACGTAATCGGCGTAGAGGATCCGCTCCATCAGGTTCTCGCGATCGGTGCGCACCTCGGCGGCGATGTCCGGGCGCTCCGCCATCTTCCTCGCCACCACCTCACGGCGCACCAGCGCGTCGTTCACGGTGCGGCGGAGCAGATCGTCGAGCTGGCGCTGCGCCTTGGAGACCGGCAGCTGCCCGAGGGCGGCGAGATCCAGGCCGCGCGCGAAGGTCGCGAGGTCGAGCGCGCCGCCCTCCCAGGTGACGAGCACGGTCTCCGGCGCCGTCTGCAGCAGCGCCGAGAGCGCCGCCGGCGTGAGCTCGAGGACGCCCGACAGGCGGGCGCCGTACTTCGTCCACAGCTCCTCGGAGAACTGCGCGCGCCGGGCCTCCAGCGTGCGCTCGGCGAGGATGCCCTCGATGCGCGCCCGCGCGGTGTCGTAGTCGGGCTTCTCGGCCGGCGTCCGGCTCACCATGCGCACGATCTCCCAGCCCTCCTCGGTCTCGAACGGCGCCGAGGTCTGTCCGGGCTGGAGCGGGAAGACCGCCTGCTCCCACTCGATCGACATCACGCCCCAGCCGATCGTGCCGAGGCCGCCGCCGCGCAGCTTCGACCTGGCGATCGAGCGCACGCGCGCCAGCTCGCCGAAGTCCGCGCCCGCCTCGAGCTCGCGCGCGACCGCTGCGGCCTCCTCGCGCGACTCGACGACGATCTGGAGCACCTGGTAGAGCTCGGTCGTGCGTGACTCCCACGCCGCGCGGATCTCCTCCTCCGTCACCTTCGACCTGTCGTCGATCTCCTCCTTGATCAACCTCTCGATCGACTTCTTCTCGGCGATGCGCTCCGCGGTGGACCGCACCTCGGGCAGGGCGTCGAGCCCGAGCCGGTAGGCCTCCTGGAGCAGGAGCCGGCGGTCGATGACGATCTTCAGGAAGGCGCGGATCTCCTCCTCGCCGCCGAGGAACTTGGCGTGCCCGCCGTGGCGGCGGACGAACTCCGCGCGCAACTCGTCGGGGCTGACGACGTCGTCTCCGACGCGCGCCAGCGGACGCTCCGCGCCGGCCTGGGCGAACGCGGCCGGGACGGCGCAGACGAGCGACAGGGCGGCGACGGCGAGGCTTCGCATCATGGTCTCGATTCTCCGTTGTCCTGCCCGGGCGGCGGGTTCCCGTCCGGGCGCTCCGGGGCGTCCGACTTCGCGCCGGCGGGGTCCGCCGCGAGCAGCGCCTCCACGATCTCCGCGACCACGCGCTCGGCGAGCGCCGCGGCGGTGCGCATCCTGCCACGCAGGAGGAACCCCGAGTAGTCGCTCCCCGTGCGCGCGACGTGGGCGGCGCCCAGCACCCGGTTCTCGCCGACGTCCACGAGCTCGATCTCGAGCTCGACCTCGGGATCCAGGGCGCCGGAGTAGGCGGTGCCGTCGATCCAGCGCCAGACCGTGCCGCGCACGAAGACCGGGGAGCCGAGGCGCGCGCCGATCGC
>Ga0102851_10000427_pt1 | contig 21171 bp, 15 predicted proteins | sample Mud3Dept3metaG_FD_79558 | JGI IMG/M metagenome (GOLD analysis project Ga0102851, IMG submission 79558) | Freshwater wetland microbial communities from Ohio, USA, analyzing the effect of biotic and abiotic controls - Mud 3 Core 4 Depth 3... | ecosystem: Environmental > Aquatic > Freshwater >... | reverse complement strand
TACCGGTAATTCCCGCTCCATTTCTTTCGCGCAGGTTCAGAATGAAATAAGACAATCCGGGTTTTACAAACTAACAGACAAAGTAAATTTTAATGATATCCTCGCATTGAATTACAATCGTAAAGAATCAGATATCAGCGCATATTCACCACAAGAGATAATTGATTTGTTTAAATCATGTGGCTGGGAAACTGCAGAAGTTCTAACGCTTGACGGTACGGGCAAACTAGAAATCAGCACGTTAAAGGCAACCGAGTATTGGAGAATGTTACTTATTTTAAGCCTTATCTTTTTTGCAATTGAAATATTGTTGCTGAAATTGTGGAAGTCTTAGTATTTTTGTCATCAATTTGATTGGGTCAATGAAAGTATTGCTAAAAGCTTGTAAAGTTATTTCACCCGGAAGTTCTCACCACAACAAGGTCTGTGACATCTTCATTGAAAACGGAATCATTACCGGGATTTCAAAGTCAATCAATCATGCTGCAGACAAAACTATTTCTTCAGAGAATCTTCACGTTTCTTCAGGCTGGTATGATGCCAAAGTAAATTTTTGCGATCCGGGTTACGAGGTAAAAGAAGATTTGGAGTCTGGTCTTAAATTAGCTGAGACAGGTGGTATGACTGCTGTTTCAGTAACTCCCGATACAGAACCTAAAATTTCAAATAAGTCTCAACTTGAGTACATAATTAATAAAGCGCAATTTTCTCCGGTCACAATTTTCCCTTACGGAACACTTACTGAAAAATCAAACGGAACCGGTTTATCTGAGATGTACGACATGTCTCAGTCAGGCGCAATTGCCTTTACAGATGCACATCATCCTGTTTCCGCAGGAATAATGTACAGAGCATTATTGTACGCCAGGAACTTTAGCGGAATTATTATTTCATTTCCTTTTGATCCGTCAGTATTTGGAAAAGGATATGTCAATGAAGGAAGAGCAAGTATATTAACAGGATTAAAATCGATTCCTGCATTAGCTGAATACATTATCGTTCAACGAGATTTAAGCTTGCTTGAATACACAAATTCAAAACTTCATTTTACCGGAATCTCGACTAAAGAATCTGTTGATCTAATTAGAAAAGCGCGCAAAGCGAAATTGAATGTTACAGCAGATTGTTACATCCATAATTTACTTTTTACCGAAGAAGATGTTTTAGGATTTGATTCAAATTACAAACTCCTTCCGCCATTCAGAACAGAAGAAGATAGAAAAGCATTAATAGCAGGATTGAAAGACGGAACGATTGATTTTGTTTGTTCTGATCATACTCCGGAAGATATAGAAAGTAAAGAAGTTGAATTTGACCAGGCTGCTTTTGGAGCAATCGGATGTCAGACTTTATTTGCCTCTTTAAATACGCTGAGCGATTTTACGCTTGAAGAAAAACTTGGATTCATTAGTACAAAACCAAGATCAGTTTTTAATTTATCAATAGGTAAAATTGAAATCGGAGAAGCTGCAGATATGACACTTTTCAATCCGGATAAATCATGGACGTTTGAAAAAGAAGACAACCTTTCAAAATCCTCGAACAGTCCGCAGTTTGGACGTTCTATGAAAGGCGAAGTAGTAGGAATAATCAACAAAGGAATTTTATCAACTTCAAATCAAAGTGAGTAAACCACAAACACACAATCGCAAGTTTTTACGGACGTTTTTTCAACAGCGCAAACAGGTAGGTGCACTGGCTCCAAGCTCACGCTTCCTGGTAAAAAAAATGTGCGATAAAATTGATTTTGCTACCGCCGATACAATTATCGAGCTTGGCCCGGGAACAGGAGTTTTTACACTCGAATTATTAAAAAGAGCAAAACCAACTTGTCGCATTTTTCTTTTTGAATTGAATCTGAGTTTTTACGAATTACTAAAAGAAAAAATAACAGATCCACGAATTGTTCTTTTAAATAAAAGTGCAGACCAACTGGATATTGTGAGAAGTGAATATGGAATAAAAAATGTTGACGCTATTTTATCTTCACTTCCTCTCGCTGTAATTTCAGATCAGATTAAAAAGAAAATTCTTGTTAAGTCGTACGAAGCTCTTCGTTGCGGCGGTGTTTATGTTCAATATCAATACACGCTTGCTTCAAAAAAATTAATTAAAATGTGTTTTCCAAAAATGAAAATGGCATTTACAACAATTAATTTACCTCCTGCTTTTATTTATATTGGAACTAAGTAGGAAGGTGATCGGTGATCAGGTGGTCGGGTAATCGGTAAATTTTAATCTGTGATCAGTTATCAATAATCGTTTTTTTGGCGAGTCCGCTTTTTTTATCCTGTCTCCTGCAACTGCTACTGTTACTTTTTATTTACCTGCCTCCTGCAACTGCTCTTTTTTTTCCTGTCACCTGCAACTGCGCCTGCCGCTTTTTTTAGTTTGCCTCTAACCGAAAACTAATCTCACTTCCACCCCATTCTACAAGTGTCAACCCTGTTCTTTCAAAAGTTGAAAATTCTTGCAGAACAAATTCGAATGGCACAAATGCGGATTCGAGTAAAGTATATTGCATGAAGATTCGACGTCTGCTTTCCGGTTTCGGAGTCACAGTTAATTCTGCGATTTGATTATCATATTCTTCATCAACTAAAAATTGAATAAAGACATAAGGTGATTTGATAATTGCAGGAGCCCAGAAAGTAATAAAATCAGTTTGTTCTTTTCTATTTAAACCCATTGCTGTTAAAGCGGATTCAAGATATGTTACAATTTCATCTGTTTTAATTAACTGACCTTTCACAACATTATTTTCAGACAGATAACGAAGACTTGTACTTTCTCCTTCCCAAAATAAATAAGGATAATTTTTTTGATCTGCGCGATTTTGTATGGAGCCATCTGCAAGCGTTTTTACTTTCCAACCATCTTCATAAACCGGATAAGTAAACGTCATTTTTGGATGAGTCAAAGTCAATTCAACATTCATCTCAGAATCAGAATACAAATAAATCACAGGCTTTTTTACCATTTGATGTTCTTCATATTTTGAACGCGCGTAGAAATTAATATGAACTCTGTGTTGCGATTTAAAATCATATTTCCAGATTACAATCTCTCCATATTCAGGATGATAAAAGAAAATTGCTGAATCGTTTTCATTCAACATCAGTGAATAATTTCCCTTTGAATCCGTAAAAGCAGAACTTGAACGATTCATTGTTGCAACTGTTCCATTTTGAATCGGATAATTTGGTTGTACAACGGCTGTACCGAAAACCAAACATGTCCCGGGTTGCAGGGATGTATCAACTGAGTCGGAAATAATCGTATATGGATCCCTTGATGGATATGATTCGTATGATAATCCTTGCAGACTTAAGGATAAAATAAGTATAAATAATAAGCGATTCATAAATTATGGAATTTGAGGTAAATGATTTAATTCACTTCCTCCCCATTCTACAACCGTGAAACCAAAACGTTCAAAAGATTTTAGTTCCTGAGATTTTATTGTCAGACCAACCTGGTTTGTTTCGAGTGGCGTAAATACCATAAAAACTCTTCTCAGCGCATCAGGTGTTGGAGTAATATTTAATTCAGAAATATTTTTTGCGTAATCGTCTCCGATTAAAAAATGGACTAATGCAAAAGGTTTAACAATCATTCGCGGCGCCCAGAATGTAATAAAATCAGTTTGCTCAGTTGAATTTAAACCTAAAGCGGTCAATGAATTTTCAAGAAAATTTATAACCGAATCAGTACTGATAAGAAACCCGTTCATCGTTTGATTTTGAATCTCAAATTCTAATTCCTCTTGTTGTGCTTCCCAAAAAAGATAAGGATAATTTTTTCCACGTAGTGGTCCATTCGGGCCGGATTTATTTTCTGTGATAATATTTTGATCAATAGTTACTTCCCATTTTTCATTGTATTCAGGATAAGTAAAAGTCAAATTACCTTTGCAAGTGAATGTAATTTCCGCATTTATTTTTTCATCGGAATACATATAAATAACAGGCTTGTCAACCATGATCATTGACGAATTTATACCGGGATAAAAATTGATTGTGACTTTATGTTGACTTCTGAAATTGTATTTCCAGATAACTATTTCTTCTTTTCCTGATTTGTAAAAGAAAAGCGAAGTGTCTTTTGAATCCAGGAGTAAACTATATTTTCCTTCTGCATTAGAAGTTGCAGTTTTTTTTCTATCCAGCGTTGCAACGAGACCGCCTGACAATGGAATTATCTGACCTTCGCCTGTATAATCGGGCTCAATAATCTGGCCAACGACAAGGCATTTTCCAACAGCAATATCAGCCGAAAATTCATCAGAAATAATCACATAATTTTGGCTGAGCACATCAATTCTCTTGGCTGCCCTGACAAAAGGTGAAGAACAAATTGCGAGGGAAAGTAAGAAAAGATGATTCATATTCTACGGTTTTAAATTAGTCAGATCAATCTCTGATCCTCCCCATTCTACAACCGTGAATCCTTTTCGTTCAAATCCTGTTAATGTTTGAGGAACCACGTCCATTCCAACCATGCTGTCTTTAATTGGCGAACATAAAATATAGACACGTCTTATCGCATCCGGTTTCGGAGTAATTTCAAGTCCGGCAATTTCTGAATTGTAATCTTCATCAACAAAAAACTGGATCAGCGCAAAATCTTCGCGTTCAATTATTGGACCCCAGAATGTAATAAAATCAGTCATCTCGGTCGAATTCAAACCTAACAAGGAAAGTTTTTCTTCTAAAAATTGAATCGTAGAATCTGTATTAATTATAAATCCGGGAATTGTATTTCCAACAGTTTTATAAAATAAATCGGACGATTCTGCCTCCCAGAAAAGATATGGATATTGTTTTTGTGTTTTAGTATCTGTAAGCATTCCTGAATTATTTACAGTTACATTCCAACCTGCATTATATAAAGGATAAGTAAAAGTAAATTCACCCATCGGGTTGATTTTTATGCTTGCCGTTAATTCTGTTTCTGAATAAAGATAAATAACTGGTTTACGTTTTACATGATTAAATTCCTGGTGGGCATAAGCAGAAATTGTAATGCGATGCCTGTCTTTGAAATCATAATCACTGATTGTAATTTCAGCCCAACCATCCTGATAAATATAAAAAGTGCTATCGATTGCAGAGTTACACAACAATGTAAATCTACCTTCTGCATTTGTCATCGTAAATGTTTCTGACTGTAATGATCCAACCTTACAGTTCTCCAACGGAAAAGTGCTCGAAAACATTCTGACTTCTCCCTGGATTACAAAAGTTCCTTTTTTAATTTTTTTGTCAACCAGGTCAGAAACAATGGTGTAATTAGAAGAAGGATTATCAAGTCCTGATTCACAAAACGATGTGTTTATCGCTAACAATCCAATTACAAATAATGGCAATTTTTTCATCTTTAAAAATTTAGGTTTGTGTTTTCAATTTTCGCTCCTCCCCATTCAACAACAATCAAGCCATGCCGTTGAAAGAAAGTAAAAGCTTGTGGAATAATTTTAAGTTTAGATGTTGGCTTTTCAAGCGGAGAATAAAGCATAAAGACTTTTTTCTCTGAAGCAGGTTTAGGAATTATTTCAAGCTCTGAAATATTTTGGTTGTATTGTTCATCAATCAAAAACTGAACAAAAGCAAACTCAGATTTTATAAGTTCAGGAACCCAGAAAGTAATAAAATCAGTTTTCTCTTTTTCATTTAAACCAATTTGATTCAAAATATTTTCGAGGAATAAAGATGAAGAATCTGTATTAATAATAAACCCTTCAATTGAATTTTCACCTCTGATAAAATCAAGATTTTTATCTATGCCTTCCCAAAAAAGATACGGATAATTTTTTCCTGTTGAAACTTCCTTCAGATTTCCAAAAGCATTTGCAGTAACTCTCCAACCATTATTGTATTCAGGATAGGTATAAGTTGTTTCACCTTTTGGTTTAAAGGAGATAGCAATTTCTGTAACTCCGTCGCCATATAAATAAATGACTGGTTTTCTTTTCTGCGGATGATGTTTATTATACCAGCGCTTTGTTCTGTACCATGGTTTTTTTCCAGGATATTTAGGTTTCTCTATATCACATTCATGAATTTCTGAGATAAGAGAGTCATCAATGTCTAAAAAAATATCACTCAAAAATTGATTGGATTCATTTAAAATTCTTGCATCATTTGAAATCGAAAAAACAAAAGTTGTTGTGAAGAACAAGAAGATTGCAAAAATAATTTTCATAAACTAATTAACGATTTGCCTTTTTTCAATAATTGATCCACCCCATTCTACAACGGTAAATCCTTCCCGGCTAAAAGTATCTGTTTTTTGCCCGAATGGACCACTATTTGGAGGAACAATTGTCAAACCAATTTCAGGAGAATCTAACGGCATAAAATACATATACAACCGCAAAAGTGCATCAGGCGTAGGGAAAATCGAAATTTCTGCAATGGATTCTGAGTATTGTTCTGTCGTTAAAAATTGAATCAGTGCAAAATCTTTCTGAATTATTTTTGGTCCCCAGAAAGTTATAAAATCTGTTGATTCTTTTTCATTCAAACCAACTTTTGTCAAACTATTTTCCAGGAAAGAAATACACGTATCAGTTTTAATCAGGAAACCTTCGAGTTGATTATTTTTTAATTTGAAATCGAGATTTTTTCCTAAGCCTTCCCAAAAAATGTAAGGATAATTTTTTTCTGTATTTAAATCTGTTAAAGTTCCGTCTTCGTTCGTTTTTAGATTCCATTCGCCTTCATCAGATTCAGGATAAGTAAATGTAAATCCACCAATTGGTTTTAATGAAATACTTAGATCTGAAGCCGCATTATACGCATAAATCACAGGTTTAAATACAACTTCAATCTGGCCCGGATCTTCTAAATAAAAATTTATTTCTATTAAATGACGATTCTGAAAAGGACCTCTGAAAACTACTTCATTAAAAGCTTCGTGATAACAAAAAATAACACTATCAGAAATTGGAAAAAGCATTCGGAAATATCCGGACGAATCTGTAGTTGTTGACCTCAAAGAATATTGATTCTCCACATAATCAGTAATACCAGCTTTGTATATCGGAATATTTGAAAAGCCATTGTAAACATGACCACGCAGAGCAAAATAACCGTCAGGAACTCCTTTGTGAAACTGATCACTGATAACTTTGTACGGTTGCCTTGATGACGACCAACTATCTTCCTCCGGCAAGCAAAAGCCGACTGTATTACTTAGTATAATAACTGTAAAAAAAAATATTCTCATACATGTTAAGAATTAAATTCAACTAATTTACAACTCGTGAATTCTCAATCACAGATCCACCCCATTCAACTACAGTAAATCCTGTGCGACTGAACTGCTGAATTTTTGGATTGACAACTGTTAATTCCAATTCACTATAATAAAGAGGTTTAAAATACATATAAAGTCGCAAAAGCGATCGGGTTCGGGTGAAATATTAATTTCTGCTATTGATTCACCGTATTGTTCAGTTGTCAAAAATTGAATCAACGCATAATCTTTTTTGATAAGTTGCGGTCCCCACCAGGTTATAAAATCTGTAGCTTCTTTTTCATTTAAACCAAAATTCGCGAGAATATTTTCCAGGAAAGAAACACAAGTATCCGTTTTAATTATAAAACCTTCTAACGAATTATTTTCAATTTTAAAATCAAGATTTTTTCCTTCGCCTTCCCAGAATAAATAAGGATAATTTTTTCCACATAGTGGTCCATTAGGGCCTGAATTCACATCGGATAACGTTCCATCAGAATTTGTTCGCATTGTCCATTTATCCTGATATTTCGGATATGTAAAAGTAAATCCACCCGGCGGAATTAACTCAACACTAAATGTTGACGCTGCATTGTAAGCATAAATAACAGGCTTTGTACAAACTACAGGAATTTTCGGATCAGCCAGGTAAAAATTTAATTCTATCAAATGACGATTATTGAACGGTCCTTTAAAAATAATTTCATTCAAGCCTATTTTGTAACAAAAAATTGCTGAGTCAGAAATTGGAAAAAGCATTTCAAAAAAACCAAGACTGTCTGTTGAAACGGAAGGATTTTCTTTTGAATTGGTAATAATCGCATTATAAACAGGAGTCTGACTCGCATACATTTGCCAGACATGACCTCTCACAGCAAAAGTTCCTTGCGGAACATCTTTATTGAATTCATCAGAAATTACCTGGACCTCCATCATCAATCCACTGATCTTTCCTGATTCGCAAAACGCGTTAAAAGAAAACAATAAAACTATTAAAACTAAAGATCTAAACATAGAGAATTTTAGAATGATTACAAGTTAGGAAAAAAAAGGTTCGATTAAGAAAAATCACCGCAGGAATGAATACAAAAAAATATCCGATTCTGTTTTGATTTGAGAAAAAAATTAATACCCCTCTTTGATCCGCTTGAAATGCTCGTACTTATCCTGAATGTACGTAATCAATTCATAATCGGAAGCGGTCATTAAAAACTCGGGACTTAAGTTCAGGAATAAAATAAATTCTTCGAAATCTGCTTCGCTCAAGTCAATAATATCATTGTGTACATAGAGCCTCAGAATTTCCCTTACAACATCATCCTGCTGATCCTGGTATTCCATATCTGCCACAAGCCGTTTTGTTTTTTCTCGTTTGCTGAAAGCAACATACAACGCTGTGATAGGACTTTGAAATGCATTTTCAACTGTTACCGTCGGGACTTCGCGTTTTGCGATATTAGATCTTTCTTCCTGCAATTCTTCCAATGTTTTTAAAGGAGTTATTACAACTTCTTCACTTGAGTAGGCAAGCATTTTTAAATAGATAACCACATCATAAACCGGTTTATACTCACTTTCAGCAAAACTTATATATGTAGTTTGATAACCAACCACTGATATAGCGATCAAGTCGCCTTTTCGGACAATGATCTCAAAATTACCTGTATAATCTCCAAAAATTCCTTTACCGGCGGTTTTATTTACAACTACCATATTGTAAAATCCGATCGTGGCGGTTGTATCAATAACTCTTCCGCGAATTGTGATCAGTGAATCATTAACCGTTTTTTCCTGGCCGAAACCAATAAAGGAGCAGAAGACAAATGATATGATCGAAACAAAGTATTTCATTCTTGGCAATAAAGGAACAAAAATTAGTCCAACTTATTGGACAATGTAGTTTTCATTTAGCAAAAAAAAGGAAAAATTAGCAATTTAGTAATGACGATGCTTGATGAAAAACATGATTAATATTGGCCATAAGACATATCTGGTATAGTTTTTTCTTTTTTTTTAACCGGAAAGAAAATCAAAGAGTCAATAAGCATTTAACGGAACACAATTACCTCCAAAACAATTAACTTTGCAAAAAAAAATAATTGAAAACTGTTGTTGTCGGTTTATCCGGAGGTGTTGATTCGAGTGTTGCTGCTTATCTTTTAAAAAAAGAAGGCTACAATGTGATCGGCATTTTTATGAAAAACTGGCACGATGAAAGTGTTACAATCTCTGACGATTGCCCGTGGATTGACGATAGCAATGATGCGCTTCTCGTCGCGCAAAAATTGGGAATTCCTTTTCAGACGCTTGATCTGAGTCTAGAATACAAAGAACGAATCGTCGATTATATGTTTGCTGAATATGAAGCTGGGCGAACACCAAATCCAGACGTGTTATGCAATCGCGAAATTAAATTTGATGTCTTTTTAAAAGCTGCAAAAAGCCTGGGAGCTGATTTTGTTGCAACAGGACATTACTGCAGAAAGTCTCAGAACGAAAATGGAATGTATCAGTTGCTTGCAGGGAAAGATAAAAATAAAGACCAGAGTTATTTTTTGTGTCAGCTTACACAAGAACAATTGGCTCCGGCACTTTTCCCAATCGGTGATCTTGAAAAAAGCGAAGTGAGAAGAATTGCGTCCGAGATGAACCTGGTAACTGCAGAAAAAAAAGATTCGCAAGGATTATGTTTTGTGGGAAAAGTAAAATTGCCTGTTTTTCTTCAGCAAAAACTTCAACCCAAAAAAGGAAAAATTGTTGAGATTCCCGGAAACTCGCCAGTTTATTTAGAATATTTAAAAATCATTAATTCAGATAATTACAAAGATTTATCTAAACCATTTATTTACAAAATCACTGATGGCATCTTAAAAGGCGAACACCAGGGCGCGCATTATTTTACAATTGGTCAGCGACAAGGTTTACGAGTCGGAGGAACGCCACTTCCTTTATTTGTAATCGGAACTGATATTACTGAAAATATTATCTACACCGGTCAGGGCGAAAATCATCCGGGACTCAACAAGAAAGCCTTGTTTATTAAAAAGAATGATGTTCACTGGATTCGTCCGGATCTTGAATTGAAAGAAGGAGAATCTGCTGAATATTTAGTCCGGATTCGTTACCGGCAGCCATTGGAAAAAGCAAAATTATTTATGCACTCCGAAGGATTGTATATTCTATTTGAAAATTTGATGAAAGGTGTTAGTCCCGGGCAGTTTGCGGCTTGGTACGATGGAGATGAACTGATTGGGTCGGGAGTAATTTGTTCCTGATCATCTTCAAACAATCTGATAACTTTTTTGATCTCAGAACAAGGATTAACGATTTTTGATTTTAGAAGTAAATTACTTTTAGAAATAAACAAATCAAAAAATGTTTAAGGATAAGTTAGCACCATACGGGACTTGACACTTCAGAAATCAAAAATCGTTAATCGATATTCGATATTATTTTTTTACCCTTGACAGAAAGGCGCAGTCTAATCTTAATTAAGACTATGCAAACCAAAAAATTTCCCTTGATTAAAAGAACTCTCTTCTATATTACCGTTAACGATATCAAAAAGTTGAGCTACTTCCATGATTGAAAGTTTTGAACTCCGGCCCATTCGCTTGTGCAATTGCAATTTTGATTCGGCTGTTTTTATTAGTTCATTTTTTATTTGATCAATATTCATAGTTTCTTGTTTTAAACTTTCACTGGTGAATTCTCTTACGCAAGTTTTTTTTGAAGGTTTTAGTTGCGCCGATTTTTTTTTAAATTTATAAGTCAAGTCTCATGCCAATTTTGAAAAGCCATGACTAAAACCAAGTGATGAATTATTTTGTTGTCAAATCCTAAACGCCTAACGGACGTAGTTTTAAGGTTAATTTCACTTAACAATTTACCAACGTATATTTCTTGTAACAGACTAGTTCAAAATTAATTAAGCGCGTTATTCATCAACTTTACATCAACATTTTCACTCCTATTTAAAATCCATCTAAATTTCGGATAAATAGTTATCTTTGATTTTACTCAAAACGGACAATTCATTAGATGGCTGAGACGCTGGAAATTATAGAAACTATAGATGCTTCTAATCTTGAAGCATGGAACATGTTTCGCACAAACGCTGCAAAAACGCTCGAACTCGGTGAAAAAAATCTCGCTGAATCTTTAAGGCTCGAATATCCAAAAGGCGTTGCGTGGTCCTATGGAAACATAGGTAGTGCTTACATCTGGCTGGGTAATTATGAAAAAGCGCTTGAGTTTAGTTTTAAGGCAATTGAATTATTGCGCGAAACCGAAGAATTCAAACAAGAAGTTCAGATCTTATATAATCTTTCAATTGTTTTTTATTTTATTGGTGATGCTGACAAACAACTTCACTATGCTTTTGAATCACTTCAGCTTGCAAGAAAAATTGGAGATCTTTCAGGAGAAGCAAATGGATTAAACGGTGTTGGAACAGTTCACTACACAATTGGAAAGAACGAAGAAGCCATTCAATACTTAACCGAAGGCGCTGAAATCGCAAAAAAAATCGGCGAAAAAAATGTTCTGAGTCGTATTTACGATGGACTTGGCCAGGCTTATTTCCATTTAGAGAATTATCAAAAAGCACTTGAGTTCAAAAATAAAAGTCTTGAGGTTGTAAATGAAATCGGAATTAAATCCGTTCAGTCTTACGCTCATGACGGGCTTGGTGAAATTTATACAAAACTTGAAGATTTTACTAAGGCCTTAGAGCACTATCAAAAGTCAGTTGCGCTGAGTCTTGAAATGGGTTTCACAAAAGGTGTGGGCGATACCAATTTGCACATTGCTGCAACTTATGCTGTAGCGGGAGACAATTTATCTGCCCTTAAATATTTTAAAGAAGCATTAAAAACAGGAACCGAACTTAGCCTGGACGAAATGACTTATAAAGCACACCTGGGCCTTTCAGGTTTGTATGAAAAGATGGGAAATCTTCCGCTTTTCGTTGAACATTTTAAGGCTTATCATAGCTTTAAACAGCAGCATTCAAGTGAGACACAAAACAAAAAAATAAAAGCGTTTGAATTAAAGGGAAAATTCGAACAAATTGAAAAAGAGAAAGAACTTCTTGAAGCAAAAAATGCGATGCTTCAAACTTATTTCGATGACGTAAAAACACTAAGCCGAATTGGAAACGAGATTACATCAACGCTTGATATTGACGGGATTTTTGATATTATTTATGATCGCGTCAATACACTTATGGATGCGACTGGTGTATTCATTGGTCTCTGCAATTTTGAACAAAACAAACTTGAAGTAAAACTTGCTATTGCTAATGGTAATCGTGAAAAATATTTTGAATACTCACTTAATGACGAGGGTAATAAACTTCCTGTTTTGGTTGTAAAAAAGGCGCTTGAAATTCATTTGAATGATTATCAAAAAGAAATTGGTAAGTATCTCGAAAATAAAGAAGAATTAATAAAAAGTGCTGCTGCTTCAGTCATCGTGCTTCCGTTAAAAGTGAAAGAAGTTGTGATTGGCGTTTTCTACGTAGAGTGTGATAAAAAATCTGCCTTCTCCCAACATCATTTTAATTTATTAAAAAGTTTTGCCAGCTATATTGCTATTGCACTTGATAATGCAAGGCTTTACGAAAAAATGGAAGACGAGGTTCAGGAGCGAACACTTGCTCTTCAACAATCTTACAAGAATACAGAAACGCTAAACCAGATTGGCCAGGAACTTATTTCTTCTCTCAACTTCGAAGATGTTTTTGAACGACTTTACCGAAATGTAAATAAGTTGATGGACGCTACAATTTTTGGCGTTCGTTTACATAAACCTGAAACGAATACAGTTGAATATCTTTATGAATATGAAAGAGATGTTCGTTTAGGAATCTTCAGTGCAACAATGGATAACGATGACAATTATTCAGTCTGGTGCATTAAAAACAATAAAGAAATTCTGATCCACGACAACGAAGTTGATTATATTAAATATGTCAGTAAAGTTGTTGTAGTTAGCGGAGATTTTCCATTTTCGCTTATCTTCTTTCCGCTTCGGAAAGGTGATAAAGTTTTAGGTGCGATCAGCGTTCAGTCTTTCAGTAAAAACGCATACACTGATTATCATGTTAATATCGTAAAGACGTTAGCGCATTACACCGTTATTGCTCTTGAGAATGCCCGTAATTATGAGATTATGGAAGCTGAAGTTAAATTGAGAACTTCAGAACTCGTAAAGCAAAAAGAAGAAGTTCAACGCTCTTACGAAAACACAAAATTGCTCAGCGAAATCGGAAAAGAAATTGCAGCCGAATTATCAATTGAAGATATTGTTTCAAAAGTTTATAAGAACGTTAATGCGCTAATGGATGCGTCTTGTTTTGGTCTTGGTATTTACAGGCCGGCTCAAAACGAACTTTATTTTTCCGGTACAATGGAGAATGGAGAAAAACTAAGAGGATACTCTTACTCTTTGGATGAGGAAAAAATCGCAACGCATTGTTTCAAAAAAAATGAAGAAGTAGTTATCAATGATTGGGAATCAGAATTTGCAAAATATGTCACTGCCGATTACGAAGCAGCCGAAGGTGCAATGCCTGAATCAATGATTTATTTACCATTGCTTTCAAAGGGAAATAAAATCGGCGTTTTAACAGTACAAAGTTTTGAGAAACGTAGCTACAATGAATATCATTTAAATATTCTGAGAACACTTTCTGTTTACATCGCGAGTGCAATTGAAAATGCAAATCTTTATAAAGGACTTGAAAATCGCGTTGAAGAACGAACACAAGAATTAGTAAAATCTCACGAAGATTCAATTCTCCTTAACCAAATTGGCCAGGAATTAATTTCTACTTTAAGTTTTAATAGTGCGTTTGAGATTCTTTATAAATATGTAAAGGAGCTAATGGATTCTTCTGTATTCAGCGTTCGATTATTGGATCCGGAAAAAAACCTGTTGCATTATTCATATACAATTGAGCATGGTCAGCGACTTGAAGCAGCAAGCGTTTCATTGGATAGTGATAGTAACTACTCGGTTATTTGTGCGAAGAAAAACATGGAAATTCTGATTCACGACAGTGCTTCCGAATATAAAAAATACATTACGGAGAATATTATCCCTGCCGGTGATTTTCCACATTCATTGATTTTCTGCCCAATGCGAAAAGGGGATAAAGTCCTTGGTGTTATTAGTTTACAATCATTTGAAAAAAATGCATACACAGATTATCATTTAAATATTGTCAGAACACTTGCACATTATGCAGTTATTGCTTTAGAAAATTCGCGCCATTTTGAAACAATGGAAGAAGAAGTAAAAGTGCGTACAAAGGAAGTTGTTAAGCAAAAAGAGGAAATTGAAAAATCTTACGAAAACACAAAGTTACTAAGTGAAATAGGCCGTGATATTACTTCGCAATTAAGTGTAGAAAAAATTAATGAAGTTGTTTACGCGCGTATTAATGATTTAATGGATGCTGATGGCTTTGGAATTGGAATATATGATGATGCGGGTACGCTCGTATACCCGGGTTATATTGAGAGTGATGAAATCCTTGATGTCAGCTACGATTCGCTTGATGATGTAAATAAAATGGGCGCATTCTGTTTCAAAAACGACGAAGAAATTCTAATCGGAAATTTGAAAAATGAATATTCAAAATATGTTGAGCGATATGTTGATCCGGATGTCGGTTTGCCCGTTACATCATTAATTTATCTTCCGTTAAAAGCAAAGGATAAAAAAATCGGGGTGATCACTGTTCAGAGTTTTAAAGCAGGAACTTATACTGATTACCACGTTAATATTTTGCGCACAATTGGTGTTTATACTGCAATCGCGCTGGATAATGCCGGTCTTTATCACAATATGGAAGAGCGTGTAATTGAGCGCACCGGTGAAATTGACAAAGCTTATCAGAACACAAAATTAATCGGGCAAATCAGTAAAGTTATTGCAGAGTCTTTGTCTATTGATACAATCATCAGCCGCGTTTACAGCAATGTAAATACTTTGATGGATGCCACCTGTTTTGGAATTGGTATTTACAATTCCGAAACCCAGACTATTCAAATGCCGGGGTTTATTGAAAATGGTGAACGAATGGAAGAGTTCGGTTATCATATTAATGATGACAGGCTTGCAACGTGGTGCTTCAATAATCAACAGGAAATTTTTATCAATGATTATTTTACTGAATATAATAAATACGTAAAAGGAATAAAAACACCGGTTGCAGGAAGAGATTCCGCTTCGATCATTTATATTCCACTTCATTTAAAAGATAAAATTGTTGGCTTGCTGACTGTTCAGAGTTACGAGAAGATGGTATACACAGAGTATCACATGGATATCCTGAGAGGTCTTGCTACAACTATTGCTGCAGCAATTGAGAATGCAAAACTTTACGAAAATCTTGAAGACAAAGTCCGCGAACGAACGGCTGAAGTTGTAAAGCAAAAAGAGATCATCGAAGAAAAAAACAAGAGTATTACCGATAGTATTATTTACGCAAAACGAATCCAGGATGCAACTCTTCCTGATAGAAATCTTGTGCGCAATTATCTCACTAATTCATTCGTGCTTTTTAAACCGAAAGATATTGTTTCAGGAGATTTTTATTGGATCCATAAATACGGAGATGAAATTTTATTTGCCGTTGTAGATTGCACTGGTCATGGTGTTCCCGGAGCATTTTTAAGTTTGATCGGACATAATAGTTTGAATCAAATTGTAAACGAATTAAAAATTTACGAACCCGCTCGCATACTGAAAGAATTGAATCGTATTGTTTCTAAAACATTACAAAATAATTTACAGGAAACTAATATTAAAGATGGAATGGACATGTCCATTTGCGCGCTTAATGTTAAAACAAATGTGTTGCAATTTGCCGGTGCATTTAACCCACTCTATCTTGTGCGCAATGAGCAGATGGAAGAAATTAAAGGTGATAAAATAGCAATTGGTTCAGGTAATAACGGACTTTCCGAATTCACAAATAATGTGATTCAATTAAAAGAAGGTGATTGTATTTATCTTTTCTCTGATGGTTATGCAGATCAGTTTGGCGGACCAAAAGGAAAAAAATTCAAGTACTCAAAATTCAAAGAGCTTTTAGTTGAGATACACAAAAAGGATATGAACGAACAACACGATATCCTGAACAGGATGATCGATGACTGGCAAGGCGACCTTGAACAGATCGATGATGTTTGTGTAATTGGATTGAGATCTTAAATTTTTATTAAAAACAAAAAGGTGATTTACACGCTACTCAAATTCCTGTGTAAAATTACTGTTCATTCGTACTTTCGCAGAGTTCAGATTATTGGTAAAGAAAAAATTCCTGTTGATGGTCCTTGCATTTATATCGCAAATCATCCGAGTGCTTTTATGGATCCGATAGTTGTTGCGTCAACTCTCAGCGAACCTGTTTATTTTATTGCTGCCGGCGAATATGTAGGAACCGGCGCAAAGGGTTGGATCTTCAAACATCTGCTGCACATGATTCCTGTATTCCGACCAAGTACACGACCGGAAGATGTGCATAAAAACAAACAAATGTTTGAGCATTGTTTTTCGCATTTGTCTGAGAAACGTTCTTTATTAATTTTTCCGGAGGGAGTTAGTATAACAGAACGAAAAATTAAACCTTTTAAAACAGGTATTGCAAGAATTTCCCGCGGAGCGGAATTAAGAAATAATCTTGATCTGAATATTAATGTTGTTCCTATAGGCCTTAATTACAGCGATCCACACCAGTTCCGAAGTGACCTTTTTGTAAAAATCGGTGATCCGATTCTCGTAAAAGATTTTATTTCAGCAACAGAAAAAAATGAAATTGAAGAAGTAGAAAGATTAACACAGATCTGCGAAGATGCTTTGCAGGAAACAGTAATTCATACCAACAATGAAACGGATGATTCGCTGTTGATTAAACTAAACACAATATATTCAAGAGACTTAAAACTTGAACTTGGAATTGAACCAAAGGAGCAGGAACGTGAGTTCATCATGCAAAAAGAGATGATTGAAGCAATTGAATTTTTCAAAATAAATCAGCTGGAAAAATTCAATTCTGTTACAAAAGAGATAAATGATTACGCATTAAAATTGTCAGAAAATGGATTGAAGGACAAAGACATTATGGAAATAAAATTCCAAAAATCATTCAGAAGAATCACTTCTTACATTTTAGGATTTCCTTTTTTTGTTTTGGGTTTTCTTAATAATTTTATTCCTTATTTTTTCGTGCAGTACCTTGTTGCAAAAATAAAACTGAACGAAAATTTTAAAGGCTCAATGATTTTAGCAATTGGTTTATTTTCATTCCTTGGATTTTATTTTGGAACATCGTTGCTCCTGGGACTATTATCACCATTAGGTTGGTGGGCACTACTCTATCCTTTTGTAATGTACATTTCAGGAATTTATTCACTCATTTATTTTAGCGCGATTTATTATTCAGGAAAGAGAAAAAATTTACGACGCATACTTAAATCAAATAAAGAAGCGCTTGAAGAACTGATTGTTTTTCGTAAAAAATTAATTTCTATGCTTGATGATTGCCGGGTATCGTTTCAGGAAAATAAAAAAAGTCAGACAACCTAAAACTACCAAGTATCATCCGCAATCTGCTTACGAATCCTATCAGCCCAGGTAACAACAATATAAGGCAACACGATTGAATCGCACTGACAAAGTGTTTTTGGCAACATTGAAAATTGCTGACTGCCGCTGATTTTATAAATTTCAAATTCGTGCGAAACGGTATCAGTTGTATACCAGATTCGCTGGTAACCTCGCTCAAACTCCTGCGCTTCTCCTCTATTGAAACGAATTGAATTATCACTCATAAATTGAATGTATTTATAAGGTTCAAAATTCAACTCACTGAAATTGCTGAATCCCCTTCTCAATTCTTTATGTAATGTATCGAGTTCAAATTCAAAAATTACACTTGACGGATTAAATCCAAACTTGTCCAATTCAGTAACAACAGATTCATCCATCGAAGTGCGTTTGTACATTTTAATAAAATTCTTGTTGATGAAATTCATACTCAGGATCAGCGTATCACCTTTAATCGAATAATCACTTTTCACTTTCTTTTTTCCTATTGTGTACACGAGCGACTTTGTTGTTGCTTCTGCTTCAAATTCGTCACTTTTGAAATAAGGGTAAAAATAAACCCGGACACGACTTTCATCAATAATTATTTCTTCGGAATTTGGTAAATAAAAAGTTTTGCCGTCGTAAGAATTATCATCCTGAAACATTTCAATTCCTTTCCAATGTCCAATCAGATCTTTGGGATCATTTTCTATCACAACAGGATTTGAAGTTAAAGTTAGTGCCGCATACGCTACGATTGAAAGATACATGTTTGTTGGATTTATTTTCCTGACCAAAGTTACGGCTTTCTTCTTAATCGCACAACTACGTTTTTCAATGACTCAAAGAGCGTTTACAATACACCTGTGTTTTTTTTGATATCAGGCAAGGATTGACGTCCCGAAGATTCGGGATTGGATTTTTAAAGTAATCGGGGTAAAAATATTGATACGTGTTTTTGGTCAACAAGATCTTTCAACAAATAGAGCTTCGAATCAACTGATGAATTTCTGTTAGATCCTTGTGCGCGATGCGATCATCCGTTCAAAATGAAACATAGTCTGACATTGAGAGTTATTTTCAATTAAATTTGAAAAAAACTATTCAGCATGTTGCATCTCCCTGTTTTCAAGAATTATTTTGTTTTAGTTCTTTGCTCATTATTTTTGATTGAGTCTAATGTGATCTCACAAACTTACGGCGATTCTTTAAGCGTAAAAGCTGAGGCAACTGTTCAGGTTTCGCCGGCAACTATTACACTCAACTGGCCGGGTGATAATGATGCCGCAAATTTTATTATTTACAGAAAAATAAAAGGCGCGGCATCCTGGGGAGCTCCGCTTGCAACACTACCGGCTAATTCAACTTCTTATGCAGACAATGCAGTTTCAGTAAATACACTTTACGATTATAAAATTTATATGACTTCAGGTTCTACACCTGTAAAATATGGTTATTTGTCATCCGGAATTGAAGTTGTTGCAAACAGTAATCGTGGAATTGCAATTGTGGTTGTTGAAGATTCTTATATCGCGAATCCTGATTTTCAAATTGCGCTGCAGGAATTTTTAGATGATCTTGAATTAGATGGTTGGTTTCCGAAAACTATTTATGTTAATGCAACAGATCTTGTTACCGATGTTAAAGCATCAATTGTATCTGTTTACAATGAAGAATCGGCACGAACTAAATTACTTGTTTTATTAGGAAATGTTCCTGTTCCATATTCAGGTGATTTAAATCCTGACGGACATCCTGAGCACCAGGGCGCATGGCCAACTGATACTTATTACGCGGACATGAATGGAACATGGACGGACGTTTCAGTAAATAATGCAACGGCTGCTTTGCCCGCAAATCAAAACATTCCCGGCGACGGAAAATTTGACCAGGATTATTTGCCAACAGATCTTGAACTCCAGGTTGGAAGAGTTGACCTCTCTGATCTGCCATCTTTTTCTTTAAGTGAAGAAGAACTTCTGATAAGGTATTTTCAGAAAGCACATACACATAAATCGGGAACTGTTTTAATTGGTGAACAAGCTTTGATCGATGACAATTTCACAACTTATGACGAAGGATTTTCGCAAAGCGGTTACAATAATTTCGCAGCTTTAGTTGGAAGAAATAATACAATTACCGGCGACTATTTTACAGATTTGAGTTATAATACATCAACAACAGGAACGTACTTGTGGTCCTATGGTTGTGGCCCCGGAAGCTATGGCAGTTGCGGCGGAATCGGTGTAACAGCAAACTTTACTACAGATACTTTAAGTTCAATTTTCACTATGTTGTTCGGAAGTTATTTTGGAGATTGGGATAATTCAAACGCCTTTTTACGTGCACCACTTGCGCAAGGAAATACACTAACAAATTGTTGGGCAGGAAGACCAAATTGGTATTTTAATCACATGGCAATGGGCGAAAATATTGGATACTCAACTCGCCTTACACAAAATAACGGTTCGTTATATATGTCAAGTATATATGCAGGATTGTCAAGAATGGTAACTATTAATTTGATGGGAGATCCTTCGCTACGAAACACATATATCGCAGCGCCAACAAATTTATTAATCGCAGAAAACGGAAATTCAAATTCACTTTCATGGACAGCAGGCGGAACTGAAATTGGTTATAATGTTTATCGCCGTTATTCGGATTCTACAAATTTCTTAAAACTTAATTCTACACTAATTACAGGAACAAGTTTTACAGACAGTAATCTTCCGGTTGCCGGAATCGCTTATTATTATGTAAAAGCTGTTGAGTTAAAAGTAAGTCCTTCCGGATCTTTTGAAAATGAATCGCTGGGGGCTAAAGACAGTGCCATGTCGACTGTCGGACTTATGACGGTTGAAAATAAAACGATTTCTGTTTATCCAAATCCTGCTTCATCATCAATAAATTTTACTGTTGATGAATCTTTTTCCGGATCTTATTATCAGATCTATGATACCAAAGGCCAACAGGTTTTATCAGGAAAAATAATTACGAATACGATTGCTGTTGATATCAGTATTCTCTCCAAAGGAATTTATACAATTTCGATTGGACAAGAAAATATTAATTCTATTTCGTTCGTGAAAGAATAACTGAAATAATGTTTTGAGATTTACTTTTTTGAAATTTACAAAAAAAGCGAAGGCTTTCGCATTCGCTTTATCATATCTTCTTACCCGGACTAATTTGTGTGGGACATACTGGATTCGAACCAGTGACCCCTACCTTGTCGAGGTAGTGCTCTAAACCAGCTGAGCTAATATCCCGGGGGGTGCAAATATACAAATTCTAAATTCCAAAATTCAAATAACAAAAAAAGTT
>Ga0102851_10000425_pt1 | contig 21207 bp, 19 predicted proteins | sample Mud3Dept3metaG_FD_79558 | JGI IMG/M metagenome (GOLD analysis project Ga0102851, IMG submission 79558) | Freshwater wetland microbial communities from Ohio, USA, analyzing the effect of biotic and abiotic controls - Mud 3 Core 4 Depth 3... | ecosystem: Environmental > Aquatic > Freshwater >... | reverse complement strand
CGGTCGATATGCTGGCGAAGGACGCGGACGCAGGCCGCGTGGAACGTGCTGATCCAGAGCCCCCGCAGCGGCATGGCGAGCAGCCGCTCCAGCCGCTCCCGCATCTCCGTCGCCGCCTTGTTCGTGAACGTCACCGCCAGGATGTTCCCCGGATGGACGCCCCGCTCCCGGATCAGGTGCGCGATCCGGCAGGTGATCACGCGCGTCTTGCCGCTGCCCGCCCCGGCAAGGATCAGGAGCGGGCCGTCGCCGTGCAGGACCGCTTCGCGCTGGGGAGGATTGAGATCGTTAAGATAGTCCATGCGATTCATTTCGGATTGCGGATTGTAGATTGCGGATTAAAAGCTTTTCAATCCGAAATCCGAAATTCGCAATCCGCAATTGTTACTCCACCGTCACGCTCTTCGCGAGGTTCCGGGGCTGGTCCACGTCAGCGCCCCGGAGCACCGCGATGTGGTACGCGAGGAGCTGGAGCGGGATGGACATGACGATGGGCTGCAAGAGCGGGCTGGTCCCCGGCACAGTAATGACGTGGTCGGCCAGTTTCGCGATCTCGGGATCGCCGTCATTCGCAATGGCAATGACGATGCCGCTCCGGGCCTTCACCTCCTGGATGTTCGCCAGGATCTTCTCATAGACGTTGTTCCTGCCGGCAAGGACGACCACCGGCATCTTCTCGTCGATGAGCGCGATCGGGCCGTGCTTCATCTCGCCCGCGGGATAGCCCTCGGCGTGAATGTAGGATATCTCCTTCAGCTTCAGCGCGCCTTCCAGGGCAACGGGATAGTTCGGCCCCCGTCCCAGGTACAGGAAATCAGCGGCCTGAAAATAGTGCCGGGCAACCCGCTCGATGGCGTCGTTCTGCTCCAGGCACTGCTCCACCAGCGCCGGGACATGGACGAGGTCAGTCAGCCGCTTCCGGATTTCGTCCGTTGACAGGACTCCGCGCACGCTTCCGAGGAAAAGCCCGAAGAGATAGAGCGCCGTGAGCTGGGCGGTGAAGGCCTTGGTCGACGCGACCCCGATCTCCGGCCCGGCATGGGTATAGACCACCCCGTCGGCGTCGCGGCTCGCCGTGGAACCGACGACATTGCAGATGGTCACCACCGTGGCGCCGCGCGCCTTTGCCTCGCGCATGGCCGCCAGCGTGTCGGCGGTCTCGCCCGACTGGGTGATGGCGATCAGGAGCGTGTCTCCGTTCACCAGCGGCTTACGGTACCGGAACTCGGACGCGATGTCAACCTCCGTGGGAATGGCCGCCATCTCCTCGATGATGAACTTCCCCACCAGTCCGGCGTGCCAGGACGTGCCGCAGGCAACGATAAAGATCTTCTTGATGGCGGTGAAGCGTTCCCGGGGAATGCCGATCTCTTCGAGATGGATGACTCCCGTGTCCTGCGAGATCCTCCCGCGGATCGTGTCCATGATGGCGCGCGGTTGTTCGTGGATCTCCTTCAGCATGAAGTGGCGGTAGCCGCCCTTCTCGGCCATGACGGGGTTCCAGAGCACGCGGGTGACCTCGCGGGAGACCTCATTGCCCCTGAGGTCGGTGATGCGGACCCCTTCCGCGGACAGGACCGCCATCTCGTCGTCATTGAGGAACAGCACATCGCGTGTTCTGTGGAGGATCGCCGGGATGTCCGACGCCAGGAAGAACTCTCCCTGGCCCAGCCCCACCACCAGCGGGCTCCCCTTGCGCGCGCCGACAAGGATGTCCGGCGTCCGCTCGTCGATGACCGCAATGGCATAGGCGCCATCCAGGTGGCGCGCCGCTTCCCGCACTGCTTCATCGAGACCCGTCCCGGTCGCGGCGATACTGTCGATCAGGTGGGCGATCACCTCGGTGTCGGTCTCGGACAGGAACACGCGCCCCTGGGCAACGAGGCCCTTTTTGAGGGCGGCGTAATTTTCGATGATGCCGTTATGGACCACCACGACGCTGCCCGCCCGGTGGGGATGGGCGTTCTCCTCCGACGGCCTTCCGTGCGTGGCCCAGCGCACGTGGCCGACCCCCATGGTCCCGGTCAAGGTGTCGCTCCGGAGGACCGATTCAAGGTTCTGGAGCTTGCCCACCGCCCTGCGGATCTCGAGCCTGCTGTTCTGGAGCACGGCAACGCCCGAGGAGTCATAGCCGCGGTACTCGAGCTTCTTCAGCCCCTCGATCAGAATGGGGACGGCCGGTTCATTGCCGATATAGCCGATGATGCCGCACATAAGTCGCTTCGCTCCAATTTCGAAATCCGAAATCTCAAATCCCAAATAATGTCCAATTTATTCAAATCGCAAGTTCAAATATTTGATGACCTCATAAAAAGTCTTGGCTCACACGAAGCCACGAAGATCACAAAGGGAATCGAGAATGTTTTCAACAAGTCTTTCTTCGTGCCTTTGTGGCTTTGTGTGAAAATAGAAGTTCTTACGACTTCATCATATTTGGATATTCTTTCTGGTGCTTGGAATTTATTTGGAATTTGGTGTTTGTGATTTGGTGCTTTTCCCTTGTTTCATCTTCTTCCTGCGGCCTGCAACGCCTTCGCGGACCTCCTGGGGCACGCGGCTGATGACCAGCGCCTCCGCCGGTACGTCGCGGGTCACCGTGGCGCCGGCGGCCACGAGGGCGTTCTTGCCGATGCGGACCGGTGCGACAAGCTGCGCGTCGCTTCCCACGAACACGCCGTCCTCGATGACGGTCTGGTGCTTCTTGAACCCGTCATAGTTGCACGTGATGACGCCGGCGCCGATGTTCACATCCCTTCCGATGGTGGCGTCGCCGAGGTACGATAAATGATTGGCCTTGCTCCCCTCACCGATGACGGATTTCTTGACCTCGACGAAATTGCCGATGCGCGAACCCGCGCCGAGCACGGTGCCGGGCCGGAGGTGGGCAAAGGGGCCCACCGAGGCCTTGTCTTCGATCTTGCTGTCCTCGATGACGCAGCAGTCCTTGATCACGATGCCGCTTCCGAGCGTGCTGTCCACGATGCGGGACCCGGGGTACACGGTGCACCCTTCGCCCAGTATCGTCTTCCCTTCCAGCCGCACATTGGGGTATACGATGGAGTCCCTGCCGATGACCACATCGGTGCCGATGAACACCGTGGCCGGATCCGGCAGGGTGACGCCTTCCAGCATCCACCTCAGGTTGGTCCTTGCCTGCAGGACCATCTCCGCCTGGCTCAGATCGAAGCGCGAATTGATGCCCATTGCCTCGTCGGGGTCCGGGCACAGGACAGCGGCGACCTTCAGCCTTTTCCTCCGCGCCAGGGATATCGTATCGGGCAGATAGTACTCGCCCTGGGCATTCCTGTTCTTGATGCCGCCGAGCGCCGACAGCAGGAACTTCTTTTCGAAGCAGTAGATGCCGGTATTCACTTCCCGTATCTTCTTCTGCGCCGCCGTGGCGTCCTTTTCCTCAACAATTCGCATGACGCCTGACTTCCCCCGCACAACGCGACCGTACCCCATCGGGTCTTCAGCCACGGTGGTCATCACCGTGACCGCGGCCTTTGCACGGGAATGAGCTTCGATCAGGGAGATCAGGGTTCCCGCGGTCAGGAGCGGCGTATCGGCGCAGAGGACCACGACCGGGCCCTCTGCTGCGGTGATGGCATCAGCGGCTTGACGAACGGCATGACCCGTGCCGAGCTGTTCCGCCTGATGCACGGTCTCGACATCGTGTCCTTCCATGGTCTTCCGAACGCGATCAGCCTGATGTCCCAGCACAACCACGGTCTTCCCGGACCCGATCTGTTTGACCGCGTCCAGTACATGCAGGATGAGCTCCTTGCCGGCAAGCGGGTGGAGGGCCTTGGGAAGGGAAGACCGCATGCGGGTCCCCAGACCCGCCGCGAGGATGATCACGGTGGGCCTCATGCGGCGCCCTCCCGGGTGCCCTTCCGCTTTATTTTCAGGGCTTCCCGTTCTGAGAGCGACACGAGTCCCAGGGATATGATGAACTTCATGCCCTGCTCCACCGTCATGTCGAGATGGCACACTTCCTCCTCCGGAAGCATGAGGAGGAATCCCGCCGTGGGATTGGGGGTCGTAGGCACGAAGACCGTCTCGTACTTCCCTGCGAGCCCCACGGACTCGCCCGGGACATCACCGGTCACGAACCCGATGCTGTAGCACCCCTTGCGCGGATACTCCACGAGCGCCACGCCGTGGAAGTTTTGCTTGACGGAGAATGTCTCCATCACCTGCTTGACTGTGGAATACACCCCGCGCACCAACGGGACTTTATGCATGAGCTCGTCCCAGAAGCGAACGATCCGGTTCCCAAAATAGTTGGCGGAGATGATGCCGACGAGAAGGATGAACAGGATGAGGGTGATGATGCCGAGGCCCGGAAAACGGTGCCCGAGCACATACCCGGGGAGGTCCCCCAGGATGTTGTCGATCCACCCGAGGAGGCCCTTGAGCACGAAGATGGTAACACCAAGCGGGACCAGTACGAGAAGGCCGGTGATGAAGTTTTTCTTCAGGAAATTCTTCAGCTTTTTCACGCCGTTATAATACTGATTTTACCTGGGGCTTGCAAGCTTTTTTTCCGCAGAATCCCTTTAAACAGAGGAGAAGTGGCGGTCTACCAGATGTTGTAGGCGGTCCCGTCCAGAGCGACGAGAGGGCTGGCGCTGTGAACGTCGAAGATGCCGCCGGCCTCGTTGGCATCCTCGGTTTCAAGAGCAACGGTGATCCAGTCCGGGGCGCCGGTGAAGGGATCCTTCGGAATGCCGCGCAGATAGCTTTTGGACTTTTCCGACTCGTTGACGAGATCCGTGAGCTCGGAAGGATATTTTCCGTTGTCAGCATAGAACTGGTCAAGGGCGTCCCGGATCTGGAACAGGTTCTCGCGCAGCACGGCCTCCCTGGCCCGGGTGATGGAGTTCTGCAGGTTCGGCACGGCGATCGTGATCAGGACACCCATGATCGCCAGCACGATCATGAGTTCCAGGAGCGTGAAACCTTGGTCAGACCGGTGACGGTCATTTTGGGAGCTGATCTTTCCGGATTGTTCTCTCATCGGTTCCCTTCAGGGTAATGCAACGGCCTGTCAGAGCATTGTCTGATATCTGCCTTCCCTGTTCCGTTCCCTGGCCGTTCACCACGTATTGTACTTCGTCCCGTCAAGGGCGACTGCATCGCTCTTCGAATACACATCATAAACATTCCCCCCGCCCCACTGCGACGAATCGGGCTCGTCACCGTAGGACCGCGCCCCCCAGCCGTTCAAGTCGCCCTCAGAGTCCGGCGGCATCATGGGGTCCCGGGGTATCCGTCGGAGGTATTTCTTCGTCTTGTCCACAGCACCGGTGAGCTTCAGCGGCTCGGTCAGCTGCTCCAGCGACTCAGGATAGTAATCCTGGTCGGACTTGCAGTAATCCGTCGAAAGTTTCCCCGGCGGTTCACAGTCCTTGCGGAAGGCGTCGATGGCCGCGCGGAGTGTCCTCAGCGCGCTCCTGAGCTCGGCCTCCTTCACGCGTTTCACGGTCATGCGCGAGAGAGGCATGACCGCCGCCGCAAGAATGCTGAGGATCGCGATGACAACGAGCAATTCAACGAGGGTAAAGCCTCGTTTGTCCACCAGGGACGATCGGAGGCTGCGCCTGGATATTTCTTCATGCATGACGGTCTTGAAGTCCCTGCAGCAAGACTTCGACGAGCTCAGTCGAGTCGCTGCGGGGAATCTTCGATCCTCAGGGTCGAATGTTTATTCTCATCGCTCGCTAATCCGCAGCAGGCTGCGGGGAATGCGCTCGTTCCTGGATTCACTCTTCAATTCCGTGATCGGCCCGCGTCATGCCTATTTGACAACGATCTTCGCCGGCCTGCTGTCCGTTTTTACATGCTCACGGTGATAATTCGTCAGTTTGACGCTCTTGAACATGATCGGGCTCTCTCCGGCGGATTTTGCCTGGAAGACGATCGTGCAAAGGCCTCCCGCCCCTTCGATGCCGCCCACATCTCCGATGCGGGTGATATAGATGTCCACGGTCCCCGCCTTGAGATTGTTCGAGAAGAGGAACGATGTCTGCTGGTTGTCCTTCTTCAGGAAGGCCCCTTCGGCCGCCGCCTTGAAATCCACGATCTTGGGATCGTAGCTGAGGGTGATGATGGCGCCGTAAAGGTCTTTTGCGCCGGCAGCCGATATTTCAAGCCGCGCCTCCTGCCCGACCGCGACGGCGGTTTCTGGCGGCTTAAGATCGAGCACCGTGACCGCATTCGCCGCCTCGGAGGCTTCCGGCTTCGTCTCGGCGGGCTTCTGCGGAGGCGCCTGCTCGCGCTTGGCCAGGGTGTCGAGGACGGCTGTCTTGTCCAGAGCCTTCTCGGCAGGCTTGGAGCTCTTGCCCGCGCTCGTCGAGAACATCGGCTTCACGTCGAACGCCTCTTCCGTGCCCGACCAGAAGGACTGAGCGTCCTTGTCGGGAAGCTCGAGAGAGCGCACGATGTTCGGCGTAATGGACATCAGGATATCGGTCTTGATCGTATCGTCGCTGGACGCGGAGAACAGTTTTCCCAGGATCGGGATGTCTCCCAGCAGAGGGATCTTGTTGCTGCTCTTCCGCTCCTCATCCTTGATCAGCCCGCCGACGATCACCGTTTCGCCGTCGCGCAGGTTGATGGTCGTGTCCGTGTTCCGCGTGCCGAACTTATATTGCTTTTGCCCGTTGCCGAAATCGATCGCGTCGCCGAGGCTGCTGATCTCAAGGTTCATCTTGAGGGTCACCGTGTTGTTCAGGTGCACGTTCGGTTCGATGTTCAGCTTGATGCCAACGTCCTTGTACTCGAACGTCGACACCACCGTCCCAACGGTTGATGCCTGGCTTGTCGAAGTCTGGATCGGGATCCGGTCGCCGATATGGAACTTTGCCTGTTTGTTGTTGAGGACCCGGACCCGCGGATTCGCGAGCGTTTGAGCATCGGAATCCTGCTTGATGAGGGTCAGGAGGAGGCTCGGCAGCGTCAGAACGATGTTGTCGCCTGAAAGGCCCCGGACTTGATCCAGGGTCAGGCCGGTCGTGATCCCGACGGCGCCGCTGCTGGTCGTCACATTCGTCCCTTGGGCCGAGGCGCCGACCGTCAGGCCCGGCTGGAAATTCCAGCCATAGGACAGGTTATTTGTCCTTGCGATCTCCAGGATCTCGACATCGAGGATGACCTCAGCCTCCTTAAGGTCGTTGGCGGAAATGACCTTCTCCACCAGCTTGATCTTTTCCGGCGTATCGCGGACCGTGATGGAGTTCAGCACCTCGTTCACGTAGACCTTCTTGGTGTCCAGCATGGACCGCAGGAGGTTTACCATATCCTTGGACTTGGCGTTGGTCAGGTAAAAGGTCTTCATGACCAACTCCTGGTACTGGTCCATCTTGGCCTTGGTCTTGGGGATGATGATGATCGTGTCCGCGTTCAGCTTCTTCATGAACAATTTGTTCGTCGAGAGAAGCAGGTTGAGCGCATACTGGAACGACACGTCCTTCACGAAGACCGTCACGGGCTGCGCCTTGATCTCCTCGTCGAACAGGATGTTGATACCCGCGAGCTTGGCCAGGAGCTCGAAGACCTCCTTGATGTTCGTGTTCTTGAAGTTCAGGGTGATCGGCTTGTCCGATGCCAGCGTCAGGGCGTCGTCGGGCTCGGCCTCGCTCCTCTTCTTCTGGAGCTTGTCCAGGGCATCGATATACTTCGCGTTCTCCGGATCAAGCTCGACCGACCGGTTCAGTTCGTTGACCGCTTCGCTGAGGCGGTTCAGTTCCTGGAAGGTCAGTGCGGCGCGGTAATGTTCCTCCGCCTGTTTCATGTTCAAGACGGTCTTCAGGGCTCCCTGGATCGCGGCGTTCGTGGGATTCAAGTAGATTGCCTGCTGGAGCTCGATGATGGCCTGGTCCAGCTTGCGCTCCTTCAGAAAGTTCCGGGCCTTCTTGTAATGATGGTTCGCCGCCGTCTCCTCGGCCCGCAAGAGCGCCGACCGGTACTCGATTTGCTGGGGATCTCCCTTGAGGGCATCGCGGTATTCCTTTACCGCCAGGTCCCATTCGCCGCCCTTCGCGTATCCCTCGCCGCGCTGAAACGCGCGGGAGCCGGCGCAGCCTCCTATCCCTGTGATCAGGAACAGGGCAAGCGCCAACATGCCGGTCTTCTTCATCTTATCTTATCCTCCACTGGTATCTCACCGTTCATCCCGGGTGCTCATGCCCGCACCCTGCCGACCGCGCGGACGGGATCTCGCCTCAGGATCACTTGCCGCCGCCGGTCAGTTCGATCCGGGCCTCCACCTTGGTGACCGTATCATACAGGATCACATGGTCCTTCCCTACGGTCTTTACCTGGTAGTTCTTGAGCACCATGTCGCCGCTCTTGACAATGAACAATTCCCCTTCCTTGGAAAGGAACAGCGAACTGTCCTTGTCGGTCAGATAGCCCAGGAACCGGAACTTGGAAAGGTCGGCCCGCGCCAGGTCGGCGGCGATCTCCTCCGCGGTCTTCACCGGGATCGTCGATACCGGCTCCGTAATGACCGCAACGGGCGGCACATTGACTACGGGATTCTTCTTCACCGTCGATGCCGGGACGCTCATCCGGAAGATGTCCCGTATGATGCCGGGATATTTTTCCGCGCGCCGTTCGAGAAAGACGGTGAGCGGATCATTCGCCGCGCCGGGCGCGGATATCCCCTTGCGGACCGGCGAAGAGACCTTCATGCCGCGCGTGTAGGTGAGCGGCTGGGTCCGGGAAGCATCCGGAGAGATCCGCTGGTACACGGAAAGAGCGATGATGACCGCCACCAGGCCCGTCAGGACCATTATTTGCTGTGATTTTTTTAATACCATAATGCACTAGGGATCGTGCCATCCGGCTCGCGCCTCACGGCGGGTCATTACTCAGCCCGGAGATAGGTCACCAGTTTCATTTGGAGCTTTACCCGCCCCTTCTCGGCGCTCAGTTTGAGGTCTTGTATCCCCACGAGGCGGGGAGAGGCCTCGATCTCGTAGATGAACCGTTTCACATCGGGGTAGGAGCCGGCCGCGGGAAAAGTGAACGTCAGCATGGTCAGTCCATCGGCCCCCTGCTTGGGGATGTCCGAATTGATCGCATCCACCGAGAGGTGCAGCCTGCGGGCCGTCTGGACCAGTTCCTTCATCAGGAGCGGTACGTCCTTCTGCGCAGGGATGCCCGACATGAGGCCGGCAAACAGCTGTTTCTGCTTCTGGAACAGCGCTGCCTCGGCGTATTCCCTCCTGAGGTCGGCATACTGCTGCCTGCTGGCCGCGAGACGCGCGGCGGCGGGGACTACGGCGAACGTGTACACCAGCACGTTCAACGCGATGAGCCCGGCGCACAGCGCCGCGAGGACCCGCAACCGCTTAGTTGCCGGGTTTGCGATCAGCGTCCGGAGCTGGTCCGGCGACACTATGCTCTTGATACGAGACTTCCACATTAAACGAAAGGCTCCCTTTGTCCAGCGATTGATGCTTCAACTGAGGGTTCTTGAACGTCCGGGAGCGCTGCAGCCCGATCATGAGACCGCTGAGCGCCTCCGGCGAATGTGCGGATCCTTCGAGGACCACGGTCAGGTCACGGGGGCTGAAGTCCACCTTCGACAAGGCGATTCCGGTAGGGAATGTCGCTTCGATCCCGGTCAGAAACTTTGTCCACGAATGCCGTCTGGCCTCGATCAGGCCCGACATGGCACTCAGGTTCTTCACGAGCTGCTGCCGTTCCTCCATCGCCGGACGCAGCTTCTCGGCCGAAGCGGCAAGGTCCTTGACCTGCTGTTCCGCGACCGCGGCCTGATGCCGGTAGGAGTTGGCGGTCCACAGGAGCGCGCCGGAAATGATCCCGAGCAGGACGATGGCGGCGATGCCGCCCCACTGGAGCCGTGCGATGAGGCGGTAGTCAGTCCGGGCAAAATTGATGGTGATCACCGCCGGCCGCTTTGTCACAGGGCACCTCCCACGCCGAAGGCCGGGGCCAGCAACGAAGCGGTCTCTGTTCCCGATGCGAGAATGACGGCGGGCACGAGCGTTTCGACCGCAAGGGTCGTTTGGCTCTTCAGGCTTTCCGCAAGCGAGGCCACGACGGCCGGCTCGCCGGCAAGATACAGGTGCCCGACCTCGGACTGCTGCTGGCGGTCCATGTGCAGATAGAAGTGAATCGAGTCATCGAGCTCGCGTATGAGCCGCGCCGTCACGTCTGCCGGGGCGCCTCCTGTCTTGATCTCCTTGTACCGGTAGAACCGCGGCCCGCCCTGTTCCAGAATGATCGTCGTATAGGAACCTTCCGTGACCCAGGCGAGGGCGAAGCCAGGGATGCCCTTCCCGGCAAGATAGGGACCGTAGAAGTTCACGGCATTGAAGGAGGACGGCACTACGACCCACGGTTCGAGGCCCAGTCCCGCAAGCAGGTCCTCGTACTGGGCAATGATCTCCTGTTTCGCAACACAGGCCAGCACGGTGCAGCCCCGGTCACGGCGCGGAAGTACCTGATAGCGCAGGACGGTTCTCGACGCGTCGAAGGCCGGGCCCTTTTCCAGCCGCCACCGGACCAGCCGGTCACGATCACGGTGATGTGTCGGGAGTTCATCGAACTCGAGGGTCTGGACCCGGAAGATCCCGTCAGGAAGACTGAGTCCCGCGCGTCGGACAGACAGAGCGGCCAGGTCCTTCAGGCCTGCGCGGAGAAGGGACGCAAGGCCATCACTGTCCGCGATATTCGGGGCGGCAAATGTCTCGGCCACCATACCCGACGTCAACGGCACCGTTCTTGAAACGAGTACGGACCTCGATGCCCCGTTGCCGGCGAGCAGACCTATCCTGAGCGCCCGGGAGGTGATCTCGATCCCCAAGCATGATCCGGTACGATTTTTTTGCATTGTTCGCATATTAACAAGGTGACCCGGGGAAGTCAATTATTATTGATTATTGGGGGAGGTGTATTATTGTCATGTGGGCCGTTTCTGCCGGAGGAGAAGCAACACATTCTCCGCCCGCATGCCTTCCATAAAAAAGGACGTGCTCATTTGATCGAGCGCGTCCTTCGAAGGGTGGTCTACACGGCATTGAAGCTTCCTGCAGCAAGCTGCAGGAAGCTTCAATGCTCAGGACAGCATGTATAGCCTCATCGCTTGCTCCTGAATTTGGATATTATGGCAGCTTGGGATAGCGGAACGGGGCCTCTTCGCCCGCCAGGCCTTCAACGAGGAACGTCTTCAGAGCCTTCTTTTCCGCATCGTTCAGTTTCAGCGGCTTGAGGGCCCTGTTCCCCTGCCCTCCGCCCTTGTCGAGGAACTCAATAACCTCTTCGAGCGTGGAAAAGATGCCGTTGTGCATATAGGGTCCGGTCTTCGCGATCTCCCGGAGCGTGGGCGTCCGGAAGGCCTTCCAGTCCTTCTTGTCCTTCGTGACCAGGTACCTGCCCGGGTCCTCCTTGAGGTTCAGGTAGTCATCGTAGTGAGATACCTTGGCCACGAAACGCCGCGTCGCCGCGACCCGCGGGTCCTTCTCCTGCTCTTCGTTCTCCGGGACATTAAGCGCGTAGAACTTGTCGTCGGCAAGGTTCACGCCGTCATGGCACTCAGCGCATTTTCCCTTGCCGGTGAAAAGGTCGTATCCCTTTTTTGCCTCCCGGGAAAGGGCCCTTTTGTCGCCGCTCAGGAACCGGTCCAGCGGAGAGTTCACCGATACGAGGGTCCGCTGGAAGGCGGCAAGCGCCATGGCCATCCGCTCGCGGCTCACTTCTCCGCCGAAGACCTTCCGGAAGGCCTCGACATACTCGGGCACTGACCGGATCTCCTCCTCAATGAAGTCGAGGTTCTGGTTCATTTCAAAGGCGGACATCATGGGAAACAGCGCCTGCTCCTCGAGGGTATGGGCGCGGCCGTCATGGAACAGGAACTTCTGGAAACCGACGTTGATGAGCGTCGGCGAGTTCCGCCAGTTCCTTGTCGTCGGATAGCTGAGCGAAATCGCCAGGTCGTCGGAGTAGCCCTTTTCAGGATCGTGGCAGGTGGAGCAGCTCATCGTGCCGTCGCCCGAGAGGCGCCGGTCGAAAAAAAGCTTCTTGCCGAGTTCGACCTTCTCCGGTGTCTGGGGATTGGCCGCCGGCGCCGGGACGGCCTTAACGGGTTCCAGCTTCCCGGCGAAGGCAGAACCGGCAGCAAGTACAGTGCAAAGCATCACTGGTATGAATATCTTGTCCATGGCATCCCCTTCCATCTTGTTCCGCGCTTCAGCGATCGTCTTACCTTCTTACCTTCCCAACTTCCTACCTTCCTGAATTTTTCAGTTCCTCATCGATGATCTTCTTCAGATATTCGAAAGGCCGTTCACCCACCACCTGCCTGCCGTTGATATAGAAGGTCGGGGTGTTGTAGAGGTCCATGTCCGTCGCGAGCTTGAGGTCCGCATCGATCTCCTTCTTGAACTTCTGGCCATCGACGGAATCAGTGAATTTCTTCACATCGAGCCCCAGCTCTTTCGCGTAAGCAATAACGCTTGCCCGGTCAAGCTCGGGCGAACGTTTGATCAGGATGTCGTGCATCTCCCAGTACTTGCCCTGCTCCTTTGCCGCAAGCGACGCCTCGGCAGCGATCCGCGAATAGTCCCGGTACCGGTAAGGATAGTTCTTGATCACCAGCCGCACCTTGCCCTTGTACGCCTCCATGATCTTCTTGACGGTCGGACCGGCCGCCACGCAATGCGGTCATTGGAAGTCGATGAACTCGACGATCGTCACCGGCGCGTTCTCGGGACCCATGGACGGCGAATCGCCCACCGGAACCGTAACGCGCTTATCCGCGGCAACGGACGGGAGCGCAATAAGCAGCAGCAAAAGACCCGCAAGAACGATTGCTCTTTTCATAAATACCTCCAGTTAATCGGATCATGACCATCTGAACAAAGTATAGCACTGAAAAAAAAGAGGCAGGGCAAATGCCCCGCCTCCCGAGAATGGAACAATGATCAATGTTGCTTGCCCGGCTCGTGGAACACCGGCAGGTACGTCACGGCCAGGCGGTACAGCAGGATCATGAGCGCCACGAGCCCGATCGTCACCAGGATCTCCATGAGGGACGGGAAATAGTGGGTGTCCGGGCCGGCCTGGGCGAAGAAGTTCACATTGAACCGGTTGAGGATGATGCCCACGATCACGAAGGAGGCGGCCGTCAAGAGGCCGTTCACCGACTCCCGCACGGACTTCATCGCATAGAGCGCAATGGGTACGATCACCCCGATCAGCAGTTCAAGATTGAAGAACAGGCTTGCCTTGCCGCTCGTGAACAGGAGCGGCAGCGCTCCCCGGTAGGCCAGATCGCCGAACTTGAACGCGAGGTAAATGCAGAGCGTGATGAGCACGCCCCTGCCGAGGCCCTTGATGACGTCCAGTTCCTGCTCCCGCTTGAAGGCCCGGGCGCTCACGATGGATTCGAAGGACACCATGGCGAGCCCCAGCGCGATGGCCGATATATAGAACATGTACGGCAGGTTCGTTGTCCACCAGAGCCCCGGCACCTTGTGCGGCATGATCAGGAAGAAGCCGCCCAGGGATGACTGGTGCAGGAAGGACAGCACGATGCCGGCGATGACCAGGGGGAAGGTGAAGAGCTTCAGGATCTTCAAGAGCCCCGTCAGTTTGAACCGCTCCAGGAACGCAGGCGCGAACTCCAGCGCCAGGACCGAGGAATAGAGGGTGATGCAGACCACGACCTCGAACATGACCGAACGATAGTTCCACATGACGAGCGGATGCCAGAAGGCGAGGGGCTTCCCGATGTCGATGACAAGGCCCATGACGACGACGGTATAGCCGATCCAGGCCGTGAGGATGGCCGGCCGTGCGATGGGTTTGTACTTCTTCATGTTGAAGATGTAGACCGCCGCGGTGATGCTGAACCCGCCCGCGGCGAGGGCGACGCCCGAGAGCACGTCCACGGCGACCCAGAGGCCCCAGGGCACGTTGTCCGACAGGTTCGTCGAGGCGCCGAGGCCCACGGCGAAACGGTACAGTGCGGCGGCGGCGCCCACGGCGACCAGCGCGATCAGCGCCTTGAAACCCGCTGCCGGCGCCGGCAACGATGTTGCGGTAGAGTTGGCTGCCATGGCTATTTCTCCTTCTCTTGTTTGGATTCGGAGGACTTGTCAGCGTCCGCCCCCCGGTTGCGGAAGGCGGCGATGAGGCCGAGCCCGACCACCAGCGCGCCGACCTTCACCGGGATCTCGGAGAGCATGCCCCAGGTGATGTCCGGAAGCTTCTTGCCCGGGATCCTCGTGTCGAAGCCGATCTCGCTGAAGGGGACCGCGGACAGGTACATCCAGGATGTGCCGCCGGCCTCCTCCTTGCCGTAGATATGGTTCACGTATTTGCCCGGGTTCTCCTTGAGCCGCTTCTCCGCCTCTTTCTTCACCTCATCAAGGGGACCGAAGAACATGACGGTCGTGGGACAGACCTTGATGCACGCCGGCACTTTGCCGTCGGCGAGCCGGTCGGCGCAGAAGGTGCACTTCCGGATCCACGGTGAGGTGGACTCCCACTCGTACTTCGGGATGTTGAAGGGGCACGCCACCATGCAGTAGCGGCAGCCGATGCAGCGTCCGAAGTTGTAGACAACCGCACCCTGCTCGGTCTTGCTGAACGCGCCCACCGGGCAGGCGGACAGGCAGGCCGGGTCCTCGCAGTGCATGCACTGGCTCTTGATGAAGGACCAGACCGGCTGCTGGTCGGCCTTGTCCTGCTCGATGAACCCGATGCGGGTAAAGGTGTCCGAGTTGAGCTGCTTGGGGTTCGTGAAGTTCCCTTCCAGAGCCGTCTTCCCGGTCTTCCGTTCGTTCCATGACTTGCAGGCCACCTGGCAGCCGCGGCAACCGATGCAGCGGGTCAGGTCGACCAGCACGCCTTTTTTCTTTCCGTTATTCGTCGCCATGACTGCCTCCTATACTTTCTCGACGTTCACCATGAACGCCTTGGATTCGGGGATCATGGTATTGGCGTCGCCGACGGTTGGGGTAAGCAGGTTGGAGCTGTCCCCTGCCTTCGGATCGTTGGGATACTGCCAGCCGAAGCACCAGGGCATGCCGACCTGGTGGACGGTCTGACCGCCGATCTTGAAGGGCTTGAGTCGCGAGGTGACCACGGCAACGGCGAGGATCTCGCCGCGGCCGGATTTCACCTTGACGCGGTCGCCGTTCTTGATGCCCTTGTCGGCCGCTAGTTCCTTGCTCATCTCGACGAACTGCTGCGGCTGCATCTCGAGGAGCCAAGGGGTATGGCGCGTCATGACGCCCGTCTGCCAGTGCTCGGTCACCCGGTAGGTAGACGCCACATAGGGATACCGCATGTCACAGGAGTAGAAGGCATCCTCCTTCTCGCCGAAGATCTTGATCGTCGGGTTGATGCGCTGCTTGGACATCAGGCTTTCCTCGAGCGGGCACTCGAGCGCCTCGTAGTGCTCGGGGAACGGCCCGTCGTTCAAGCCGGGACCGTAGAGCGCGCCCTTGCCTTCGGCCATCATGATGAACGGATACTTGCCCGGGTCCTTGGCCATGGGCGGCGCCGGTCCGTCGGGCACGTCGCCCACCCAGACGCCCGGCTTCTTGGATACCGGGTCTTCCTTGACGGCGTCCCACTTGAGCAGGGGCCGCTTCGGGTCCCAGGGATTGCCGTTCATATCCACGGACGCCCGGTTGTAGATGATGCGCCGATTCACCGGCCATGCCCACGCCCAGTTGGGATAGAGGCCGAGGCCTGTCGGGTCCTCCTTGCCGCGGCGCGCCATCATGTTGATGACCTTGCCTTCCTTCTGAGTGTAGCTCTGGCTGAAGAGCCAGTTGCCGCAGGAGGTCGTGCCGTCAGCCTGAAGATGGACGAAGGAGGCGCAGAGATCGCCCTTTTTCCCCAGAAGCTTGGGCGGAGTCGCCTTTTTGTCGTACACATCCTCGAGATAATAGCCGTTGATCTCCTTGGCCACCTTGTGGATGTCCACTTCCTTCCCGTAGTTCCAGGTGAGCTTCGTGATCGGATCGGGGAACTTGCCGCCTTCCTTCTTATAGAGCTCCCGGACCTTGAGGAACAGGTCGTTCATGATGTCCGCGTCCGGCTTCGACTGTCCGAGGTGGTCGACGGCCTTGTAGCGCCACTGGGCCAGCCGGCTCGAGTTGGTGAGGCTGCCTTCCTTCTCGATCGACGAGACGCAGGGCAGCATGAACACCTCGGTCTGGATTTCCTTGGGGTTCATGCCCGGGCCTTTCCAGAAGGAGGCCGTCTCATTGTCGAAGAGGTTGACGTTCACCAGCCACTTGAGCTTGCCCAGCGCCGCGCGCGTCTTGTTGGAATTCGCGCCCGAGCAGGCCGGGTTCTGGCCCCAGGCGAAGAAGCCTTCGAACTGGCCCTTGTGCATCTTGTCGAAGAGCATGAGCCACGAGGCGTTCATGCCGTCGTCGATCTTCGGCAGCCAGGCATAGCCGAAGTCGTTCTCCTTCGTCGCGTTGGCGCCGTAGATGGCCTTGAGGTAGCTCGTAATGTACTTGGCGCGGTTCGACAGCCAGTTGACGCTCTTGGGGTCCTTGGTCTTGGGCGTGAACTTCTCGATGTAGGCATTCAGGTCCTTGAGCGAGGCCGAAGGCGTGGCATTGTATCCCGGCAGGAGGTGGAACAGGAGCCCCTGGTCCGTGGACCCCTGCACGTTCGACTCGCCGCGGAGCGCGTTGATGCCGCCGCCGGCGATGCCGATGTTGCCGAGCAGGAGCTGGATGACGGCCATGCCGCGGATGTTCTGCGTGCCGACGGAATGCTGAGTCCAGCCCATGGCATAGAGCTCGGTGCCCGCCTTGTTCGGCTTGCCGGTCGAGCTATAGAGCTTGTACACGGCCTCGAGCTTGTCCTTCGGCGTGCCGGTGATGGAAGACACCTTGTCGAGGGTGTAGCGTGCATACTGCTTCCTGAGAAGCTGGAACACGCAGTGGGGATCCTTGAGCGTCGGGTCTTTCTTCGGCGTCCCGTCCTCACCCATCTGGTAGCCCCAGGTCTTCTTGTCGTACTTCCGCGCCTTCTCGTCATACCCCGAGAACAGGCCGTTCAGTTCGCCCGGCCCCTTGAATTCAGGGTTCACCAGGAACGGTGCGTTCGTGTAGTTGACAACGTAGTCCTTGAAGATGAGGTTGTTGTCGAGGATGTACTTTACCATGCCGCCCAGGAAAGCTATGTCCGTTCCCGAGCGCATAGGCGCATACAGGTCCGCCTTGGAGGCCGTCTGCGTGAACCGGGGGTCCACCACGATGAGCTTGGCGCCCTTTTCCTTAGCCCGCATCACCCATTTCATGGCAATGGGGTGGTTCGAGGCGGGATTACTGCCCATTACGAGGATAACATCGGCGTTCTTGAAATCGATCCAGTGGTTCGTCATTGCACCGCGTCCGAACGACTCTCCCAGAGCCGCTACCGAAGGCGAGTGTCAAATACGCGCCTGGTGTTCTATATATACCAGGCCAAAGGACCGCATCATCTTCTGGAGCAGGTAGCACTCCTCGTTGTCGAGGGCCGCGCTGCCCACGTGGGCGATGGCATCGGTCCGGTTGACGGTGAACTCCTTCTCGACCTCTTTTTCTGTTCCGTCAGGCTGTTTCTCCTTCACCTTGGCCTTTGACGTGAGCTTGAACGTGCGGTCGCGCGTGTCCTTCACCTTCTTCGCGATCTGGTCCAGCGCCCAGTCCCACTCCACTTCCTTGAAGCTGTCGGCGCCCGGGGCCCGGTACATCGGCTTCAGGACGCGGGTGTCATTGTTCACCAGCTGTGCGATCGACGCACCCTTGGGACAGAGCGTTCCCTCGTTGATCGGATGATCGGGATCGCCCTCGGTGTTCACGACCTTGCCGTCCTTCGTGTGGACCACGATGCCGCAGCCCACCGAGCAGTACGGGCAGACGGTCGTGGTCTCTTTGGCGCCCTTGATCTTCGACTCCCGCACTTGTTCGTCAGCGGAAGCCGGGGCGGCCATTTGACCGAGGAGAAGCGTACTGCCTGAGATCTTCAGAAAATCTCTTCTCGATACCCCCATTGTACCCTCCTTACGATTAGATTAAGATCTGAACTCCCTATCATTCACGATGTTGGTTCTTTCGTCGTTATGCAGTAATTGCTTAACGATCTTCAGTATAGCAAAAAAAGAAAAGGCAGGGATCCGGATCATCTCGGATCGAGCGCCGAGAAGAACCGTACCTGCCTATTTCCTGTGCTGAATCTATTATGATCCATCAAGCACCTGCCATGACATGAAATGATGAGCGGATTTACCGGCCATTATGACGCATCGGCATATTGCATTATGAGAAATACCGTTACAGAAAGTTACCTTACATTAAATTTAGATACTTGGCAAGCATTTTTTATAGACGTATAAACACTTATTATAATAACGAGGAGGAGCCTCCTTCCGGCATGCGATGCATCGCCATACCGTGAAAGATTGGTCCCGCAGTTAACAATTGCCGCAGAACAGAGGAGGGATTGAACCTCCCTGCAGCAACTGCAGGGAATCTTCGATCCGCAAGTTAGCACTATGTATTCTCATCGCTCGCTAACCCCGCAGCTAGCTGCTATCAGAAGGTCTCCATGAACGACTTTATGCTTGTGAGCAGAGAAAATAACGATTCCCGCGGCGAGCGTCGTTGCGATAAGAAGGGCGAGACTTTGCAAATGATCTTGTTTACTGCAATCCGATCCGTCCTGCTCGCCAGTTTGGGTCGTGATCAGTTGAGCGATATGCTGTCGTGGCCTGCGAAGATATGCTTTTTCAGCATCATCCCTGCGCCCGCATCTTATAAAGCAGCAGGACGTTCACCAGATAAGCCAGGATCAGGGCGAGAGCATCCCATCCGATACGCAAAGCTGTTTTCTTCTCCAGCCGGTACATGAGGCTCACGGCCACGATGCCGCTCATAATGACGGCGATCGTACCCGTGATCGCGTGGTTCTGCGATACCGCGCTGAAAAGGGGACCGTTTGGGTAGGCAAGATCGTCAATGGCGAGGATGACCATGTTGAACAGGTTGCTTCCCAGGAGGTTCGCGATCGCCATGTCCGCAGCGCCGATCCTGAGCGCTGAGATCGATACGACCAGCTCCGGCAGCGACGTGGTCATGGCGATCAGGATGGAGCCGACGAAACTCCTGCCGAGACCGGTCTCTTCCGCCAGCCTCACGCCGATGAAGGGGAGCCACGTGCCTGCGCCGACGATGACCAGGGCGTTTGCCGTGTACTTCACAGACGCTTCTTTGATGGAGATGTGACCGTATTGAAGATCGGAGGCGATCTCGCCGATATGCTGCGCCGCCTGCCGTTTCTGGAACAGGAATACGCTGCGCATTGCAAGCGCGTACAATCCTATGATGAGCGGAGTGGAGAGGGAGATACGGCCGAACGACGGCATGCCCACTGCTGCTGAAATGGAAAGCGTGGCAAACCCCACCAGGATCACACCGAATCCAGCGCTCAGGTTGTGGCTGTGCTCCGCGCGGGAAAAGATCGGATGGGGACCGTGCAGCATGTCCATGAGGGCAATAAGGGACAGGTTGAAAACGCAGCTCCCCATCACATCGCCGACGGTAATATCGGGAGCATCGACAAAGACAACGGAACTGATCCCCGTGATCAACTCCGGCAGCGACGTTACGCCGGACATCAGGATCAGGCCGATCCATGCTCTCCCCAGCCCGGTCTTTTCCGCGATCACGTCTCCGTACCGCGACAGATTCACACCACACAGGACGATCGCTCCCGAACAAAGGATGAATTCAAGCCATATCATGATCACACGGCTTCCCACAGACGTCAGGATTTTTCTCCGTCACCTTTCATAATAATTCGCATTGCAAGCGGCGCGAGCAGGGTCGTAAGCGCCACCACGAAGACCACTACTGCGTAGGCGGCGTCGTCAAATATTTTACTCCTCTTCCCCACTTCTGCAAAGATAAGACCGACCTCGCCCCGGGGCACCATGGCAACACCGGTGGAGAGCTTTTCGCGAAAGCCGCCCGGCGCCCAGACCCCACTGACCACCTTGCTCAATATCGCTACGATAGTGAGGACACCTGCAAACCCCCAGAAGGCCCCGGAGGTCATGTCGATCACCCGAAGATTGATGGAAACACCTACCATCACGAAGAACACGGGAACGAAAAGGTCGATGATAGGAGTCATGCTTTCCTCGATCTTCTCCGCAAGTTCGTGGCTGTAATGGTCGATGCTTGCGCCCAGAGGCAGGAAGAACCGCCGGGCCAGGGCTACCCCGGCGGCGAAGGACCCAAGGATCTCAGGCGCGCCGACGTCGTGGGAAATGACGGCCAACCCCAGGATCAGCGATATGATGATCGTAGGGATCATGCCCTTGGTCCTGCTTGAGGATGCCGCCTTGGCCATGAGCGGTACAAATAGCTTTGCCAAGACAGGTGCAATAAGGAGAAAGGCCGATATGAACACCAGTATCCGTACCGTTGCAGGGATGCTCACGGTGCCCTTGACGGCAAAGTCGTAGAGAACGGCGAGCACCACCACGCCGATCACGTCATCCAGAACAGCCGCACCCAGCACGATCCGCGCCATCCGCGTGTTGTGCCGGTTCAGGTCTTTCAGGACGCGCACCGTGATGCCGATGCTCGTAGCCACGATCGTCCCACCCACAAAGAGTGACGGTATCATTGCCATGCCGAACCAGTGGTAGGAGACCCAGAACCCCAGGGCGGCAGGGACCGCCACACCGGTCACCGCCACGAGCATAGAACGGACACCTTCCTTCACGAGTTGACCCACGTCCGTTTCGAGCCCTACCTCAAACAGGAGCAGCAAGATGCCGATCTCAGCGATCAAGTGCAAGGTCGCGTCAGGAGAGATGAAACCCAGAACACTGGGCCCGATGATGAGCCCCGCGACTACCTCACCCAGGACCGAAGGGATGCTCAGCCTGCTGAATACCTCAGCGAACAACTTAGCAGCAAGCAGAATCACGAGAAGCTTGAGGAAGAATTCCGAGACGTCCACGAGCATCCTCCTTATGAGGAAAATAAGTAAAAAGGCTGTCACATGCTATGTTACCGGAATATCAGCAAAGGTGCCGGCAAAGCTCGCATCACCGAGCCGGCGCGCTCAACTATCATTTATTGTCCTCGTCAACCGCTTTTTTCAGCATCTCAAGTATCCCCGGAATTGCCGAGGTCACCCGGT
>Ga0102851_10000424_pt1 | contig 21249 bp, 16 predicted proteins | sample Mud3Dept3metaG_FD_79558 | JGI IMG/M metagenome (GOLD analysis project Ga0102851, IMG submission 79558) | Freshwater wetland microbial communities from Ohio, USA, analyzing the effect of biotic and abiotic controls - Mud 3 Core 4 Depth 3... | ecosystem: Environmental > Aquatic > Freshwater >... | reverse complement strand
TGCTGGCGGATCTGGTGAAGGCTGGCAAACTTCCTCCCGTGGACCAACGCCTTCCCCAGGAGCCACTGGTGATCAAGCCGGTCCACGAGATCGGCAAGTACGGGGGTACCTGGCGGCGCGGGTTCACCGGCCCCGGCGACGGCGAGAACGGCAACCGCATCGTCTCCACGGACAAGATCCTGTTCTGGGATTACACCGGCACGAAGATCGTGCCGTGCGTGGCGCGCGACGTGAAGATGAGCGAGGACGGCCGCGTCATCGCCGTGCTGCTCCGCAAGGGGCACAAGTGGTCGGACGGGCATCCCTTCACGGCGGATGACTTCGTCTTCTGGTACGAAGACGTCTATCTGAACAAGAACCTGAACCCCACGCCGCATCCCGAGTTCATGGTGAACGGCAAACAGGGCAAGCTCTACAAGCGGGACGAGCACACCGTGATCTTCGAGTTCCCCGATCCGAACTACCTCTTCATCGACATCCTGGCCGGCAGTACGTCCATGGGCGGCGGGCAGGCCCGCGAACAGCACCAGGGCCGCAACATGGGCGCCTACATGCCCGCCCACTTCCTGCGGCAGTTCCACCCCAAGTACGTCGCCCAGGACGAGTTGGACCGCAAGGCCAAGGCCGCCGGCTTCGACGGATGGGTGAGCCTGATCAAGGGCAAGTGGGACTGGCGCCTCACCCCCGAGCTGCCCGTCCTGGCCCCCTGGAAGACCGTCTCGCCCATCAACACGCCGACCTGGGGCCTGGAGCGGAACCCGTACTACTACGGGGTGGACACCGCGGGCAACCAGCTCCCGTACCTCGACCGGATCAGCATGGGGCTGGCGGAAAACCTGGAGGTCCTGAACCTCCGGGCCATCGCCGGACAGTACGACCTGCAGGGACGACACACCAGCCTGGCCAAGCTCCCGGTCTTCCTGGAGAACCGTGCGAAGGGGGGTTACGAGGTTCGGTTGGACCCCGCCGCCCACGGCTCGGATGCTACACTGCAGACCAATCAGTCCTACGAGGCCGACCCCGAGGTGGCCAAGTGGCTCCAGACCCGCGACTTCCGCCGGGCGCTCTCCATGGGCATCGACCGGGGGCAGCTCAACGAGGCGTTCTGGCTGGGGTTGGGGGTCCCCGGGTCCCACGCGCCGGCGGAGAGCATGCCCGAGAACCCCGGGCCGGAGTGGCGGACGAAGTGGTGCACGTACAACCCCAAGCAGGCGAACGAGTTCCTGGACAAGATCGGGCTCGCCACGAAGGACGGCGAGGGCTATCGGCTGCGGACCGACGGGAAGGGTCGCCTGCGCCTCGAGATCCTGACGCCGGCCGGCTCCATCGTCCCCTACACCCAGATCGCTGAGGTGATCCGAGAGCAGTGGCGGAAGATCGGCATCCAAGCCGACGTGAAGGAGGTTGAGCGCACCCTCTTCTTCACCAAGGTCGCCAGCAACGAGCATCACATCGCCTTGTGGGTCAGTGACGGGTCAGAGCAGATCTATCTATTCCCCCGCTACGCCTTGCCGGTGGACCCAGCCCAGTCGCTCCTGGGCCACCCCATCGCGCGCTGGTACGCCAGCGGCGGCGCCCAGGGTAAGGCCCCCAAGGATCCCCAGCTGCTCAAGGTGCTGGAGATGTTCCGGTCGGCGCCCGGCAGGAAGGCGCCCGAGCGGCGCAAGCTGGCCCAGGAGATCTGGAAGATTCTGGTGGACGAGCAGTGGAGCATCGGGACGGTCGGCCAGTCGCCGGCGACCCTGGGGGTGCGCGTCTTCAACAAGCGGCTGGGCAACATCCCGGCGCGCCAGGTGAACGCCCAGCACTGCCGAACCCCGGGGAGTTCGCACCCGGCCACGTTCTACTTCAAGGCGTAAACGCGTTTGCGGTGCGCGTCGACCACCCTCGCCCCGGCGTTGGGATGGTCGTGCTTTTTGTTTCGGAACTTTCATCGCACGCTCAAGCCAGGAGAGGACAGACTCCCTCAGGTCGTGCGCCGTGTTCTGGGCAACGCCTGATGGGCGTTCTTCGCCGAGAATGCCGTTGACACCGGACGGGTGGCCCGAATAGACTCCCCGCACATCTCGCCCTTTCCGGTCCGGGCCCGCGTCGAAGCGGGCGTTCGGATCGCCCTTGCCAACCCGGGAGGCCTAGCGGCCTTTGTCGGAAGGCTGTGCCGCGTCCGGGGCAATGCCCGAGGAGGAATCGACGATGGCGAAAAAGCGAACAGGTGTCACGCGGCGGGAGTTCCTGCAGCAGGCGGCGCTGGCCTCCGGCGCCATGGCCCTGACCGGCCTCGCGCCCACGGCGGTGTTGGCCGGGCAGGCGGGCGAGCAGAAGATCGGCTCGCAGCTCATCGGAAAGCTAGAAGGGCCCAGCCTGATCCTCGATCCTGCCAAGTTCCCCACGAAGTTCTCCGAAGCCCCCATGCTCGCCGAGCTGGTCAAGGCCGGAAAACTCCCCCCCGTCGATAAGCGCATCCCCGAGGAACCGATGGTGGTGAAACCGGTTCACAGCATCGGCCGGTACGGCGGGACCTGGCGACGCGGCTTCACAGGCCCGGGCGACAGCGAGAACGGGAACCGCATCGTCTCCACGGACAAGATCCTTTTCTGGGACTATACCGGGACGAAGGTGATGCCGTGTATCGCCAAGGACTACAAGGTGAGCGACGACGGAAAGGTCGTCACCATCTTCCTGCGCAAGGGCATGAAATGGTCCGACGGGCAGCCTTTCACGGCGGACGACTTCGTCTTCTGGTACGAAGACATCTATCTCAACAAGGACATCCAGCCGACGCCGAACCCGGATTTCATGGTGAACGGAAAGCCGGGACGCCTGACCAAGCGAGACGAGTACACGGTCATGTTCGAGTTCCCGGAGGCGAACTATCTGTTCGTGGACATCCTGGCTGGGAGCACCGCCATGGGCGGCGGCCAGGCCACACAGCAGCATAACGGCCGCACCATGGGCGCCTACATGCCGGCGCACTACCTCAAGCAGTTCCACCCGAAATACGTCGCCAAGGACGAGCTGGACAAGAAGGCCAAGGCGATGGGCTTCGATGGCTGGGTGAGCCTCATCAAGAACCGGTGGGATTGGCGATTGAATCCGGAGCTCCCCGTCGTCGGCCCCTGGAAAACCGTGACTCCTATCAACACGCCGACCTGGACCATGGAGCGGAACCCTTATTATTACGGCATCGACAGCGAGGGGAACCAGCTCCCCTACATCGACAAGATCACGATGGCGCTGGCCGAAAACCTGGAGGTCTTGAACCTCCGCGCCATCGCCGGGGGCTACGACCTGCAGGAGCGCCACACCGCTCTTTCCAAGCTGCCCGTCTTCCTGGAGAACCGGGGAAAGGGAAATTACGACGTTCGCCTCGACCCGGCGCTGAACGGGTCCGACGCCACGCTTCAGATCAACAACACGTACGAGGCAGACGCTGAAATCGCCAAATGGATCCATACTCGGGAGTTCCGACGGGCGTTATCGCTCGGCATCGACCGCGATCAGCTGAACGAGACCTTCTGGCTGGGCGTGGGAACCGCCGGCTCGGTGGCGCCGTCCGAGAGTATGCCCTACAGCCCAGGGCCGGAATGGCGCAAGAAGTGGTCCACGTATAACCCGAAGCAGGCCAACGAATTCCTGGACAAGCTCGGCCTTGCCAAGAAGGACGGCGAGGGCTACCGCCTCCGGACGGACGGCAAGGGCAGAATTCGCCTGGAGTTGCTCACGGCGGCAGGCTCCTTCATCCCGCACACCCAAATCTGCGAGATGATCAAGCAACAGTGGAAGAAGATCGGGATTGACGCGGACGTCAAGGAGATCGAGCGCAACCTGTTCTTCACCCGCATTAACAACAACGAGCACCAGATTGCCGTTTGGCTGAATGACGGCACCGAGGTCCTGTACCTTTTCCCGCGCCACGCGCTACCCGTGGATACCGTGGAGGCCCTCCTCGGCCCCCAAATCGCCCGCTGGTACGCCAGCGGCGGGACTCAGGGCAAGGAGCCCAAGGATCCTCAGCTCAAGAAGGCGCTGGAGTTGTTCCGCTCCGCCGCGGGGAAGAAGCCCCAGGAACGGTACAAAATTGCCCAGGAGATCTGGAAGATCATGGTGGATGAGCAGTTCAGCATCGGGACCGTCGGCCAGTCGCCGGCCGCCATGGGCGTCCGGATCGTGAGCAAGAAGCTGGGGAACATTCCCGCGCGGCAGGTGAACGCCCAGCACGCCCGGACTCCGTGCAGCTCGCATCCGGCCACGTTCTATTACAAGGCGTAGATCGAGGAAGACAGTCCGCGGTTGACGTCCCCACCCCGCGCTTTCCGAGCGCGGGGTGGGGACCTTCCCTCGGCAGAGGGGACAACGCATGCTTGCCTATCTGGTCCGCCGCTTGATTCTGGCCATCCTCACCACCTGGGCCGTGTCGGTCCTGGCCTATGTCGTGATCGAGTTGCCGCCGGGCGACTACATCACGTCCTACATCGCCCAGATGTCCTCCTCGGGGAGTTTCGTCTCAGCCCAGGAGGCTGAGGCGCTTCGCCAGCAATACGGCCTGGACCAACCGCTCTACATCCAGTACCTACGCTGGATGGGCATGGTCCTCCAGGGGAACTTCGGCATGGCTCTGGAGTACGGTCGGCCTGTCAAGGAAGTCATCGGCGACCGCCTCTGGCTCACGATGGTGGTATCGGTCGGCGCCATCATCTTCACCTGGTTCGTGGCCTTGCCGATCGGCATCTATTCGGCCGTCCGGCAGTATTCGGTCGGGGACTACATCGCGACCTTCGTGGGCTTCATCGGTCTCGCCGTGCCGAGCTTCATGCTGGCGCTCATCCTCATGTACTTCGGCTTCACCATGTTCAACGCCAACATCGGGGGACTCTTCTCCGACGAAATGGCCGAGGCGCCCTGGAGCCTGGCGAAGGCCTGGGATCTGACCATGCACCTTCCGCTGCCCGCGCTCATCCTCGGGTTCGCTGGCACCGCCCAGCTCATCCGGATCATGCGGGCGAACCTGCTGGACGAGCTTGGGAAGCCCTACGTCGTCACGGCGCGGGCTCGCGGCCTGTCGGAAGCCCGCCTGATCCTGAAGTACCCGGTCCGGGTGGCGCTGAACCCCTTTGCCAGCACCATCGGCTACCTCCTGCCGTACGTCGTGTCGGGAAGCATCATCGTCTCGCTCGTGTTGAGCCTCCCCACGGTCGGCCCGCTTCTCCTCAAAGCGTTGGTGGCCCAGGACATGTTCCTGGCTGGAACCATCGTCCTGCTGCTGGGCGTCATGACCGTCATCGGGACCTTCCTGTCCGACCTCCTCCTGATGTGGATCGACCCCCGCATCCGGTTCGAGGGGAAACAGTGAGCGAGCCTACCGTCCGTCCGGCGGCGGTTGCCGAGGAGGACGCCGCGCGGCCTTCCTCGGCCGCCGAGGAACGGGTCTCCGTCGCCACCCAATGGCAGCTCATGTGGTGGCGCTTCAAGAAGCACCGCCTGGCGATGATCAGCACGGCCGTGGTGCTCCTCTTTTACCTGGTCGTGGTCTTCGCCGACTTTCTGGCCTACTCCGACCCGCTCGCCTCCGAGGCGCAGCGCTCCCTTCTGCCTCCGCAGCGGATTCAATGGTTCGACGAGGGCCGCTTCTCGCCCCACGTGTACGGGCTCACGGGCGTGCGGGACCCGATGACCTTCAAGCGAGTCTACACCCCCGATCCGAGCCAGAAGATCGCGATTCGGTTCTTCGTCTCGGGCTTCCAGTATTACGTGTTCGGGCTCATCCCGATGCGCCTGCACCTGATCGGCGTCGCGGATGGTACGCCCGAGGAGAAGCTGTTCATCCTCGGCACCGACGAGCAGGGCCGCGACCTGTGGTCCCGGCTCATGTATGGGACGCGTACCTCCATGAGCATTGGCCTGGTGGGCGTGGGGCTGAGCCTCATCCTCGGGGTCTTCCTGGGGGGCGTCTCCGGCCTCTACGGCGGGATCCTCGACACCGTGATCCAGCGCGTCATCGAGATCCTGCGGTCCATTCCCACAATTCCTCTGTGGATGGGGCTGGCGGCGGCCTTGCCCAACGACTGGAGCATCAACCAGATCTACTTCGCCATCACCCTGATCATCTCGCTGATCGGCTGGACCGAACTGGCCCGGGTGGTGCGCGGCCGCTTCCTCTCCCTCCGCCAAGAGGATTTCGTGATGGCGGCGGAGTTGAGCGGCTGCGGCCAGATGCGGATCATCTTCACACACTTGGTGCCGTCGTTCCTGAGCCACATCATCGCCGCCACCACGCTGGCCATACCGGCCATGATCATCAGCGAGACGTCCCTCAGCTTCCTGGGTCTCGGGCTCCGGCCGCCGGCCATCAGCTGGGGGGTCTTGCTGCAACAGGCGCAGAACATCCAGGCCCTGGCGATCTCGCCATGGCTGTTGATTCCATCGATCCCGGTGACCATCGTGATCCTGGCGTTCAACTTCATGGGCGACGGCTTGCGCGATGCCGCCGACCCGTACGGACATTGAGCGAGGGTTCGATGGTTCGACAGTGCGGCGGTTCGGCGGTTCGGAGATTCCGGTACCGCCGAACAGTCGTACCGCCGTACCGCCGAACCAGAAGCCGGATGAGGACCCGCGGTGAGTAACCAGCAACCGAATGTCGCCCCGATCCTGTCGGTGCGCGATCTCCAGACCTACTTCTTCCCGGACGAAGGCATCGTCAAGGCGGTGGACGGCGCCAGCTTCGACCTCCTGCCGCGGACGACGCTCGGCATCGTGGGCGAAAGCGGCTGTGGCAAGAGCGTCACGGCGCGCTCCATTCTCCGCATCGTGGAGCGGCCCGGCCGGATCGTGGGCGGCTCCATCCTGATGCAGAAGAACGGCTCTCAGGTGGACCTGGCCCAGCTCGACCCGGACAGCCGGGAGATGCGGCAGATCCGGGGCGGGGACATCGGGCTGGTCTTCCAAGAGCCGATGACCTCCTTTAGCCCGGTGCACACGGTCGGCAATCAGATCATCGAGACGATCCGGCTCCATCACCCCGTCAGTAAACAGGAAGCCCGGGAGCGCGGCATCGCCGCGTTCCGCTCCGTGGGCATTCCCAAACCGGAGCGGCGCATTGACGAGTTCGCCTTCGAGCTCAGCGGAGGGCTTCGCCAGCGGGCCATGATTGCCATGGCCCTGTCCTGCGGCCCCCGGATCCTCATCGCGGACGAGCCGACGACGGCCCTGGACGTCACCACGCAGGCGCAGATCCTGGACCTCCTGCGCTCCCTCCAGGAACGGGAGGGCATGACCATCATCCTCATCACGCACAACCTGGGCGTGGTGGCGGAGATGTGCGACAGCGTGGTGGTGATGTACCTGGGGCGCGTGGTGGAGGAGGGCCCGGTGGACGCCATCTTCCACAATGCCAAGCACCCTTACACCCAGGCGCTCCTCCGCTCTATCCCCAGCATTCGCTCCACCGCCCGGACGGAACTGCCGACCATCGCCGGCTCCATCCCGCACCCTTACAACCGGCCGGCCGGGTGTCCGTTCTACCCACGCTGTCCGGATTTCAAGCCGGGTGTGTGCGACAAGGCCGAGCCCGCGCTCACGGTCGTGGGCGACGGGCAGGCGGTGAGCTGCTTCCTGTACGAGTAGACTTGAGGATGGGATCGCCGGTGCGTTTGCTCGAGGTCAGCGGGCTGAAAAAGTTCTTCCCCATCCGCCGCGGGGTCATGCAGCGCGTGGTCGGCCACGTCCGCGCCGTGGATGACGTGAGCTTCTTCGTGGAAAAGGGTGAGTGCCTGTCGCTCGTGGGCGAGAGCGGCTGCGGCAAGACCACGACCTCTCGGTGCATCCTGCGGGCGATCCATCCCACGGCGGGCGAGATCCTTTTCCGGCCCGAAGATGGGGTGGTGGTGGACGTGGCGAAGCTCTCCAAGGCCGAACTCCGGCCGCTCCGCCGCCAGATGCAGATGATCTTCCAGGATCCCTTCTCGTCCCTCAACCCGCGTCGCACGCTCCTCGACATCGTGGCCGAGCCCCTGGTGGCCAATGGGATCGGCGGCCGACACGAGCAGCTCGACCGCGTGGCGGAATTGCTCAAGCTGGTGGGCCTCCGGCCCGAGTATATGCGCCGCTACCCGCATGCGTTCTCGGGCGGCCAGCGCCAGCGCATCGGCATCGCGCGCGCCCTGGCCCTGAACCCCAGCCTCGTGGTAGCCGACGAGCCGGTCTCCGCCCTCGACGTCTCGGTGCAGGCCCAGATCTTGAACCTCATGCTCCGGCTGCAAGACCGGCTCGGCCTCACCTATCTCTTCGTGGCTCACGACCTCTCCGTCGTGAAACATGTGAGCGACCGCGTGGCGGTCATGTACGTCGGGCGCATCGTGGAGATGGCTCCCACAGCACCACTCTTCGCCACGCCCAAGCATCCCTACACCGAGGCATTAATGTCCGCGGTCCCCAAGCCGGACCCGCGGCTCCGTTCTCAGCGGATCGTCCTGGAAGGAGAGGTCGCCGACCCGGCCAATCCTCCCTCGGGTTGCTACTTCCACCCTCGCTGTCGGTATGCCGTTGAAACCTGCCGGACCGAGACCCCGCAGCTCCACGAGATCCAGCCCGGGCACTACGTCAGCTGTCATCGTGCGGCCGAGCTCAGCTTGAAGGGTATCGTGGCGTGAGCGGAAGTCGCTTGGTGTATTCCACCCGCGGCGGGCGCGTGCGGCAACCCGAGGAGCACCCAAGCAACTCAGATCGCCCGCCGGCAAAGTCCCCGGTCCCGAATGACGGCGTGATTCGCATCTTCCGAGAACGCGGCGGCCGGAACGGCAAGGTGGTGACCGTCGTCCGCGGCCTCCCGCCGGGCGCGGCGCTCCTCGCCCTGGCCGCCAATCTGAAGCGGATTTGCGGAGCCGGCGGCACCGTCAAGGATGGCGTCCTGGAGATCCAAGGCGACCACCGCGACCGGTTGGCCGGGGATTTGCGAACGCAGGGCTACACCGTCAAGCTCGCAGGGAGATAAGATCCTGGCTGACGCCCCCCACGTTGATCGCTCGGGTGGTCGCACCCGAGGAAAGGAGCGCACTGTCGATGTCCGCTGACGGCACCAAGACCCAGGCGTGGACGTGGGATCTCGCACTGCAAGGTATCGTCCCGCCGATGATCTCCCCGCTGAGCGGGACCGGCGAGGTGGACGGCAAAGCTCTCACGGTAATCGTCAACCACATCCTGGGCGGTGGGTGCAGCGGCCTGTTTGTTTTGGGCGGGTGCGGGGAAGGCGCGTGGCTGACCCGCGAGCAGCGGGCCGCCGTCATCCGGGCCGCGACGCGGGCCGCAGAGGGGCGGGCGCCCGTTCTCGCGGGCGTCATGCTGCCGGCGACCGGGCCGGCGATCGAGGCCGCACGGCAGGCGGCGGACGATGGAGCCGACGCCCTGGTGGTGGGATCGCCGTACTACTTCAGCGTGGACGCAGCCGCTCAGCAGCGCCACGTGGAGGCGATTCTCGGGGCCGTTTCACTTCCGCTCTTGCTGTATAACATCCCGCAGGCGACGCATAACCCCCTGAGGCCCGAGACCGTCGCGCAGCTGGCGCAGGATCGGCGTATTCTCGGGATCAAGGATTCGGCGGGCGACTTCGAAGCCTTCCAGGGATTCCTGGCGATCAAGAAGCGGCGGGCCGATTTCCGCGTGCTCCAGGGAAACGAGCATTTCGCGTCGGCAAGCCTGCTCCTGAGAGGCGACGGACTGGTACCCGGCATGGCCAACTTCGCCCCGGCTCTTTTCGTTGCCCTGCACCGGGCGGCGGCTGTAGCCGATGCCGCGGCGTGCGTGAGCCTGCAGGAAGAGATCGCCGACCTCTGCACCTTGCACACCCACGGTCACTGGCTCCCCGCCCTCAAAGCCGCCTGCGCGATGCTCGGCCTCGGGAACGGCATGCCGTCGCCGCCGCTCCTCCCCGCCACCGCGGAACAGCGCCGAGCGATCGCAGCCATCCTCACACGACACGGGTTCCAGCCGACACCATAGCCGACAGCGTAGCCCTCGTGGTCCAAGTGCGCGCGCGAAAGACCGATGCGCCCCACCCAGTTCCCACGGTCTAATCTGCCACCACGAAATGAGGGGACGAATAAGGGGACGTGGTTGACTAATCGTACTTATTTCTGCAAGATTCCCGTGGACACGGCCGAGCAGGAATGAAAAGGGAAGCGCTGATGCCCCACGGCGGATTCGGGGCGACGATGTTGGCGGGATGCACGTAAGTGTAATTAGTCAACAACGTCCCCCAAATCACTAAACGCTACTTCAGGAGATTCGGAACCCACATCACCAGGCCGGGCCAGTACGTGATGATCGCCAATGCCACGACCAGGACTCCGATCATGGGGGTGAGGTCGCGCATCATTTCTCGAATGCTCAGCTTGGCGATGGCGGAGGTGACGAAGAGGACCACGCCCACGGGCGGCGTGATCATGCCGATGGTCAGGTTGACCGCCAGGATGATCCCAAAGTGGATAGGGTCGACCCCGACAGAGGTCGCCAGCGGCAACAGCAGCGGCGTGAAGATGACGAGGGCGCTGATCGTGTCGATGAACGTGCCCACGAAGAGCAGGATCAGGTTGATGATGAGCAGCATCATGAACCAGCCGGGCTCCATGGAGGCGATGGCGGCGGTGACCTGCTGGGGTATGCCTTCCACCGTGAGCAGCCACGAGAAGATGGACGCGGTTCCCAGGATGAACAGGATCTTGCCGGTCAGCAGGCCGCACTCGTACAGCAACCGCGGAATGTCGGGCCAGGTCAACTCCTTGTACACGAATCGCCCCAGAACCAAGGCATAGGCCACCGCCACCACGCCGGACTCGGTGGGTGTGAAGACGCCGCTGATGATCCCTCCGATGATAATCACGGGCATCAGCATGGCCAAGAGGGCATTCACGAAGCCCCGGACCATCTCCCGAAAGCTGGCCCGCGTCTCGCGCCCCACGTAGCCGCGCTTCTTCCCGACGTAATAGGAGTACACCATCAGGCCGATGCCCATCAGGACCCCGGGGACGAACCCGCCGGCGAACAGCATGGCGATGGAGGTGTTGGTCATCGCCCCGTACAGCACCATGGGGATGCTGGGCGGGATGATGGGACCGATGGTGCCTGCCGCCGCCACCAGCGACGCGGTGAAGGTTGGGTGATACCGGTTGGCGATCATCGTCGGGATGAGGAGGCCGCCGATCGCCGCGGCATCGGCGATGGCGGAGCCGGAGACGGCCGCAAAGAACATACAGGCCACGACAGCGACCATCGCCAGGCCGGACGTCAGATGTCCCACCAATGCTTGGGCGAAGTCGACGAGGCGGCGCGAGATGCCGCCATTGGACATGAGATCGCCGGCCAGAATGAAGAGCGGCACGGCCACCAGAGAGAACGTGTCCACGGCCGTCCAGAGCCGTTGCACCACCACGAGGAGAGGCACGTCGGTGAGGATCAGGCCGAGGAGGGAGGTCACGCCCAGGCTGAACGTGATCGGCATCCCCATCAGGAAGAAAACGAAGAGGAGCGGGATCAACCAGACCATCAGCGGTTCGCTCTCGCACGCCACTCGTCAACGGCGGCCAGGATCAGGTAGAGGAGCATCAGGCTGCCACAACTCGGGATGATCACGTAGAGGTACCGGAAGGGAACCTGCATCACCGGTGTGACCTGCACCCCCGTTTGGCGGACGAACTCGATACCCTCCCACGTGACGAAGACCAGAAAAACGGCCACCAGTGCCGTTCCCAGAAGCTTTATCGCTCGGGCTAGGCGGGCGGGGAGGACCACCAAGAGGAAGTCGATGTTCAGGTGGGCCTTCTGGCGGACTGCAATCGTGGCTCCGATGAAGATCGTGTACACGAAGGCGATACGGGAGACCTCCTCCGTCCAGGGCAGCGGATATTTGAAGACGAACCGGATTAGCACCTGAAGGAAGACGCTCACCGTGAAGAGGCCGACCAGAAACGTCAGCAGGCTTTTCAGAACGCGATCTAGCGCCTTGAGCACCGGCTGCCTCCGCGCACAGCGCGGACGGCGAGGGGGTCCTCGCCGTCCGGTGTTTCTCGCGCTATTTCGTGTCTCGGATGCGCTTTACGAGATCCGGCGGGACCTGGTCGCCGACCAGGTTCGGCACATCCTTCGTCGCCTCCATGAACTTCAGCTTGTCTACCTGCGTGATGCTCACCCCCTGTTTCTTGAGGAAGGCGACACCCTCGTCAACCTGCGCGGCCACGGCGTCGCGCTGTTCGGGCACGGAGGCCTTCACGGACTCGGCAATGATTTTCTGTTGCTCGGGCTTCAGCGCGTCCCACCATTTCTTGCTGGCCATCACGGGAAGGGCCGTGTAGGTGTGCTCTGTCAGGCCCACCTGTTTCTGCACCTCGTAGAACTTCATGGAGACGATGGTGACGATTGGGTTTTCCTGCCCGTCCACCACTCCCTGCTGAAGGGCGTTGTACAGTTCTCCGAAGGGGATCGGTGTCGGAATCGCGCCCAGGGCACGCATGAGCCCTAGCCAGACCTTCGCCTCTTGAACCCGCATCTTCAGCCCCTGGAGATCGGCCGGCGTCTTGATCGGCTTGTTCTTACTGGTCATGTTCCGGAAGCCCAGCTCCCACCAGCCCAGGGTGACGAACCCTTGCGTCGCAAGCTTCGACTCGAGTTCCTTGCCGATGGGGCCGTCCAGGATCTTGTACGCGTGTGCCCGGTCTCGGATCAGAAACGGCAGCCCGAATACCTGCAGCTCCGGCACCCAGGCCGGGAGCGCCCCCTCGCCTGCCACGGAGGTCATGTGGATGGTGCCCAGGCGCGTGCCTTCGGCCAGCTCGCGCTCCGAGCCGAGCTGGGCGCAGCAGAAGACCTGCAACTTGATCGCGCCTCCCGAGTTCTTCTCCAAGATCGGCGTCAGCTTTTGAAGCCCCACGGAGTACGGATGGGTCTGGGAGCCGGAGTGGGCAAACTTGATAGTGAGCGGTTCCACCGTCCCGGCCGCTGCGGTCGACTGACCCGCACCCCCAAGCGTCAGGAACATCGTCAGACCAATCGCCAAGATCGTCGCCACCATGGCCGCCCTCCTTCTTATGACTTGGACCGCCCGCGAGACACCGCCCGCCACCCTTGCGACCCAGCTAACGGACGGGCGACGGTCCCAACCGGAAACGGAACGGCCCCTCAGGACCGGAGGTCCCGAAGGGCCGTGGCGCCGCGCGCTCCCGCACGGACTGCCAGACCGTCACAGCGATGCGCCCCTGTGCTCCCCATGGATCCCTCGCCTGCGCGTTTTCGACAGGACTGAGGCTACCATTGTCGGACGGGGAGTCAAGGCGAAAGTCGCTCCCGGTCTGCCATCGTTGTGGCGGCGTCGGAACGGACGGCTGCGCGGTCCTCGTCCGTCAGGAGGCAACCCTCCAGGCACGCGGGTCGGCAATTGCCGTCGCACGGCTCGATGTGAATCGTGACCGTGGCCTCGGGGAGATGGGCCTTGATGTCCCGGGTGGCGGCATCTGCCAGATTGTGCGCCCGCTCGACTGTCAGGTCCTTGTCCACGACCAGGTGGAACTCGACGAAGCGCGCGGCGCCGGCCTTCCGTGTGCGCAAGTGATGGAAGCCGCGCACGGCCGGAGCCAACCCGTTCAGATGCTGCCAGATCCAGGCGATCTCGTCCGCGGGCAGACTGGCATCCATGAGGTCGCGGCCCGATGTTTTCGTCAGCGTCCAGGCCGCGTGGATGATGAGCAGGGCCACCGCAATGGCCGCCACGGGGTCCAGCCACAGGAGGTTCGTCCCAGGCAAGAGCCACTGGCCGACCAGGATCACACCGAGCCCCACCATGACGCCCGCCGAGGTGTAGACATCGGTGCGCAGATGCCAGGCATCCGCCTGGAGCGCCACCGAGTCCGTTTCTCTCCCGACCTTGAACAGCATCTCCGACACAACGATGTTCACCACCGACGAGACTAGCATGATGCCCACGCCCCACGCCACGGCCCCGATGGGCGCAGGAACCAACAGTTTATGTACCGCCTCGTAGATGATCCATCCCGCCGCAAGGAAGATGAGCAGTGCTTCGACGGTCCCGGAGATGTTCTCGATCTTGCCGTGCCCGAACGGATGCCCGTCATCCGCGACCTTGTTCGAGGTTTTGACCGCGAAAAGGGCGATGACGGCCGCCAGGAGATCCACACCGGAATGAATCGCCTCGGAGATGACCGACACCGATCCGATGAGAGCGCCGATGATAAGCTTTCCCAGCACCAACGCCGTATTGGAGATAACCGAGAGCCACGCCACCGAATTCTTGCGTTGCTGCGCGTCCACTGCGCCCTCCCTGCCCACAAATAGGAACCGCGGGACGTCGAAACGTCCCGCGGGGACGACCAAAGACAACAATCCCGCGGAACGATGTGTCCCGCGGGATCCCACTCCCGCTGCCTCGCCACGGAGGCCCGGCCGCACCCCGATCGTCTCGGGGTCGCCTGATCTCAGGCGGATTCAGGGTATCCAAGTATTGACGGCCTGTCAATTGTTGGGCGCGGAATGTCCGCGCGAGTACACGACCCCGGGACACGGGAGTGGTCGTGGGCTTGACGGGATCGCTGTCTTCCGTCGGGACCTCTTCTCCAACAGACGCGGCGCCGTCATTCGGCCCGATCCTGGTCCGGGAGAGGCAGACTCGCTTGCGACTGACTAGTCCATGTGGGAGCCGCCGTTGATGTCGATGTCCTCGCCGGTGATATAGCCGGCCTCCTCGGACGCCAGGAAGCAGACCAGGGCGGCGATCTCGTCCGGATGGCAGAGGCGCTTGATGGGGAAGTCCGCCGCCAGGCGCGCTTGCCCCTCTTCGCTCTCGATACCGCCCCGGATGTCGGTCAGCACGAGGCCGGGCGCGACCGAGTTCACGGTGATGCCGTCCGCAGCTACCTCCCGCGCCAGGGCCTTGGCGAAGCCGAGGATGCCCGCCTTGGCAGCCGAGTAGTGCGCGCCGCCAAAGACCCCGCCGCCCCGCTTGGCGGAGACGGAGCTCATGTTGACGATGCGGCCGTAATTGTGCTTGGCCATGACGGCGGCTGCCGCCTTCGAGAAGAGGAACGTCCCCTTCATGTTGACGCCCGTGATTCGGTCCCAGTCTTCCACCGTCGTGTCGGCCACCTTGATCGGCTGCGTGATCCCCGCGATGTTCGCCAAAATGTCGATTCGCCCCCACTCCCGTTCCACGGCATCTGCCATGCCTTGAACCTGCTCAGGCTTGGTGACGTCAACAACGAAAGCCATCGAGCGCCGGCCGAGCTTTCGAATCTCGCCGGCCGTCTCGTTCACGCCCGCCTGGTTGAGGTCGCAGACGGCAACGTCGGCCCCCTGGCTGGCCAGGGCCAGGGCCGTGGCCCGCCCGATGCCGTTCTTGGAACCGGCACCGGTCACAATTGCGATACGATGCGTCAATTCAAACATGATGTCGGTCTCCGTTTCCGATTGAACGTTGCCTACCACAGACCACTCGCGGCGCCACGGCATCGTCGGGGAATGTCGGTAATGACAAAGAGTCCCGCGATGATGGGGGTGGGATCGCCTTTCAGTAGAGAGTAAGCCACGGTATGTACGTCACCGCCAAAAGCACGAGCATCGCGACGATAAAGAAGGGCCAGAGCTCTCGGGTCGTATCGTCAAGCGAGCTCTTGGAGATGGATGCGGCGATGAACAGCGTGGTCCCGATGGGCGGGGTATAGAGTCCGATCCCCAGATTGATGATCATGATCAGACCCAGCTGCACGGGATCCAAGCCGATCGACGCCCCCAAGGGCACGAAGATCGGACCGAAGAGGAGCAGGGCCGGCGGCAGATCGAGGGGCATGCCGACGACGAGCAACACCACGTTCATCGCCAGCAGGATGAGCCAGGGACTCTGAATCGTGGCGGACACCCAGGCGGCGAACCGTGTCGGCACCTGGTCGAACGTGAGGAGCCAGCCGCAGGCCGCGCTTCCCATGATCACCAGCATCACGACACCCGTGGCGATACCGGCCTCGATCATCGCTTCCTTGAAGCGTGTCCAATCGAGGTCCTTGTAGAAGAAGACGCTGAGAAGGATCGAGTACACGACCGCCAGGACCGCGACCTCGGTCGGCGTCGCGAAACCGAAGCGCAAGGCGAGGAGGATCCAGATCGGCATGGCGAGCGCCGGGCTCGACTTGACGGCAAGCCGAATCAATGCAGTCTTGCCGATCGTCGTTCCCGCCGACTTGTAGCCCCGGCGCTTGGCGATCCACCAGCACGTGGCGATGAAACCTCCCGCCATCAGTAAGCCCGGCAGTATCCCGGAGATGAAGAGGTCGGCCACGCTGGTGTTGCTGACGAGCGAGTAGATGATCATCGGGATCGAGGGGGGGATCAGAATGTCGATCACGGCCGAGGTGGCGATATTGGCCGCGCACAAGGGCCCGGGGTAGCCGCGCTCCTTCTGCCACGGGATCAGTACCGAGCCGAGGGCCGACGCATTGGCTACCGCACTTCCGGAGACGCCGCCGAAGACAGTGGCAGCGACCACGGTTGTCGACAGCTCCCCACCCCTAAAGCGCTTCATGAACTCCGACGCGAAGGTCAAGAGCTCGCCGCCCAGGCGGCCCCCCATCATGAGGCTTCCAGCCAGCATGAAGAACGGCAGGGCCAGCATCGGGAACGACTGGGTCTGCTGGAACAACTGCTGGGCCACGATCAGGAGGGGCACGCCTCCGTCCCACAGGATGGCCACGCCGGACGCGATGATGAGACCGTGCCCGACCGGGACAGCGAGAAGCATCAGCACAATGAAGGCCAGGGTGAGGACGAGGCTCATTTCAGAGTTCCTTGTACTTCAGCGAGAAGCGCGTCTCGGGCCCGGTGAGCGCCAGGCGCACCGAGGAGCAGGCCGTGGCCAGCACCAGCAGGAGACATCCCAGCGCGATCGCCCAGTACCCGTGGCTGTTGGGCAGATTGAGCACGGGACTGCGCTCCGCCTTCGCGATCTCCGCGACGACCAGCGATTGCTGGCAGAGCACCAGGTAGGAGACGATGACGATCGCGTTCGCCAGGTGAAGGAGCCAGCGGCGACCGCTCGGGTTGAGCCTGTCGAGCAGCCAATCTACCGACATGTGACCGCCCGCCTGCGCGGCCAGCGCGATGCCAGCGACGATGAACCAGGGGAAGAGCCGCTCCGGGAGTTCCATCGCCGCATCGATCCCGCCTTGGGCGAAGAGGTAGCGTGCCAGGACGTTGCCGGTGAGAATCACGGTCAGCGCGATGCCCGTGACGAGCACGACGAAGCGGCAGAGGCGCGTGATGAAGTGGTCAATCCTGTTGGCGGCGGCCAGCATCAGCCGGCCGGCCGCGGACCCGGCGCCGGCCGCCGGGTCCGGGCCCTGGGTACCCATGGCCTAGTTCTTCGCCGCCGCGGCGAGTTTACCCACGAACTCGCCGAAGGGCTTGGCCTTCCATTTCTCGACCACGCTCGTCGTTGCCGCTTGGAACGCTGCCCGGTCGGCCTGGTTGACGACGACGGTGGCATTTGCCCGGTACGCTGCCAGCAGCGTGCCGTCGGTCTCAATCATGAGTTTGCGCTGGAGCACCCCGGCCTCCTTGGCGGCCGCCTTGATGATGTCCAGTTCGTTCGCCTTGACTTTCCGGACCGAGATCTGCGACATGAGAAATGGCGTGCACTCCCACTTGTGGCCCAGGAGGGAGATGTACTTGTTCACCTCGTGGAGCTTGGCGCTGGAGATGTTGGCGAGGGGGTTTTCCTGACCGTCCACAACGCCCTGCTGGAGGGCGATGTACAGCTCGCCGAACGCGATTTGCTGGGTGGCTGCACCGAGCGCCTGGAAGATATCGACCGTCATGGGATCGGCCGGTGTGCGAATCTTGAGCCCCTTCAGGTCTGCCGGGACATTGATAGACCGCTTCGAGTTCGTGATGTGCCGAATGCCATTGTCCCACCAATCCAGGAGCACCATTCCCAGGGCGGCGAACTTCTTGTTCAATTCCTCACCGACAGGCCCGCTCAGCACCTTGGTGGCCGCGACGTTGTCCGCGAAGAGAAACGGCAGGCCCAATGCCGCGACTTCCGGAACCAGGCCGGCGGCCGGGCCCTGGCTGTTCGCCGTCAGGTCCAATGCGCCGGTTCGCAGACTGGTCAGCATGGCGACGTCATTTCCGAGCTGCTCGGAGCCGGCGATCTTGATGGTCACGTTGCCGCCGGTGCGTTCCGCGACCATCTTTGCGAAGGCTTCGGCGGCGATGGAGCGCGGATTCCCCGGCGCGGCCCCGTGTCCGAGCATCAGCGCGACACCCGCGCTTGCTGGGTCTACACAGAGAATCACGGCAAGGGCCGCGAGCAAAAAGCCGGCCCCTTTCAGTGCCGTACGACGGGTCGTGTGCGAAGTGGTCATCATGGCGTGTCCTCCTCAGTTGCGTTCGCGTAGTTAATAATGACGAAACAGCGTCCCTTCGGCGAGACAGGCTCTAACGCGGCGAGGCGTTGATAGCATCGGTCACCTCGCCTTCGTCGCCTTCGCCGTCAGGGCCTCCTTCACCGCCTGCCGGATGAAGGGAGGCGTCAGCTGGCACTCGGCCTTGACCTGCGCCGTCGTCCCGGAGTCGCCGAAACGGTCCCGGATGCCGACGCGCCGGACAAAGACGGGGTAGCGCTCCGACGTCACCTCCGCCACGGCCGCTCCCAGGCCACCCAGGATACTGGCATCCTCAACGGTGATCAGCGCGCCGGTCTCGCGCGCGGCGTCAATCACGGTCTCTTCGTCCAGGGGCTTGATGGTATGCACGTCGAGGACCCGTACGGACACGCCGGTTTGTTCCATCTCCTCGGCCACGGTCAGGGCGTCACCGACCAGGATGCCCGTGGCTAGGATCGTCGCATCCTTCCCATCCCGCAGGCAGATGGCCTTGCCGATCCGGTAGTCGAGGTCGCTCGTGTAAATGGTGGTGTGGGCCTCGCCGATGGTGGGAAGGCGGAGGACGACCGGCCCCACATGCTCGGCCGCCGCATAGGTCGCCTTCTCCGCCGAGACGGCGTCGGCCGGGGACAGGATGATCAGCTTGGGAACGGCGCGGAGCGCCGCGATGTCCTCGACCACCTGGTGGGACGGACCCAGGTTCCCCCAGATCACCCCGCAGTGGGAGAAGACAATTTTCACGTTCCGCTCATCGTAGGCGACGTTGTGACGGATCTGGTTGTAGGCGCGCCCCAGCCCGAAGATGCCGTAACAGTGCGTGAACGGAATGAACCCCGCGGCCGCCAGTCCGGCCGCGGAGGTGATGAGGTGGCCCTCGGCGATTCCCACGTCCAGCACTCGATCCGGGCACTCCTTGGCGAAGATCTCGCCCGCCTCACCCGCGGGGTAGTCCCCGTAGCAGGAAACGATCCGCGGATCGCGCCGGGCCAGCGCGATCAGGGCGCGGTTGTGTGCGGCATACAGATTCTCGACAACGTCCCGCTTTTCCCTCAGATACGGTGTCTTCACGATCGCACCCCTTCGTTCAACGAGGCCCTCATTCCTTCAGGGCCTCTTGGCAGACCCGCAGCAGTTCGTCGGTGATCTTCATGAAGTGGCAGTTGGTGTTCTCGTACGCGGGGACGCCCTTTCCTTTGATTGTCCGGGCGATAATAGCCTGAGGCTTCTCCCGAACCGTCACCGCCCAGTCCAGGGCCTCGACGACCTCGCGCATGTCGTTGCCGTCGATCTCCCGCACCTCCCAGCCGAAGCTGCGGAACTTCTCCGCGAACGAGAGCATGTCCAGCTTCTTCGCGGTCGCGCCGGTGGACTGGAAGCGGTTGTGGTCGAGGATCGCCGTCAGGTTGTCCAGCCGGTGGTGCGATGCGCTGGCCGCCGCCTCCCACACCTGCCCCTCGTTGGACTCGCCGTCCCCCACCACACAGTAGACCCGGTACCTGGCGGGATAGCGGCGCGACGGAGCCGCGAGGTTCGCGTCGGTGGCGTGCACGTACGCCCCGGCCGCCGAGCCCACGGCAAAGGAGAGACCTAGGCCCAAAGATCCTCCGCTGTAGTCGATTCCTGGCGTCTTGATGTTGACGTGCGTCTGGAGCCGCGCCCCCGTGTGGCTGTAGGTTTTGAGCTCCTCCTTGGGGATGTATCCGGCCTCGGCAACCGCGGCATAGACGATCTCGCAAGAGTGGCCCTTCGAGATCACCAGCCGGTCCCGCTCCGGCCAGCCCGGCCTAGCGGGGTCGTGGCGCATCCGATAGAACAGGAGTGCGGTCACGACGTCCGCCTCGGAGAAGCAGCCTCCAAACCACCCCATCCCCATCTCTTTCATCACAGGCAACGACTCACGCCGGAGCTTCCGAGCCTTTGCCTCGAGCTCCTTCACCACCGTTTCATTCACCATAGTCGTTCTCTCCATTGCGCGCTGAGGAGAGGGCGTGCGCGCTTATGCGCGAAGCATCTTCCCGCCATCGGGTCATGTCAAGATCGTAACGGCCGAAGGTGCGGATTTCCGCCACGCTGGGATTTGGCGTCTGCTCATTCCTGCAGGATTCGCGAATCCTGCGGGTTAGAGTCGTGCCTTGACTGCCGCGACGACATCGGCGGCGGTGATGCCGAAGTGCTTGAACAGATCGGCAACAGGGCCCGACGCGCCGAAACTCCTCATGCCGACGAAGCCGCCGTCCTCGCCGACGAACCGCTCCCAGCCGAGCCTCGTGGCCGCCTCCACCGCCACCCGCGCGGTGCCACGACCGATGATCCTTTCGCGGTACTCCGCGGACTGATCCCAGAACAGCTCCCAGCACGGAACGGAGATGACCGCGGTGGGTACGCCAGCAGCTTGGAGCGTTTCGCGCGCCTGCAGCGCCACCGCAACCTCCGAACCTGTGGCGAAAATCGTGGCCCGCCGCACGCCGTCTACGGCGTCGGCCATGATGTAGGCGCCCTTGGCGCACAGGTTCTCCTCTGCGTAGCTCGTGCGCAGGGTCTTCAGCGGTTGCCGGGAATTGACGATCACCGACGGGTGGGTCCGGTTCGCGACCGCCAACTGCCAGCACTCGGCCGCCTCGACAGAGTCGCAAGGTCGCAGGACCCAGAGATTCGGTATAGCGCGGAGCGACGGCAGGTGCTCCACCGGTTGATGCGTCGGGCCGTTGGTGCCAATGCCGATGGAATCGTGGCTGAATACCCAGATCACCGGCAGCGACATCATCGCCGAAAGCCGCATCGCATGCCGCATGTAGTCCGAGAAGACGAGGAAGGTGAC
>Ga0102851_10000422_pt1 | contig 21297 bp, 18 predicted proteins | sample Mud3Dept3metaG_FD_79558 | JGI IMG/M metagenome (GOLD analysis project Ga0102851, IMG submission 79558) | Freshwater wetland microbial communities from Ohio, USA, analyzing the effect of biotic and abiotic controls - Mud 3 Core 4 Depth 3... | ecosystem: Environmental > Aquatic > Freshwater >... | reverse complement strand
GCGCACGAAGACGAGCGGCAGCAGCTTGAGCGCGGCACAGGAGACCGGCTCGCCCGCGTAGCCGTCGATGGCGCGCAACAGGGCCCCGAAGGCCTTGGGCTCCGTGACCGCCGCGTGGTGGCCGGGCTTCACGGGCGCCAGGGCGCCGCGCAGGGCGATGGTCGGGTCGTGCTGGGCCTTGCCGGCGGCGATGGCGTAGCGGAAGACCTGGCCGGCAACCAGGCGCGTCCGTGCGGCCGTCTCGCCCTTGCCGGCGGCCTCGATCGCCCGCAGCGGCCCGAGCAGCTCGGACGCCTGAACCGCGCTCACCGGACGATCACCGATGTACGGGTAGAGCCACTCCAGGCGAGCTTTCACCTTGTCGTAGTGGTTCGGCGCCCAGATCGGCTGGCGCTGGGCCAGGAACTCCTCGGTGACGGTCCTGAAGGTTTCGGCCGTGGCGACCTTGTCCGCCTTCCGTTGGGCCAGCGGATCGATGCCGTCAGCGAGCAGCCGGCGCGCCTCGTCGCGCTTCTCGCGGGCACGGGCGAGGCTGACGTCGGGGTAGGCTCCGAGGGCAATGGTCTTGTGCTTGTCACCGAAGCGGTAGTTGAAGCGCCAGAGCTTCCCGCCGGTGGGCGTTACCAGCAGATAGAGAGCGCGCTCGTCGGCGAGCTTGAACGGCTTCTCTCGGGGCTTGGCGTTGCGAACCGCGACGTCCGTGAGCATGGCGACCTCGTGCGGCATCCGCTGCTGGAGGTATTTGAAACCGCCAGAACTGGCGATACCTCCACAAGTCCCTCACGCCTGCCGGGCTGTCAAGCCGCAGCAGCGGAGGACGCCGAACGCTAACTCAATGAAAAAGCCCGCTTTTGGCGGGCTTCTGGGACGTCCTGGGATGTTCGCGGAAGGCTGTTTGGTGGCCAGGGTCGGAATCGAACCAACGACACGGGGATTTTCAGTCCCCTGCTCTACCAACTGAGCTACCTGGCCAGGTCAGGGTGTCCGGCCAACTGGGCTACCTGGCCGGGGGCGGGTATTTAAACGGCTCGGCTGACGGCCAGTCAACCGAAATGGCCGGCGCAGCGCCCAATCAGTGGGCGGATCAGCTCTTCGGCGGCACGTAGCCCGAGACCTTGTCCGCCCCCTCGCCGAAGAAGTACCGCTCCATCTGTTCTTCGAGGTACTGGCGGTGCTTCGCGTTGACGGGGCTCAGGCGGTTCTCATTGATCAGCATGGTCTGGTGCTTGAGCCAGTCCGCCCAGGCCTGCTTCGACACGTTGTCGAAGATCCGCTGCCCCAGCGCGCCGGGATACGGCTGACGTTCGAGGCCTTCCGCCTCGCGGCCGAGCTTCACACACTGCACCGTCCTGCTCATTGGGTTTCTCCTTCCCGGCCCGCCAGCTCGGCGAGCAGTTGTCTGATGGGCGCCGCGAGGCCGCGGGCGTCGGGGTCCCCAGGCTTATACCAAACGCGTCCGTCGCCATCCAAGGCACGCACACCCGGCCGTTCGAGCCGGATTTCGACCGGGTGCATGTCGAGGTGGAAATGGCTGAAGGTGTGCCGCCGCGCAGGCCAGCGCGACGTCACGCGCGCCCCGTCGCCGAGCTGCTGGTCGCCGCACCACGCCGACGGGTCGGTGTCGAGGTCCGTCTGCGGCAGGCTCCAGAGGCCGCCCCACACGCCCGTCGGCGGTCGCCGCTCGAGCAGCACCCGACCGGCCGGATCGCGGACGATGAGCAGGCGCGCGGCCCGCACCGGCAGCGCCCTTGCGGGCCTGCGCCCCGGGTAGTCGGCGGGGTTGCCTTGACGATTCGCCACACAGTCCCGCGCCACGGGGCAGGCCGGGCAGCCCGGCCGCGTCCGCGTGCACAGGGTCGCCCCCAGGTCCATCATCGCCTGGGTGTAATGCGCCGCTCGATCCCGCGGCGTCAGCGCATCCGCCAGCTGCCAAAGCCGCTGCGCGACCGCGGATCGCCCCGGCCAGCCGGCCACCGCGAAGTGCCGGGCGAGGACGCGCTTGACGTTGCCGTCGAGGATCGGATGACGCTGGCCGAGCGCGAGCGAGAGGATCGCTCCCGCGGTCGAGCGGCCGACGCCCGGCAGCGCCGCCACGCTGTCGAGGTCCGTCGGGAACGTCGCCGCGTGCCGGTCGCGGATCCGCTGCGCAGCGCGGTGCAGGTTGCGGGCGCGGGCGTAGTAGCCGAGCCCCGACCAGATGTGAAGCACGGCGTCGACTGGCGCCTCGGCCAGGGCGATGACGTCCGGGAATCGAGCTACGAAACGCTCGAAGTAAGGAATCACGGTCTGCACCTGCGTCTGCTGCAGCATGATCTCCGAAACCCAGACGCGATACGGCGTGGGATCGCGCTGCCACGGCAGGTCCTTCCGGCCGCTGCGGTCGAACCAGTCGAGCACGCGGGCTGCAAAGTCGCCGGGCACGACGTCGTTCACCGTGTCGGCTCCGCGGCGCGCCGCTCGATGCCCTCGGCGGTCCGTTGGGCCTGGACGCGCAAGGCCTCGCGGATCAACCAGGGACCGACCACCGGGGGCACCCAGAAGCTCGGCCTGACCGCGACGGTCAGGTCGAGGCGCGAGCCCGGCCCCGCCGGCGTAAGCTCCCAGCGCGCCGCGCCGTACTCGAAGTCGCTGTCGGCCGGGTCGATCTCGGCCTCGAGCAGGCCCTCGCGCCGCTGGGTCATCCACTGCACGTGATCGAGCGTCCTGCAGAAGACGTACGCGCAGAGGCGGATGCGGGCGTACAGGCGGTGCCGGGTCGGCCCGTCGCTGCCGAGCACCTGGACCTTCTTGATGGAGGAATTCAGCGCAGGAAGACCCTCGTAATCCGTCAGCACTCGCCAGGCCGCGGCCGGCTGCGCGGCGAGCGCGAACGCTGCATCCAGGCGATATGTCCTACCGTCCCGCACCAGCTCCAGGCGCTCGATGTCCGCCGCACCCGCGACGCCGCCGACGAGCGCCAGCGCCAGACCGATGGCCCGGCGCGCCGGGCGCGCAAGAGGAGGGCGTTTTGCGTTGCGGCGAGGGATCACGGGGCGTGGTTTGGCCGGGAACCGGGCACGAACCCCGGCGGGTCGCGCCGGGTCCGCCTGCGCACCCTAACCGAACACGACCGATAGAGCGAAACCGTGCCGACCGAGGCCACAGGCTTCGCACGCTCGTCCGAGGCGTGGCGCCGGCAGAGGGTCGCGCGATGCGGGGTTTGCCTGCAGGCCGGCACCCAATTAAGCTCTGCGCACACACTCGCCGGCAGGACCGTAGATGCGAACGTCGCGTGACAGTTGGAATCCATGTCGCGACCGGCGCTAGTCTTCGCATCGAGCGGTCGCCACGTGCGCACCCCGGCGGGCCGCCTGCCGTTGTTTCTTCTCGTTTTCCTCGCGTTGCTCGGCAGCACCTGGGCCGGCGCCGCGCGCGCCGCCGAGGCCGTCATCCTCTGCTACCACCGGTTCGGTCCCGCCGTCGCCGACAGCATGACCACTCGCACCAGCGTGTTCGAGCAGCAGCTGGCGCGCCTCAAGACCGAGGGCTACCAGTTCGTCACGCTGGACGACGTGATCGACGGTCTGCAGGGGCGCCGCCCACTGCCTGACAAGGCTGTCGCGCTGACGATCGACGACGGCCACATCACTGTCTACTCGGAGCTCCTGCCGATCATCCGGCGCGAGCGGTTGCCGGTGACGCTGTTCATCTACCCCTCGGCCATCAGCAATGCGTCCTATGCGATGACCTGGGAGCAGCTGCAGGAGCTCCGCGACACCGGCCTGGTGGCGATCCACTCGCACACCTACTGGCACCCCAACTTCAAGACCGAGCGCAAGCGGCTCGATGACGCGGCGTATGCCAAGCTCGTCAAGGTGCAGCTGGAGCGGTCGCGCGCGGTGCTCAAGCAGCGGCTGGGGGTCGAGGCCGACGTGCTGGCGTGGCCGTTCGGCATCCACGACGCGGACCTGGAAGCGGCAGCGGCCGCCGCCGGCTACCGGGCAGCGCTGGCCCTGGGCGAACGGCGGGCGTTGCAGACCGATCGGCCGTATGCCCTGCCGCGCTTCCTCATTGCGGATGCGGCCGGTGTGAACGGGCTGGTCAACCTGATTCGGAAAAGCGGAGAAACCCCGAAATGACTGTTGATGCTGTCGGCGCGACGAGGGACCGGCGGACACTGCCCTGCGCTGGTGCGTTCGGACAGGCCGCGGCGAGCGCATTGCACGCCGGGGCGGCAGCGCTCCTGCTGGCGCTCGCGCTGCCTGCCCACGCCATCGTCGGAACGGTGCTGAACGAGGAGACGCTCGAGCCCGTGCCGCAGGCGATGGTGACCGTCGGTGACCGCGTCGTCACGGCGGACGACCACGGGCGGTTCGAGCACGCGCCGGCGAAGGACGCCTGCAGCCCCGTCGCCATCGGCGCGCGGGCGCCGGGGTTCAACCGGATGCAGGTCAGCTACGGCCCCGAGGACAGCACGATCCTTCTCAAGCCGGTCGCGCCCAAGGGACTGTACCTGTCCTTCTACGGCATCGGCAGCCGCGTGCTGCGCAACAACGCGCTGGCGCTCGCCGACAAGGGCACCGTCAATGCGCTGGTCATCGACGTCAAGGGCGACCTCGGCAAGATCCCGTATCCGACGAGCGTGCCACTCGCCAACGAGATCGGTGCGCGCACCACGACGACCGTCAAGGACATGCGCGCCCAGGTCGCGCAGCTGAAGGCGCGCGGCCTCTACCTGATCGCCCGGATCGTCGTCTTCAAGGACGACGTGCTCGCCAAGGCGCGGCCCGCGCTTGCCGTCCGACTGAACGGCGGGGTGTTCAAGGATCGCGAGGGCCTGCAGTGGGTCGATCCGTCGCGCCGCGAGGTGTGGGACTACAACATCGCCATCGCGGAGGAGGCCGCCCAGCTCGGCTTCGACGAGATCCAGTTCGACTACGTGCGCTTCCCCGATCGCCGCGGCGTCGCCTTCGGCGTGCCGAACACCGAGGCCAACCGCGTTGCCGCGATCAGCGGCTTCGTCGCCGCGGCGCGCGAGCGTCTCGTCCCCTACAACATCTTCCTGGCCGTCGATCTGTTCGGCTACGTCGCCTGGAACCAGAACGACACCGACATCGGCCAGACGTTGGCCTCGCTGACGCCCCACGTCGATTACATCTCCATGATGCTTTACCCGTCGGGCTTCCAGTTCGGGATTCCGGGCCACCGCAACCCCGTCGCCTCCTCCTACGAGACGGTGCACCTGACGCTGAAGCGCGCCAGCCAGCGGACCGGCCTGCCGGGTGTGCGCTTCCGGCCGTGGCTGCAGGCGTTCAAGGACTACGCGTTCGACAAGCGCGACTTCGGCCCCGCTGAGCTCAAAGCGCAGATCAGGGCCAGCGAGGAGTTCGGCAGTTCCGGCTGGCTGCTCTGGAATCCGCGCAACTCCTACACCCAGGTGAGCCTGCTGACCGAATGATCCGGCCGGGGCGCGCCGCCGTCCCACTCGCCATCGGCGTCGCGCTGTGCAGCCTCTGGCTGGCCGCGGCCGGCCGGGCGGGCGCGGCGGGAACGGTCGGCATCCGCACGCAGGACCTCGCCGCGATCGCACCGATCGTCCAGGCCGAGATCGCAGCGGGCCGGATCCCCGGCGCGGTCGTGCTGGTCGGGCGCGGCGACCGTGTCCTCTACCGCGAGGCCCTCGGCCGGCGGAGCGAGGAGGAGTCGGCACCGCCGATCACGGTCGACACCGTATTCGATCTCGCGTCCCTGACCAAGGTCGTCGTCACCACCACCGCCGTTCTTCAGCTCGCCGAACGGCACCGCCTGGACCTCGATGCGCCCGCCGCCCGCTACTGGCCGGCCTTCGGCGCCAACGGCAAGCAGGCCATCAGGATCCGCGAGCTGCTGGCCCACACCTCCGGCCTGCCCGCAGGTGTCGACCCCGGACGCGGGGACCCGTGGCTCGCAATCGAGCGCGTGAAGCCGCTGCTGCCCCCCGGTCGCGAGGTGCGCTACAGCGACGTCAACTTCCTCGCGCTCGGCCGGATCGTCGAGCGGGTGAGCGGCGAGTCGCTGGCAACCTACACCGAGCGCCACATCCGCCCCGCACTCGAGTGGCGAGACAGCGGGTTTCTCGCCGCCGAGGCCGATCGAGCGGGGCCTTCGGTACCGGCAGAGCTGCAGCGCCGTATCGCACCCTCCCGCCTGGAGCGGGACCTGGTCGCGGATCCGGCGCCGGACGGGCCGGCCAACCGGGTGCAGGATCCGCTGGCGCGACTCGCCGACGGCGTCGCCGGGCATGCCGGCCTGTTCGGCACCGCGGACGACCTGGCGCTTTTCGCGCGCACGATCCTGGCGGGCGGCGGCAGGCTGCTCCGCCCGGAATCGGTCGATCTCCTGTTCAGCCTGCAGACGCCGCCGGGCACCGCGCCGCGCAGCATCGGCTGGCGACTGGACGCGCCGCTGGCGAGCAACCGCGCCGCGCTGCCGGCCGTCGGCGCGATCAGCCACCTCGGCTACACCGGCACCGGCCTGTGGCTCGACCGTAGCCGTAACGCCTACGTCATCGTGCTGAGCAACCGCACACGCCTGCGCGACGGCGATGCCAGCCCGCTGCGCGCACGCATCGTCGCGGCGGTCGGCGACGCCCTCGGACCCGTCCCGGCGCGGGAGCTGGCGGACCGGTATCCCGAGTCCCGGGAGCGGATCGCGCCCTTCGTCGCACGGGACGTGGCAAGACCGGTGCGCACCGGCATCGACGTCCTCGAGGACGAGCAGTTCCAGGCCCTGCGTGGCAAGCGCATCGCCCTGCTCACCCACCGCAGCGGCGTCGACAGCCACGGCCGGCGCACCGCGGACGTGCTGCGGGCCGCCCCCGGCGTGACCCTCGCGGCGCTGCTGAGCCCCGAGCACGGCCTCGACTCGCTGCAGGAGGGCCAGGTCCGCAATGGCAGCGACGCACTGACGGGCGTACCCATCTATAGCCTCTACGGTGCATCGAAGCGACCGGCGCCCGACGCGCTGCGCGGCCTGGACGCGGTCGTGGTCGATCTGCAGGACGCGGGCACGCGCTTCTACACCTACGCGACCACCCTCGCCTACCTGATGGAGGCGGCCGGCGCCGAGGGCATTCCCGTCTACGTGCTGGACCGTCCGAACCCGCTGGGCGCGGCCAAGGTCCAGGGGCCGATGCTAGACGTGGCGCAACGCGGGTTCACCGGCTATTGGCCACTGCCGACGCGTCACGGCATGACGCTCGGGGAGCTCGCGCGCCTGTTCGCGGGGGAGGCGGGAATCCGCGTCGAGCTGCACGTCGTCGCCATGCGCAACCTGCGGCGCGGCGACTGGTACGACGGCAGCGGCCTGCCCTGGCTCGCCCCCTCGCCCAACCTGACCTCGGTCGCGGCCGCGGTCCTCTATCCAGGGGTCGGAATGATCGAGGGTGCGCCCGTGTCGGTGGGGCGCGGCACTGACACGCCGTTCGAAGTCGTCGGCGCGCCCTGGATCGACGGCGGCCGTCTGGCGGCCGCGCTGGGCGCGCTGCGACTGCCCGGCGTGCATTTCGCGCCCGCCACCTTCACACCCGCCACCGCCACCCACGCGGGGAAGACCTGTCACGGCGTGCGCGTCGAGCTGATCGACCGCGATGCCTTGAACAGTCCGGCGCTGGGCGTGGCACTGGCCCATACCCTGCACCGGATGCATCCGACGGAGTTCCAGGTCGACCGGATCCTCGGCAACCTCGGCTCGGCGGCAGTGCTGAACGGCATCAAGGCCGGCGAGACGCTCCCGTCGCTGCTCGCCGGCATCGACCGTGACGTCCAGTCCTTCGAGCCGATCCGCGCCCGCTATCTTCTCTACTGATCGTGAAACCCGAACAGGCTGCTGAAGCTCACCTCGCCCTTCGATACGCGCTTCGCGCTACTCAGGGCGAACGGTACCTCGCCGATTCGGTATCTCTCTGATCCGGTATCTCTGCGATCCCGTTCGTGCTGAGCAGGCGGCTTCGCCGCCGGATCGACGCGCGAACGACCTTCGTCGGACAGCAGCGGAACGCCCCCAGAACGGCGAAGGGGCCTCGCGGCCCCTTCCGTCGTGCGAAACGCCGTCGTTGCGCGGTCAGTTTTCCTTCGCGCCCTGTTCGATCCAGGCCTTGACCTTGTCGATCTCGCCCTGCGTCGGTTTCTCGCCCTTGTCGTGCGGCATGCGCAGCGAGGGGTGGGCGCGACCCTCCACGAGCATCACGAGCGCACTGGTGAAGCTGTCACCCGGCTTCACGACCGCACCGTACTGGGTGCCTTTCATGAGGTCCTTGTAGGTTTCCATCATGAATCCGCTCTTCTCGGTGCCCTCGGCCCCCGGCTTGTGGCAGCGGATGCAATACTTGTCGACGAACGGCTTCACGTCCTTGCTGTAGCTGGCCGTGCTGTCGCAGCCCTGTGCGAGCAGCGCCGGGCCGACCAGGACGGCGATTCTGGCAATCATCTTCATGTCGCAGCTCCCCACTAAAGCCGCGCGCCGGCGACGAGATCGATGTCGCGAGGCGCGTCGGGCCGCTCCCTTCCCAATTCCACGCAAGCCAGGCCGCGCCGACCCCGGCGGACCCTGCATCATCGCTGGCGAAGAAACCCCACCGGACACCTGGCTGGCCGACGAGTCTCCGCCCGCCACCCCGGGCTGTCAAGACGGGTGCCGCTTGCGCGAGGCCGTGCAGCGCGTGGCGCTCGATGGACGCCACCGACCAGGCGTCGGAGAATGCGGACGCACGTTGCCGGAAAGGATCATTGATGGTTGAGCGTAGCGACGAGACGCCCGTCCGGCGCATCGAAAAGGGGCTGGCGTCGCGGTACCCCCTCATCTATGTGCTGTGCCGTGAAGAGGAGCGCCTCGAGGCGCTGCTCGGGCAGCTCGCGGCAGCCCACTACGGCGAGGCGCGACCGCTTCAGGTCTGGACCAGCACCGAGGGCCTTGCCGGCCCGGGCGGTCCGGTCGACGGCACGCGGGACCCGCTCCAGGCCCTGCGGCAGATCGCGGCGGCCGACCGTGACGGCTTCTACCTGCTCAAAGACCTGCCCGCCCTGTTCGATGACCTGAGTCTGGTCCGTGGTCTGCGCAACCTCTACCAGCAGCTCGCGGATCGCAACCGCTTCGTCTTCCTCTCCCACCCGCAGCTGCGGATTCCCGAGCCGCTCTCGCATCAGCTCTTCGTGGTCGAGCTGGGCCTGCCGACCGAGCGGGAGATCCTCGACCAGCTGACCGAGCTGACGGCGCTGCACCACGTGCAGGACCGGGTGACGGACGAGGTGCTGGCACGGTTCGCGGCCGCCATGAAGGGCATGGCGCTGAACGAGGTTGGCCACCTGTACCGGCGGCTCGTCGCCGAGGGCAGGCTGGACCTCGACCCGGCCCTGCCCGAGATCCACGCGGAGAAGGCGGCCGCGCTGCTCAAGGAGGCCTGCCTCAAGTACATCCCCAAGAGCGTGGACCTCGACCAGGTCGGCGGCCTGGAGAATCTGAAGGAGTGGGTCGAGAGCCGCCGCTCGCTGTTCACGAAGGAGGCGATCGACTCGGGGGTGCCGCTGCCGACCGGCGTCCTGTTCATGGGCGTGAGCGGCTGCGGCAAGAGCATGGCGGCGAAGGTGATCGCCGGTGCCTGGCGGCTGCCCCTGGTGCGCCTCGACATGAACCTCGTGCTGTCAGGCGCCTACGGCTCGGCCGAGTACGCCTTCGACCACGCCCTGCGGGTCGTCGAGAGCATGGCGCCGCTGGTGCTGTGGATCGACGAGATGGAGAACAGCTTCGGCTACGACGAGGGCGGCACGGGCAACAACCCGAACATCTTCTCGAGCTTCCTAACCTGGATGCAGGAGAAGCCGGGGGCCGTGTTCGTCGTCGCCACCGCCAACCGCATCGAGAAGCTGCCGGCGGAGGTGATCCGCAAGGGCCGCTTCGACCAGCTCTTTTTCCTGGACCTCCCCATGGACGAGGAGCGCCGTGCCATCCTCGCCATCCACATCCGTGCCTACGGCGGCGACCCTGCGGAGTTCAACCTCAACTTCCTGGTCGCGGCCACCAAGGGCTGGAGCGGCGCGGAGATCGAGCAGGCCGTCAAGGCGGCGGTCATTCGCGCCTACCCCGAGGGCCGCCCGTTCAACTACAAGGACGTGAGCTGGAACACCGCGCGCATGGTGCCGCTCTCCAAGACCATGGAGGAGCAGCTCAAACGCCTGCGGCAGTGGTCGCAGACCCGGGCCACGCCGGCGTCGGGAAAGGTGCAGCCCTGACGGCAGCGGCGCTGAGCCGACCCGGCGACGGCGCCTCGTGCCGGCTGTCGGGAGAGCGGCACCACCGGGCCTGCCGAGGTATCCCCGTGCCGCCCCCCGGATTGCGTTGACTGTGCGTCTGCGCGCCCTCAGCGCCGCAGCCTGGCGGCGTAGTAGTCGAGCGCCCAGCGCGTCTTCGTCTGCTGCTCGACGTCGTGCTCCGCACCCACCTCCGCCAGGAAGGCCATGAAGCCGCCGATCGCGACCGCTGCCTGCACCACAGGCGCCTTGATGGAGACCTCCATCAGCCGGTCCTTGTCCTCGCGCGTCCAGAGCTCGGCGGTGATCGGCCACGGGCAGGCCTTGTCCTCGAACTTCCAGCGCTGGGCCTTCAGCGGACCGAGCACCGACAGGCCGGCATAGTCGACACTGCGGTTCGCCATGGCCATCAGGAACTCTTCCTGTTCCTTCGTGAAGAGCTTGGCGATCGGCCGCTTGCCGTCGGCGATGCGCTTGATGACCCCCTTGGCGACCGGCATCGTGAAGGAGGCCGACTTCACCACGCCCTTCTCGCTCGCGTCGGCCTCGATCTTGAAGTCGGGGAACTTCTGCCATTTCTTCGCCACGTCCTCGGGGGCGACCGGCCGCAACTTCACTGTGCTGTCGTGCTGGTCACCCACGACCCGCCGCGCCCGCAGGATCATCCCCGCCTGCAGCAGGCCCAGCTCGGGTGTGTCGAAGAAGTAGATGTAGCGCTCCTCGTCATTGCGCGTGGTCAGCCCGAAGCGGCCGAGCGCCGCGTCGATCTGGTGGTCCGGGATGGTCGCCTTGATCTCGATGGCTTCGGCGCCGGCCACCTGCCGGGCCATCTTGCCGCGCGTTGCCGCTCCCCTTTGCATGTCCGCTCCTCCATTCGTTGTTCGAAAAGACCGTTCACGGTGACGTCGAGCCGTGCCTCACACCAGCATAGCCTTGTGCACGTCGTTCATGGTGGTCTGCTGCGCCACGTGGACGGCCACGCCTCCCTGACGCGGGAGGACCTGCCGCCTGCGGCATATACTGACCTGCATCGGATATTCGGGAGCTCAGGCCATGCACGCGCACGACCTTTCCAAGTGGACACACGAGCACGTGTTCGACACCGGCAACGAGGCCGGCGAGCGCGGGACGCGGGCCGTGATGTGGCTCACCGCGGCGACGATGGTGGTCGAGATTGTCGCCGGCTGGCTCTACAACTCCATGGCGCTGCTGGCGGACGGCTGGCACATGAGCTCGCACGCGGTCGCGATCGGCCTCAGCGCCTTCGCCTACGCCGCCGCGCGCCGGCACGCGGGCGACCCGCGCTTCGCGTTCGGCACCTGGAAGATCGAGATCCTGGGGGGGTTCGCGAGCGCGGTGTTCCTGCTCGTCGTCGCGGGGATAATGGTGCTCGGCTCGGTCGAGCGCCTGATCGCACCGCAGCCGATCCACTACGCCGAGGCGATGGCGATCGCCGCCATCGGTCTCGCGGTCAATCTCGTGTCGGCAGCGATTCTCGGCAGGGCGCACGACCACGGTCACGCTCACGAGGACCGCGGCCATCACCACGACCACGCCCATGATCACGGACATGGCCACCGCGACCTCAATCTCCGGTCGGCCTACCTGCACGTCCTCGCGGACGCGGCGACCTCGGTGCTCGCCATCGTGGCGCTCGCCGGCGGCTGGCTCTACGGCTGGTCCTGGCTGGACCCGGTCATGGGGATCGCCGGCGCGATCCTGGTCGCGGTCTGGGCACGGACACTGCTGCGGGACACCGGCAAGGTGCTGCTGGACCGGGAGATGGACCACCCCGTCGTCGAGGAGATCCGGGCGGCGGTGGAAGGCGGGCCGGCCGGTGACGGCCACCATGTCGCGGACCTGCACGTCTGGCGCGTCGGCAAGCGGGCCTATGCGTGCGCGCTGAGCGTCGTGACCCACGACCCGAGCCTGACGCCCGACCGCGTGCGTGCCTGGCTGTCGGTGCACGATGAGATCGTGCATTCGACGATCGAGGTGCACGTCTGCTCGTGATTCCGGGCCAGCCCGGGCTAATATGCTGTTTACGTAAGATTTGGAAACTCGACGTCGAGGTCATATAGACGCGATGGCGCAGATGCTCCACAAGATCGGCGACGTGGCGGACATGCTGGCCACGTCCATCCGGACGATTCGCTATTACGAGGAAGCAGGGCTGCTGAAGCCGGTCCGCACCGCGGGCGGCACCCGCCTCTACTCCGCGCGACATGTCGATCGCCTGCGGGCGATCCTCAGACTGGCGCAGGGCGGCTACTCCCTCGAGTCCATCAAGGAGGTCGCCGACCTGCGACCGCGAAGCGCCACCGGGGACGACAGCCAGACAGCGGTCTCGGCCCGGCTGGACGCCATCCTGGCGGACATCGAGAAACGGATGCATGAGCTCCGCAGCCTCGCCCTGGAGGTTCGGGCGGCGAGGAACACGGTCCAGCAGTGCGCCGGGTGTCGTCGCCCGCCGACCACGACCGGCTGCCCACGCTGCCCGGTGATCGACCGGCTGCCCTATATCGAGCTGCTGAACCTGATCTGGGACGAGGACACTGGGGCCGGCGAAGCGGCCCGGTGAGCGCGGCGCCGAATGCCCCGGATCTACGTGCGCCGCCTCGAGGCTCCGGACGACGTCATCGACGCAAGCAACCTTCCTGGCCAGCCGTCGACCACCCCCCCAACGCACTCGAGCGGCAGGAGTGCTAGCACGCGCAAGCACTGCTCGCGGTCGCATCGCGGCCGCGCTGGCTCCCCAGGGAGATCGGCCGATCGATGAGGGTCCCCGATGGCGAGATTGCGGCCATTGCGCTCGCCCGTGGACTGGCGATCGCGACGCGAAATGTTGCCGATATCGAGGGGTGCGGACTCGAGCTGATCGATCCGTTCGCGTGGGCAGCCAGCGGGTGACCTGCCACCGGAGAATCTGGGACGACCCCGGTCGGGAGACCGACGGCACGATCCCGACTCCCGGCGATCGAACCAATCCACCAGGATTCAGGCCGCATCGCGGCGCGACCGCACGGCCAGCTCCAGCCCCATCGCTTTGAGTATCGCGACGAGGCTCGAGAAGCGGGGGTTTCCGTCTTCCGACAGGGCGCGGTACAGACTTTCCCGGGCCAACCCCGTCTCGCCGGCGAGGCGCGAGATCCCGCCCCTCCTCTCCGCGACCGTACGCAGCGCCCTGAGCAGCACCCGCTCGTCGCCGTCCTCGAGCGCGGCCTTGAGATAGGCCTCGACATCCTCGGTGCTCTGCAAATAATCGGCGCCGACGTAGGGGGCCGAACGCGCTTCATTCGCCGCGGTAGTCTCTCCAGCAGGCCTTGGCCTGCCTGATGTCCTCGGACTGGCTCGACTTGTCGCCGCCGCAGAGCAGCAGCACGAGCAGCGGACCGTCCCACGCGTAATAGATGCGGAGTCCCGGACCTGCCGACACCCCCAACTCGCGGACACCTTCGCCGACGCTCCTTCAGTCGCCTTCTAACCCGAGCGCGAGTCGATCGATGCGGACCTGGACCCGGGACCGCAGAACCCGATCGCGCAGGCTGCTGAGCCATTCATCAATGGGGCACCGGCCCTCCGCGTCGACGTACTTTCGGACCTCGACCAAAAAAAATGTGACTCATACCTGACAGCTGCGCGCCTCGGTCGCCCGCCGGTACGCCGAAACCGTCGACTTCAAGCAGTACCAGGGGCCGATCCAGAAGCTGCTCGACACCTACGTGGGCGCGGGGCAGGTGGAGACGCTCGTCGAGCCTGTGTCGGTCCTCGCCAAGGAGGCTTTTGCCAGGGAGCTCGCGTCCGTCGAGGACCCACGCGCCAAGGCCGAGGTGATTGCGAACCGTGTGCGCCGCGCCATCCACGAGCACCTCGACGAGGACCCGGTGTTCGACAAGCGCTTCTCCGAGCTGATCGACAAGACGCTCGCGGACGCGGAAGCGCAGCGCATTTCGCAGCTGGAGCTGCTCGTGGCGATGGAGGACATCCGCGAGCGGGTCAGGGAGCGGCGCGACTACGAGGCGGTCCCGGCAGGACTCGGGGATCGTCTGCTCGCCCGGTCGTACTACGACGTCGTTCGCGACCAGTCGAAGGATTCAGGGGTCGACCTGCCGGCGGAGATTGCCGCGAGCCTGGCGGCGCGCATCGACGACATCATCCTGGCGAAGCGGAAGGTCGACTGGATCTCGGACGTGGACGTCCAGAACCAGATGAAGATCGCCATCGAGGACGAGCTGTTCGCACTGAAGCAGGCGCAGGGCATCGACTTCCGGTACGACACGATCGACCGCGTCCTCGACCGAGTCAGCGACATCGCCCGGCGGCGGGTGCCGTGACCGCGGACACCGGCGAGGCGCGGACCCTCACCGTTCCCGGAGATACGGTCCACCACGCCCTCAGGCGAACGGGGCGACGGGGCACCGTTGCGATCCTCGTCGAGCCTGACCGGCGGATCACCTTCCTGGCGCCGGCGGGGGCCGATGCGGGAGCCGTCGAGCGGATCATCCACAGGCGGCTGTCGTGGATCCGACGACAGAGGCGCGAGCTCGAGGCCCTGCCGCCGCCATCACCGCCACGCCAGTGGGTCAACGGCGAGACACACCGTTATCTGGGACGGCAGTACCGGTTGAAGATCGTTCGAGGCCCCGAGCGGTCGGTGAAGCTGTCCGGCGCCTTTTTCGTGGTGACACTGCCCGATCCGAAGGACCGCAATGCCGTGCGAGCGCTCATGGAAGACTGGTACCGCGAGCACGCCCGTCGGGTCATTGCCGAACGCGCACGGCGCCTGCTCGGGTCGACAACCTGGCTCGACATCTCGGAACCGCCGCCCATCACGATCAGGGCGCTCAGCCACCGCTGGGGCTCCACCACGAAGGCCGGCCGGATCACGTTCAACGTCGACGTCGTCAAGCTGCCGCCCGTGCTGCTCGACTACGTGATCGCGCACGAGCTCGTGCACCTGAAGATCCCCAATCACAGCCCGGCCTACTGGCGGCTGCTCGGGCGGGTGATGCCGGATTGGGAGAAGCGGCGCGAGCGGCTGGCGAGGGTGGATGTCTGAGCGGCGTTCCCCGGTCAGTGGTGCCGAGCAGCCACGAGGTCGAACACTCCGTTCAGTTCTTCCCCTGCACGATGTTGACGCCGATTCGATTGGCCAGATCGAGTACCGCATCGTAAACGTCCGCATCGTCCACCAGGCTGCGCGAATTGCCTTCCGACCGAAGGGCAGCATCGGGGATGCGGTCACCGAAAAGAACGACGGCACGCGCCGAGTCGTCCTGTCGCGAGACCCAGGACAGCCCTTGGGCCTGCGGGCATTGGCGGTGGATCGCCTCCACCCACTTACGGGTGGCCGGATACTGGTCCTTCTCGGTGTCGATGAGCTGCTTGCGCGTCACGCCCAGCTTGCGCAGGGGCACGCTCGCCAGATCGACGAGTTGAAGCTCCTGTTGGACCTGGACGGTGGAATGCACCTGGCCGGCCAATTTGCCCTTGTCAAAGCTCTTGAAACCCGCGGTGTGCGGAACGTCGTGGAAGACCGCCTCCATCAAGGCGCACTCCATCGTCGTGCCGGCGTAAAGGGTGGGAATCGGGGTTCCATGCTCATCCTCGATCGGACTGAAACGCGCGTTACCTTGCACGCCCGGATTGAACTGGTCGGCTTGGTATTTGCTTTGGTGCACACGATGCAGCACCGCCCCCTTTGTGAGAGAGGTGAGCGTGATGTGGAGCTTTTCTTGCGGGGCAGGCGTGCCGGAAGACGCCTCGTCGCCGGGCAGCGGCTCCGCGCGGCCCGCGGGCTTGGCGCTTCGCCTAGCCATGGGCGATCTGCTGAACCTCGTCCATGGCCGCTTCGATCACGCGCTCTGGTGCCAATGCCAGCAGATCCTGTGGCCTCTTGCCTCCCAGGAAGCTGTTGTCGGAGCGGAACCAGTAGGCCATGCCCCAGCCATCCTTGTGCCCGGCGAAGGTCTCGATGATCTTGGCGAGCGCCTTCACCGGCCGGAAGCCACCGTCACGGTCCAGCCCATAGGCCGGGAAGTAGTCGACACCCCCGTGGCTGATGGCGAAGATCAGCCCCTTTTTCTTCCATTTGTTGGGCTGAGCGCTGGGATTGCGGGTGCTCAGTCCTGCCAGTTGTGCGATGTCGGCCGCAGTCAACCAGTCGCCGCTCTCCAGCACGGCTTTGCGCGCGCGTACCAGCATGGCCGCTTCCTTGAGCAGGCGGGGAGATGGCGGTATCCGAGGCACCAGAACCTCGGCCAGGCGCTCCAGCGACTCCCGGTCATGACGCTCCAGCAACACCTCATAAATGGAGGACGCCACGTTGGTGAAGTTCTCCGCCAGGGCCTGGAAGACGCTCGGTTTGATGTGGTCGAAGGCGACCACCAGCACGCGGTCAGCACGCGATTTCCCAAGACGGGCTTGCACGTCCTTCGGGGTACCAACCAAAGTCGAGACCCCCGGATGGTCTGCACCGACGTTCATGGACGCTCTCCATTGAAGGTTATCAGGGTTATTTCATAATAGCATAATGGCGATAACCCTATAAGTGCGCGCCTCCCGCCGCGGGATGAGTGCGCCTGAATCGAAGGAAGGACCCAATAGTTGGAGCGAAATCCCGGCGGAAATTCAGTGCGTCAGTTGCCCGATCTCCGGCTGATTTCAGCGGCCAGATGGGCCTCAGGTGGATCTGAGTTTCTGTGTGCCGGCTCGTGGGCCTCGGGATCGGCGGCCAGCCCGACCGCACGGCCCGATGGCCGACCGGCCCGACTTCGGGTAGAGGGATCCCAGCCGACAGTTCCGATGGACACCGCGCCGAGGGAAAGGCAGGCCAGTCGGCAACTCGCTGACCTCACGCAAGAAAAGATGGAGCGGGTGATGGGAATCGAACCCACGTAACGAGCTTGGGAAGCTCGTGTTCTACCATTGAACTACACCCGCCTCGGGGCGCGATTGTAGCCAAGCGTGGCCGGCCGCGGAACAGCGGCGCGGATTCCGTGACCGGCGGCCCCTGGTGACCGGACAAGCCCGGAGCGGGGTCGTGCACCCAACGCGAGCCTGCCTGTGCGCATCACCAGCCTGAGCCCCGACGAGGTCCTGGCGAGCCTCAAGTCCGAGCCGCAGGGCCTGTCCGCGGCAGAGGCCCGCCGCCGGCTGGCCGAGTTCGGCCCGAATCACCTCGAGGAGGTGGCGCCCGTCCGGCTGCCGCTGCGCTTCGCGCGCGAGTTCACCCACTTCTTCGCGATCATCCTCTGGCTCGCCGCGGCGCTCTGCTTCGTGGCGGAGGCCTACGACCCCGGACAGGGAATGGCCCGGCTCGGCTGGGCGATCATCGGTGTCATCGTCATCAACGGCGTCTTCTCCTTCTGGCAGGAGTACCGCGCCGAGCGCGCCATCGCCGCCCTTCGTGAGCTGCTGCCACCGCAGGCGACCGTCGCGCGCGACGGGGGCGTGCAACAGGCGCCCGTCGACCAGCTGGTGCCGGGCGACGTCGTGTTCGTCGAGGAAGGGGACAGCATCCCGGCCGACTGCCGCCTGATCGAGGCCCTCGGCCTGCGCGTCAACAATGCGACCATCACCGGCGAGTCGCGGCCCAAGCTGCGCCACGCCGGGCCGAGCGAGGACGACTCGCCGCTCACGGCGACCAACCTGCTGCTGGCCGGCACGTCCGTGCTCACTGGCACAGGTCGTGCCGTGGTCTACGCCACCGGGATGCGCACCGAGTTCGGCCGCATCGCCCACCTCACGCAGACCGCCGGCGAGGCCCAGTCGCCGCTGCAACGCGAGATCGCGTGGCTGTCACGCTTGGTCGCCTTCCTCGCCACTGGGCTGGGCGTGGGCTTCTTCCTGATCGGGCAGGCGCTCGGCCTGCCGTTCTGGGGGAACCTGCTCTTTGCGATCGGCATCATCGTGGCCAACGTGCCGGAAGGCCTGCTGCCGACCGTGACCCTGTCGCTCGCGATGGCGACCCAGCGGATGGCGAAACGCAACGCCCTCGTGCGCCACCTGCCGGCGGTCGAGGCGCTGGGCTCGACCACCGTGATCTGCTGCGACAAGACCGGCACGCTCACCCGCAACCGCATGGCGGTGCGGTCGCTGTATCTCGGCGGGGAGACGTGCACGCCGGACGACCTGCGGTCCCGGCCGGACCGTGCCGCGGACTACCGCTCGCTGTTCCGCAACGCCGCCCTCTGCCACAACCTCCGGGAAGACGACGACAACGGCGGCCGCCGGCTGCTCGGCGACCCGATGGAGGTGGCCCTCGCCACGCTGGGGCTCGAGATCGGCGGTCCGGTGGCAGACGTGCGCCGGATCGACGAGATCCCCTTCGACACCGACCGCAAGCGCATGTCTGTCGTCTGCGACGGCCCGGACGGGCGCATGCTGTTCTGCAAGGGTGCGCTCGAGACGGTCCTGCCGCGCTGCGAGCGCGTGCAGTGGGACTCGCGCACCGTCCCGCTCGACGACGCCACGCGCCAGGCCTTCCTGCAGGCCCAGGACGCGATGGCCGGCAAGGGGCTGCGTGTGCTCGCCTTCGCTCATGCGGCGGTTCCCGAGGGGGGCACGGCGAGCGAGGCCGGGATGACCCTGAGCGGCATCGTCGGCCTCGAGGACCCGCCGCGACCGGAGGTGCCAGCGGCCATCGCGCGCTGCGCCGATGCGGGCATCCGCGTGGTCATGGTGACCGGCGACCACCCGCACACGGCGGAGGCGATCGCCCGCGAGATCGGCCTGGTGCGCTCGGCGCGCCCCGTCGTGATCACCGGCGAACAGCTGTGGCGCATGCGGCCGGCCCAGCTGCAGCTCGCCCTCGACGCCCCCGAGATCCTCTTCGCACGCGTCGCGGCCGAGCAGAAGATGCTGATCGTCGCGGCGCTACAGAAGAAGGGCGAGATCGTCGCGGTGACGGGCGACGGCGTGAACGACGCGCCGGCGCTCAAGACTGCCGACATCGGCATCGCCATGGGGATCAGCGGCACGGACGTGGCGAAGCAGGCCGCCGACATCATCCTGCTCGACGACAACTTCGCGAGCATCGTCGAGGCCGTCGAGGAGGGCCGTTCGGTCTTCGACAACCTGCGCAAGTTCCTGACCTACATCCTGACCTCCAACATCCCGGAGCTGGTCCCCTACCTCGCCTTCATGCTGTTCCGCATCCCGCTGCCGCTCACCATCATGCAGATCCTGGCTGTCGATCTCGGCACGGACATCCTGCCGGCGCTGGCGCTGGGGGCGGAGAAGCCGGACCCCGCCGTGATGAAACGTCCACCGAGGCCGCGCAGCGAGCGGCTGCTCAACTGGCCGCTGGTGACGCGGGCCTATCTCTTCCTCGGCGTGCTGGAGGCCGTGGCGGCGCTCGCGGCGTTCTTCTTCGTGCTGAAGGGTGGGGGCTGGAGCTACGGCGAGATGCCGGGGCGCACCGACCCGCTCTACCTGCAGGCGACGACGGCCTGCCTCATGGCGATCGTCGTGTCGCAGGTGGTGAACGTGTTCCTGTGCCGGCACCCGCGGCGATCGGCGTTCGCGTTCGGAATCACGAGCAACCGGCTGATTCTCTGGGGCGTCGGCGCGGAGCTGGCGCTGCTGCTGGCGATCGTCTACACCCCGGCGGGCAACGCGCTGTTCGGCACCGCGCCGCTCGCGGTGTCGGCCTGGCTGTTCGTGCTGCCGTTCGCGCTGGGAATGCTGGCGCTCGAGGAGGGGCGCAAGGCAGTGGTGCGGCGTTGGGCAGATCGACCAGGACCTAGTCGCGCCGTGGACGGCGCTTCTTGAATCGCGCCTGAAAGGCGCTCCTACCGGCTACCTCGGCGGCCTCGTAGCACGATTCCGGCCGCGATGATGGGCCGCGAGGCCGCGAGCGGGCACCTCAGTCCGCCGGACCGCCCGAGTACATCGCCTCCACGCACTCCGCGCAGGTCTCGAGGACCTTCGGGCGCTTGATCTTCAGCGTCGGCGTCATCAGGCCGTTCTCGATCGTCCAGGGATCCAGACTGAGCGACACCCGGCGGATCTTGGCGAAGCCTGGGAAATCCTTCAGCGCTCGCTTCACGCGTGCCTGTACGGCGCCGAGGACCTTTTCGGTCTTCAGGACAGCCCGGTCCTTCGCGTCGACGCCGAGCTCCGCCGCGAACGGCACCCAGTGGTCCGCGTTCAGCACGAGCAGCGCCGTGAGATAGGGCTTGCCCTCGCCGACCACCATCACCTGCTCGAACAGCGGATCGAGCGCCAGCGCCAGCTCCATGTCGGCCGGCGGGATCTTCTCGCCGTTCGACAGCACCAGGATGTCCTTGAGGCGCCCGGTGATGTAGACGTGGTTGCGCTCGATCCGCGCCTGGTCGCCGGTGTGCAGCCAGCCATTCGCGTCGATCACCGCCTTCGTCGCACTGTGGTTGTTCCAGTAGCCCAGCATGTTGCCAGGGCTCTTCACGAGCAGCTCGTCATCCGGGCCGATCTTCACCTGTATGCCGCGCAGCGGTACACCGACCGAGGCCGGCTCGTTGTCGTGCAGCGGGTTCGCGGTGATGACCGGGCTCGTCTCGGTCAGGCCGTAACCCTGGATGATCGGCACACCGAGACCGATGAACACCTTCGCGATGTCCGGCGACAGCGGCGCGCCGCCGCTGACCGCGATGCGCAGCCGGCCGCCGAGCCGCGCGGTGATCTTGCGGGCGACCAGGTGGTCGAGGAGCGGCCACAGCAGAAAGAGCGGGCTGATACCGCCGCGTCCCTGTTCGTGCAGGAAGCGCTTCCAGCCGACCCGGACGGCCAGGTCGAAGAGCGCGCGGGCGAGCGCCGGCTTCTTCGCCATCTGGTCCTCGATGCGCCCGTAGATCCGCTCGAAGATGCGCGGCACCGCGACCAGGACGGTCGGCTGCACCGTCGCGAGGTCCTCGCCGAGCTGCGCGACCGAGCGGGCGTATGCGACCGCGGCGCCGGCCATCATCGGCACATAGTAGCCGCCGGTGCGCTCGAAAGTGTGCGAGAGCGGCAGGAACGAGAGGAAGATGTCCTGCTGGTAGCAGTCGATGACGGT
>Ga0102851_10000421_pt1 | contig 21302 bp, 14 predicted proteins | sample Mud3Dept3metaG_FD_79558 | JGI IMG/M metagenome (GOLD analysis project Ga0102851, IMG submission 79558) | Freshwater wetland microbial communities from Ohio, USA, analyzing the effect of biotic and abiotic controls - Mud 3 Core 4 Depth 3... | ecosystem: Environmental > Aquatic > Freshwater >... | reverse complement strand
GGGTTGGTCGGGCTGAGGTTCGGCATTTCCCTGGCGCGAACCAGGAAGTACTCGTAGTGCAGTGCCTCCGGCTCGAAGCCCCAGTTGCGCTTGAAGTCGTAGGCCCCCGTGCCGATCTTGCTGCGGCCATAGTCGAACCACCGGCAGCCGCGCTGGCGGGCGCGCTCCATGATCTCCCAGTACATGTAATCGTTGCCGCCAACCGCACGCGCCGCGAGCGTGCCGCCGCCGTAGTAGGGCAGCACCTCGTCGCGGAAGTAGAAGTTGAGGCAGCTCGCGATCGGCGTGCCCGCGTGCGTGACCGTCAGCACGCCGCAGTCCTCGCCGAACACCTCGCGCAGGATCTCGAGGTAGCGGCGCGAGAACACCGGGGTACCGAGGTTGCGCAGGCTCTCCGAATACATCGTGTAGTGGCGCTCGACGCCCATGTCGAGCTCGGCGACGCAGCCTTCCTTGATGCCCTTGCGGACCATCGCGCGCTGCTTGCGCGGAATGGCCAGCAGGTTCATCTCGGAGTCCTCGTCGATCGGCTTGCGGAACGTGACGTAGAGGTCCTTGCTCGGCCAGCCTTCGTGGCGCTTCGCGCGATTGCGCATCTCGAGGTAGTCGACGCCGAGGCGCCGCGCGAGCTCGCAGGCCGCATGCTCCAGCGCCTGGAATGCCCCGGCGTCGCGGGCGACGATGCCGCCGTAGACGCAGAAAGGCGTCGAGATCAGCGCGTGTCCGAACAGAACGCTCTTCACCTCGGCGAGAGGCAGCACACCGACGATCTGGCCCGCCCGCTCGGCGAGCAGGTGGTGGCTGCGATGACCGAAGGCACGGCTGAGCACATCGCGCCACTCGAAGCGATGGAAGAATGTCGCCTCCGGCTCGGCATACACGAAGGCATTCCATGCCTGTCGATCGGCCTCGGCGACCGGCCGGACCTCGACAGGCAACGGCGGACTCGCGGGCGCGGCGCCTGGAGCGGCCAGGACTGCGCCGCTTGCGGACGGTTCCCGCAACGGGTCAGCGAACATCAAAGACCTCGTCCATTCGTCCCCAGCTGAAGTCGCTGAGCAGGCGCCGGAGCCGGGCCTCCATCGCGTCGAGGTTTATGTAGTGGCGGAAGCGTGAGCGCAGCGGCGCACCGTCGACCCGCGGCTGGGCGGGATCCACTTCCCATGGATGGAAATAGAACATGCCGGGCTGGCGGTCGCGCTCGTTCACCCGTCGCAGCGCCCAGCGGAACGCCGGGTACGGCAGCAGGCGGAAGTAACCGCCGCCGCCAGCCGGCAGGTTGCGCCCGCCCAACTCGACCGTGGTCACGGGAATCTCGAGGATCGCGCCGGGACGGGTGCGAAACGCGAAGCGCGGCGCCTCCGGCATTCCGTAGAGATCGTGGCGGATCGGGTAGATGCTCGAGCTGTAGACGTGCCCCGTCTCCTGCAGCACGTCGAGCGCCCACAGGTTGTGGGCGCCGATCGAATAGCTCGGGGCGCGGTAGCCGCGCACCGCCACCCCGCCGAGGTCCTCGAGGATGCGTCGGGTGCGTGTCACGTCCTCGCGGAAGCACTTCGAGTCCATGTGGATCACGCGCGTGTGGTCGTAGCCATGGCTCGCGAGTTCGTGGCCCTCGGCCACGATGCGGCGGACCAGGTCGGGGTTGCGCTCAGCCACCCAGCCGAGCACGAAGAAGGTGCCCTTGACGCCGTGCGAGGCGAACAGGTCGAGCACTCGAGCCGTGTTGGCCGACACGCGGGACGTGTGCTCGCCCCAGTCCTCACGCCCGATCTGGCCCTCGAAGGCGGCGACCTGGAAGTGCTCCTCAACGTCCACCGTGAGCGCATTGCGCGGACGGGTCGACCGGTAGCGGTCGTGCTCCAGGACGACACTGGTCAGGATGGGTTTCAAGCGCCGGCTCCGTGGGCACTAGAACGTGTAGCGCAGGCGGAGAGCCACCCACTCGCCGGAGTAGTTGGCGCTTCCGGACCGCTGCAGGTAGCCGACCTCGGCGGAGCAGTCGAAGTTGACGAAGGCCTGCCACGTCACTCGCCCGAGGATGTCCCAGTCGTAGTAGCGGTAGATGAACGCCTGCAACTCGGGGTCGGGAATCGTGCGGTTGCGCCGACCGGCCTCGACGTCGTCGTAGCGCGTCTCGACCTCTCCGTAGAGGTATGCGCCGAAGTCTCGCACCACGGCGAAGGTCGCGCCCTGACGGTGCTCGTCCGGTGGGAACGCGCGGATGTAGTCGCGCCTGCGGTCGTAGGCGGTCAGGCGCAGCCGGGTCTTCGCGCCTTCGGCGATGATGGTCGCCGTCGCGTCCTTGCGCACGTAGGGGGCCGAGGTGAAACCCGACAGGTCGCCGCCCGGAACCGGCAGCGGTATCTCGTCGGGATCGAAATTGATGCCGACCCGCCGCGTCTCGACGGTCGGATCCTCGATGTAGGACAGCAGGATCGTGACCCAGCCGGTGTCCCGCGAGGCGTTGAAGCTCCAGCTGTCGCCGAAGAAGCGCTGGCCGTAGCGCGCCTCGACGTTGGTGCGCTCGTCCGGGCGCCACTCGAGGCCCGCGTGCCAGAAGCTGGAATCCAGCCCGCCCTCGGTCGTGCTCTCATCGAGGTCGCTCTCGAGGCCGTAGTCGGCGACCGCGCTCAGCGTTCGCGTCAGGCGCCGGCCCAGCTCGACGCCGGCGCGTTCGTACTTGTAGTCGACGGTCGTTGTGAAATCCGAGTACTGCCACTCGTAGTACACGCGACCGTTCCAGTCACTGTCGCGGTTCGTGGCGAGACTGACCAGCGCGGACTGGTCCACCGAGTCGTCCTGGTAGAGCGAAAAGATGGGACTCGAGGGTTCCAGCTCGCTGTCCAGGTACCAGACCCGCCCGTAGGTGTAGCTTGCGTCGAAGCGGAAATCGCGAAACTCGTGGAAGAGTTGCGGCGAAACGGACGCGGTCAGCCGCTCGTTCGAGTTGGTGGGGTCGAACACGCCCATGCCACCGTAGTTGTAGCTCCGCGTCGGGTCGACTACGCCGTCGCTGTAGGTCGCCTGGGCACCGACGCGGAACAGGTCTGGCACCGCGAGATAGTCGCCACTGGTGGTGAGGCGGTGGCTCACTTCGTTGTAGTCGCTGTCCTCCCACGCACGGCCGATCAGCGAGTAATCCAGGAATCCCCGGGCCCGTGAACTGTTGTAGGCCGCGTAGAGGCCGGGCGCCGCCTCGAGCCCCGCGACGTCGATTTCCTCCTCGCTGGAGCCGTCTTCCGCGAGATTGATGTTGCCGACAAAATAGAGCGCCGACTCGATGCGCGGCTGCACGAACCAGCCGAGCGTGGGCTCGGCCCGCGTCGCGTCTCGCTCGAACTGCGAGCGCAACTCGGAATGGTACACCTGCGCGCTCGCCCCGGTTGCGAACACGATTCCCGCGGCGCAAGCGCAGAGGCGCTTCATGTCTTGACGCCCTGCCCTTTGCCGTTCTTGCCGTACCCATAGTAATAGTACGAGTAGTAGCGACTGATCAGCGAAGACTCGACCTTGTTGAGCACGGCGCTCACCGGCTTGGTGCGGTCGAGCAGGCCGAGCGCCTCGGTCACGACCCGCTGCTCGGTCACGTCGGCCCGCACGACCATCACGATCTGGCCGACGTAGCGCGACAGCACCTGCGCCTCGTTCGTCGCGAGGACCGGGGGCGAATCGAACACCACGACACCGGGCGCGACGCGGCGCGCGAGGTCCTCCATCAGGGCCGACATGCGCGAGCTCGCGAACAGCTCCGGCGAGTTGTCACGCCGCGCACCGGCCGGCGCGACGAACAGGCGGTCGACGCTGGTGGGGCAGATGATGCTTGCAAAATCGAGCGCCGGGTCCGCCACCACGTCGGTGAGGCCCGGACGTGAGGCGATGCCGAGACTCGCCGACAGCGTAGGCTGCGCGACGTCGCCGTCCACCAGCAGCACCTCGATGTCCGGCTCGCGTGCCAGGCTGAGCGCGAGGTTCAGTGCGGTGAACGTCTTGCCTTCGCCGGGGACGGCGCTGGTGACCAGAATCAGGTTGTTGGCCGCGGCCGTCGAGCCCGCGCTACCCGAGATCGCGTTGAGGAGCGGCCACTTGATGCGCCGGAACTCCTCCTCCGTGCGATGGGCGAGCCCTTCTGCCGCGAGTCGCCCTTGCGCCCTTAGGTTTGCGATGTCGAGGGTGACCAACCCGCCGAGCGCAAGACTCGTGCGCGGCGCCGGGGTCACCGGCGCGGGCGCCGGCTCAGGTGCCGTCGGCGGGGCGGCGACGTCGGCCGCCTCGCGTACCGCACCGGGCGGCACCTCCAGTTGGGGCTTGGCCGCCTGGGCCTTCTGCAGGGCACGTTCGACGATGGACATGGATCACCCCACCAGGTTGCGCAATGCCGCGCGAACGTTGTCCTGGAGCAGGACGTTGAGAAGGAAGACCGCGATCAGCGCGGCCAGGGCGCCCGCCACGAGAGTGGCCTGGCGCCGGTACCACGGCACGAATCCCTCGACGATCGCCATCGTGACGGCGCCGATCACCGGAAGACCAGTGACCTGACGCAGCGCATCGCGAGTCGAGAACACCGGCCGGATCTGTTGCAGCAGGAAGGCAACAAGAAGGCCCGCAGCGATGCTTCCCAGCAGCACGAGCACGCTCAGCGTCACGCGCGGCGGACCGCTCGGGGTGAGCGGCACGGCAGGCGGCTCGATCACGCGGAACTTGACGTCTTCGGTACTCTGGTCGGCCTGTTCGGAAATGCGGGCGGAATCAAGGCGCGTCAGCAGCTCGTCGTACTGGCGCTTGTTGACGTCGTAGTCGCGCGTGAGCCGCAGCAGGTCGGCCTCCACCTCGGGGACGGCATCCAGCCGACTGCGCAGGACCGTCACAGCCTGCTGCTGTGCGCCTATCTGGCCACGCAACTCCGCCAGCTCGGTCTCGGCCTGGCTCAGCGCTATGCGCATGTTCTGGTACACGGGATTGAGGTCGAGGCTCATCGTCAGCAGGTCTTCGGTGGTGTTCACGCTGCCGGGCACCGCCGCGCTGCCGGCGCGCGCGCCTCCGCGCTTTTCCTCCTGCAGTCTCGCGATCTGCGCCCGGAGCGACACGACCTCCGGGTGCTTCTCCGTGTAGTTCAGCAGCAACTGGTCGATGCGTGCCTCGTAGCTGGCGATCTGGCTGTCGATCGGGTTGCCGCTCGTCGAACCGGTGAGACCAAAGGTCGGCGATTCGCCCTCCAGCTGCCTCTGCAGCTCATCGCGCCGGTCCTGCACCTGCCGGTAGCGTGTCTGCAACTGGTCCAGCTCGCCGAGCTCCAACTCGAGGCGCTGGTAGTAGTCGCCCTGCCCGCCCGGCATGAGCCCCAGGTTGGCCTTCTTGAACTCGGCGAGGCGCGACTCCGCCTGGACCAGCTTGCGCTCGTAGTCGGCGAGCTGGGACTGCAGGAAGCGCTGCGCAACGCCCGAGTCCGTGCGCTTCATGCCGAGACTGTCCTCCATGAACGTGTCGAGCAGCGACTGCACGACGCGCTGGGCCTGCTTCGGATCGCTGCCCTCGTAGGAGACCACGAAAGTGCCGCCCGCCTGCTGCTGGCGCCCCCGCTGCTCGCCCCGCGTCAGCGAGATGCTCGTGGCCAGCTCGTCGATGACGCGCTCCTGCTGCAGCCGCGTCGGGGCGCCGAGGAACATGTCGGTCTGCTTTGCGACCTTCTCGAGATTCGGACGGCTGAGCATCACCGCTTGCACCATGGCCACCTGGCTCATCACGTCACGGTTGACGGCGATGCCGGCAAGCAGCGGCTTGAGCAGCGAATCGGTGTCCACGTAGACCTGCGTGCGCGCCTCGAAGCGGTCGGGCAGCATCGCGACGACGGCCCAACCCGCGAGCGCGAGCAGCCAGCTGAGCGCGAGCCCCTGCCAGCGGTACCGCCAGGCGCCACGCAGGAACAGCAGGACCTGTGCTAGGAGCGCTTGCATGGTCAGAATCTCGATTCGGGAATGATGAGGACGTCGCCCGGTCGCATCGGGACGTTTGCGGAGATATCGCCACTGTTGAGCAGGTCCGAGAGTCGCACGGGGATGCGCAGCTGCTGTTCGCCATCACGACGCAGGATCACTGCGCGATTGCCCGCCGCGAACGGCGCGAGCCCACCCACCGCGATCATCACGTCCAGGACGGTCATGTTGGCGAGGTAGGTCAGCGACTGCGGCTCCTGCGCCTGGCCGACGACGCGAATCTGCTCGGCGTACGAGCCCACGAAGCTCGTGACGATCACGTTCACGGTCGGCGAGCGTACGTACTCGGCGAGCCCGGTTTCCATGTCGCGTGAGAGCTCGCTCGGCGTCTTGCCAGCTGCCGCCATGTTCTCTATCAGCGGCGTCGAGATCTTCCCGTCCGGGCGCACCGGCACGGTGACCGAGAGTTCCGGGTGATTCCAGACGAATATCTGAAGGTTGTCACCCGGGCCGATGCGGTAGTCCGTCTCGACGGCCACCACGGGTGCGGGCGCCTGCTGCACGACCTGGGTGCCGCCGCTGCAGGCCGCCACCAGGGCCGTGACCGACAACGCCGCGAGCCGGGCCAACCGGACGATTGCATGCTCAGTCATAGTCTTTTCACCACTTGTTTGGTTCCTGCGATCCGTCAGGCCGCCGGGTGCAGGGCGATCGGTCGGCCGATCACTTTGCAATCTTAGCAAGCTCACGGCTGGCCTCCGCCACCACCTCAGCCGACGCCTTCGAGTCCACGACTCCCTGCAGGATGCGCCGCGCTTCCGCGGCGTCGCCCTTGCGTGCCAGCGCCACGCCGAGGTGGTACTGCACCTCCGGGAGGTCCGGAAGCGCCTTGGCCGCCTCGCGTAGCAGCGGCAGAGCCTTGTCGAGGGCGCCCTGCTCCACGAGCACCCAACCGACCGTGTCCATGACCGCGGGGTTGCCAGGCGCGACCGCCAGCGCGCGCTCGGCCGTTGCGAGTGCCCGCGGGTCCTTGCGCACCTGGTAGAGACCGGCGAGGTTATTGAGCGCCATCACGTTCTCCGGCGCCGCCGAGACCGCTCGCTCATAGAGCGAGATCGCGCCAGCGATGTCGCCCGTCTGCTGGCGCTGTTCCGCAAGCATCGTGATCACGGCGGCGTCGTTCGGCTGCCGCTGGAGCCAGTCCTCGAGCGGCTTTTGCGGCTGCGGCACGCCGGCGAGAATGCCCGCCCGATAACGTGCGATCGCGAGCGAACCGTCGCCACCGCCGGCCGCGGCCTTCTCGTAGAACCCGAGCGCGTCCTTGTAGCGCCCTTGCGCGACCGCGAGGTCGCCCTCGAGTCGCAGCGTCATCGGGGCATCGGGCTCGATGGCCCTCAGTCGCTCCATGTAGCCCGCGGCACGCTCGAGGTCGCGCGACTGCGCCGCGACGCCCATGGCGAGCGCCAGCGCGACCGGCTGGCGCGGATTTTCCTTGAGGGATCCGTCGAGCACCGCGAGCGCCTCGGCCGGCTTGCGGTCGAGCACGTAGGCTCGCGCGAGGTTCAGCTGGTAGCCGCCCTTCGGCGCCTTTTCCACCGCCTGCCTGAAGCTCCCGATCCCCGCGGCGACGTCGCCCGCCCCGAGCTCGGCAAGGCCGCGCGCGTTGAAAGCCGGGGCGCTGTTGGGATCGATGCGCAGCGCGTCGTCCGCTGCGGCCTTGGCACGCGCGAAATCACGCTGGCCGAGGTAGTACTGCACCTGCGTCACGCGCACGTCCACCGAGTCGGGATGGTCATCCGCCGCCTTCTTCAGCCAGCGACCGACCGCCTCGGGGTCATTTCGTGACTGGGCGATCGCCGCCATGCCGAGCGTCGCGCGCAGGTTCTTGGGATCATTGTCGAGCGCCTTCTGCAGCTCGGCTGCAGCGGCGTCCGGCTTGCCCTCGACGAGGTCGAGCCGGGCGAGGTTCATGCGGACGCCCACGTCGTCGGGCTTGAGCTCGATGACCCGCCGCCATTCGGCTCGGGCGCGGTCGGCCTTGCCCGCCGCCGCGTACACGCCACCGGCGATGTTGCGCGCGGCCGGATCGTCGGGCGACTGCTTCACGAGCGCATCGGCCCGTGCCACGGCCTCGTCGAGCTTGCCCTGCCGCAGCAGCGTCGCCGCGAGCAGCGTCTCGCGCTGCAGCCCGGCTGCTCCCGTGCCCTGCGGCATGGCCTCGAGCACCTGGGTGGCTTTCTCGAGGTCGCCCGCGGCGATATAGGCGCTGGCGACGTCGAGCTGTGACTCCGGGGTGCCCTTCGCGGCTGCCTCGGAGGCTTGCGCAAGATAGCCGAGCGCCTCGTTGCGGTTGCCACTCTGCAGGCTGAGGCGGCTCGCGAGCGTGAGCAGCGCGGGGTCCGTGGTCGGCTGGCCCAACGCCGGCTTCAGCGCCTCGAGCGTGGCCTGAGGTTCCTGCAGCTGGCTGCGGACCGCGGCGAGCAGTTGCTGGGCCCGTACATTGTCCGGGTCGCGCGACACGACCTGCGCGAGATGCATTTCGGCCTGGCCCATGTTGCCCTGTTGCATGGTGACCAGTCCAAGCAGCATCCGGGCCTGGGCGTTGTCGGGGTCGGCGCTCACCGCCTCTTCGAGCAACGTGCGGGCAGCCGCGAAGTCGCCGGCGGCTGCCAGGGCTTGTCCGCGCAGCATCTTCGCGACCGGGCTCTTCGGGGCCGCATTGAGCAGCGTTTCGGAGGTAGCCACGGCCTCTGGGTTCTTGCCCTGCCGCAGCTGGACTTCCGTGAGGCCGGCCAGTGCGGCGAGATGGTCGCGGGATTCACTGTTGTCGGCACTGAGCCGGACCGCCGTGGCGAACGCCGTCTCCGCCGCCACGAGATCGCCGCTGCGCACCTCCGATGCTCCGAGGGCGAGCCAGAACTGCGGTCGGTCCTTCACGGACTTGGGCGCACCTTCGAAGACCTTGCGCGTGGCAGCGGCGCCTTCGGCGGCGAAGGTCGCCGCTGCGAGGCCCTGGATCGCGGCAAGACTCTCCGGGTGCGCGCGCAGCGCCGCCTCGTAGGTCGCCCGCGCCTCCGCAATCCGGTCGAGCCCCAGCAGTGCGTCGCCGCGGGAGGTGGCAAGATCGCCGTCGATGGCGGCGTCGCCCGTGTCGGTGCAGTCTTCCAGGACCTGCGCGTAGGAACCGCGGATGGCCAGCAGGCGACACTCGGGCACCACCATGTCCTTGCGCTCGGCGCCGAGGTCGCGTGCCTTGGCGAGCTCGATCTCCGAACCGACGATGTCGCCCATCTCGAGCATCGCCTGGGCGAGCAGCGCCCGGGCCCTGGAGTCCTCGGGATGCTTGGCGACGTAGTTGCGCAGGTCGATCATCGCGGCGCGGTAGTCGCCGCCCGCGAGGCTCGCCTCGGCGCGCCCCAGCAGCTTCTCGCCGCGCGGGCCACAGGCCGCCAGCAGCGACAGCAGGGTAACGGTCAGGATCGACTGGGTCTTGCGCACAGGTTCAGTCCTCGACGGCGCGCTCGGGCACCGGGATGTCGTTCTTGGAAAGCAGGTCGTAGAGCGTCGGGCGCGTGATGCCAAGCAACTCGGCTGCCTTTGACAGATTGCCGTTGGCGACGGCCAGAGACTGGCGGATGGCCTCGTTCTCGGCGCGCTGCCTGGCCGCACGCAGGTTGAGGAACTCGCCGGACAGCGACCCTGCCGGCAGCCCGAGGTCCGCCACGCCGATGCTCTTGCCCTCGCTCATGATCACCGCGGAGTTGATGCGGTTCTCCAGCTCGCGGATGTTCCCGGGCCACGGGTAGCACTGGATGGCCCGGATCGCCTCCGGAGTGAAGCCCCGGATGGCGCGGCCGTGCTCGCGGGCGCGCCGCTCCATGATGGACTGGGCGATCACCACGGCATCCCCCGCCCGCTCGCGCAGCGGCGGAATGCGCAGGGTGACCTCGCTGATGCGGTAGAAGAGGTCTTCGCGGAACTCGCCGTGCGCGATCATGGCGGTGAGATCCTTGTTGGTCGCGCAGACGATGCGCACGTCCACGGAAATGCGCGCGCGGCCGCCGATGCGCTCCACGACGCGGTCCTGCAGGAAGCGCAGCAACTTCGCCTGCAGCGGCAGCGGCATGTCGCCAATCTCGTCGAGGAACAGCGTGCCGCCGTCGGCGACCTCGAACTTGCCCGGCGTCTGCTTGACGGCGCCGGTGAAGGCGCCCTTCTCGTAGCCGAACAGCTCGCTTTCGAGCAGCGTGTCGGGGATGGCCGCGCAGTTGATGGCGACGAAGGTTCGATCGCGTCGCGGGCTCAGCGCGTGCACGGCGCGAGCCAGCAGCTCCTTGCCGGTGCCGCTCTCCCCCAGCAGCAGGGTCGTGGCCTGGGTAGGCGCCACTTTCTCGACGATCCGGCAGGCCCGCATCATCGCGTCGCTGGTGGCGATGACCCCGGCGAGCGGCATGGCGGCCTGCTGCCTGGACAGGGCGCGGTTCTGCTCCTCGAGCTCGTGCATGCGGAAGGCACGCTGCACGAGCAGGCGCAGCACGTCGGTGTCGAGCGGTTTCTGGTAGAAATCGTAGGCACCGAGGCCCACCGCCTTGACCGCATTCTCGCGGTCGAGCTGGCCGGTGACCACGATCACCTTGGTGTACGGCGCGACACGAAGCGTCTCGAGCAGCGTGGCGAACCCCTCAGACACACCCTCGGGGTCGGGGGGCAGGCCGAGGTCCTGCAGTACCACCGGCGGCTCGAAGCGACGCAGTGCCACGAGGGCCGCCGGACGGCTGTCCGCGGCAATGACCTCGTACTCGTCGAAGCACCACTTGAGCTGCTTTTGGAGCCCAGGATCATCCTCGACGATCAATAGCTTGCGCTTCTCTTCAGACAACTGCCTAACCCGCCCGGTCATCCATTGAGCCGACTACGCCGCGAATCATACAGAGTGACCATGGCTCATTTTCGTGAAACGCGTTCAAGCTTGGGCCGCCTCTGCTTTGGGTGTGCGCAACGGCAGCCACACGGTGAAAGCCGTTCCCCGGCCCGGCTCGCTGTCCACCTTGAGCCGGCCGCCGAGCCCGAGGATGTATTCACGCACCTGGTAGGCGCCGATGCCCATGCCCTTGCTGCCCTTGGTGGTATCGAAGGGCTTGAACAGGCGCTCCTTGATGAAGTCCGTGCTCATGCCCGAGCCGGAGTCCTCGACGGTCAGGCACGCGTAATCGCCCGGAAGACCGGGCGCGGACGCCGCCTCCAGGCCAACGCCCTCGGCCTGCGCGGCCGCGGCGATCAGCTGCTGGGTGTTGACGGCGCGGATGCCCGACATCCCGAGCGGTTCGAGCTCCACCTTGCGGCGGACCACCACCGTAACCCGCACCGATCCGCCCGGCGGCGTGGCGTCCTGGGCGTTGCGGATCAGGTGCTCGATCATCGTGCCGAGTCGCTCGGGGTCGGCCTCGACCAGCGCGTCGAGTGCGAGGCTCTCACAGCGAGGTGCAGGCTCGCGCACCGCGCAGCGCTCGCAGGCCTCCCGCGCCAGCCGGGCCAGGGACACGCGCCGGTTCGCGCTCTGCACTTCGCGCCCCTGCAACTGCTCGATCAGCCGCTGCATGCGTGACGTGGAGTTCGCGATCGTGGCGATGGCATCGTCGACGAAATCCGGGTTGCGACGGTGCTTCTCGGCGTTGGCGACCAGCAGCGAGAGCTGGGCCGCGAGGTTCTTTAGGTCGTGCATCACGAAGGCGGTGAGCCGGTGATAGGCCTCGAACTGGCGGCTCTCAGCCAGCCGCCGATCGGCCTCATGCTGCGCGAGGTGCGTGGCCACGTGGCGACCGACCGTCTTCAGGAGGTCGCGGTCCTCCCAGGTAAGGTCGAAGGGGGGCGGGGGCTCTGCAAGCGCCACCATCCCGAGCACCACATCGTGCAGCAGCAACGGGACGATCAGCCGCAGTCTCTGCCGCTCGCGGAGGAAGTCGGGTATCGCGATGCTCTGGTACGTGTCGGGCGAGGTCCGGTATTCGGCGAGGTCGAACACCCACTGCTTGCGCTGGACGAAGTCCACCAACTCCTCGTCCGACCCTAGCGGCGGGTAGCGGCTGCGCGGAAAAGTCTGCGCTGGCCAGCCTGCCAACGGCGCGTAGCCCGTCACTCCGTCCACGGGCAGGAACAGCACACCGCCCGGGCTGCCGACGATCTGGGCGATGGCGCGCACGGAGTTCTCGTACGTGTCCACTTCCTTGTCCGTCGAGGACAGCGTGTCGATGAAACGCAGCCACTCGACCCGGTAGTCGTACTTGTTGCGGTAGAAGTGCTTGCTCAGGAACACGCGCAGGCGGCGGCGCAACGAGCCCGAGACCATCAGCGTGAGGAGCACGACGCCGGCGCCTGCGAAGAACACGATCTGGGCGATGCGCCCCCAGGTGCCGCCGTAGAGTCGGATCACGTAGCCGCCCGCCGCCATGACCAGCAGGTACGCGCCAACGGCCAGGAAAGAGGTGGTGTAGAAGACCACCTGCCGCGAGACGAATACGTTCAGCGACCAGGTCGGGTTGGCGCGCGCGGCGAGCGCCACCAGCGGCACCACGAGAGCATTGACGAGGCCGCGTGCCTGCCAGGACGATGCCTCGATACCCTTGACGAGCTGCGCCTGGGAGAACAGGAAGAGGTCGTAGGCGAAAAGCACGCCGATGCCGACCACGAAGTACCGGAGCGCGTAGCGCCCGGCGGGATTGGCATTGCGGTAAACCTGCTCGACCAGTACGAGGCCGGCAAGCGACATTGCGAGACCGCCGAAGGTAAAGATGCCCGGCAGCGCCGCGGCGAACTCGGTCCGTTGCCCGAGGAACAGCATTGCCGCGGCCGCAGTGACGGTCGCGGCGACGAGCAAGTGGGTGGCGCGACTGAGGAACGCCGGCCACGTGCCGCCCGAGATGAGCCCCGTCAGCACGAACAGCCACGCGCCGTCGCGAACGAACTCGGCGAACGTCACCAGGGTGAGCGGCAGGTACGGCAGCGTCGACACGTAGGCGAGCAGCGCGGCCCAGGCCGCCGTCACGCCGCAAGCCATGACGAGCCGTACGCCCTGTCCCCGTCCCTCCCAGCTGCTGGCCAGCAGCAGCGTGAGGATCAGGAAGCCGACCGCGGCGAGTCCGTACGAGATGAATCCAAGCGAGAGCATTCTGGACGGAGGGTCGCGCTCAGCGGGCGCCCTTGCCCCAGAGCACTACCTCGACGGTCTGGATGAGGATCACGAGGTCGAACAGCAGGCTGCGGTTCTTGACGTAATACAGATCGTACTGGAGCTTTTCGATCGTGTCGCGCTCGGAGGAGCCGTACGGGTAGCACAGCTGCGCCCAGCCCGTGATGCCGGGTTTTACCGTGTGGCGCTCGCGGTAGTAGGGAATGCTCTCCTCGAACCGGCGCACGAACTCGGGACGCTCCGGGCGTGGGCCGACGAAGCTCATGTCGCCGCGCAACACGTTCACGAGCTGCGGCAGCTCGTCGAGGCGCATCTTGCGGATCACCGCGCCCACCCGGGTGACGCGCGGGTCGCCCTTCACCGCCCAGACGGCCTGCCCCTCCTGCTCGGCGTCCACTCCCATGCTGCGGAACTTGAGCACCTCGAACTCGGCGCCGTAGCGCCCGACGCGCCGCTGACGGTACAGCACGGGCGCCCGCAGGCCGTCCTCGATCCAGATGGCGATGACTACGGCGAGCATGAACGGGGCGCTGATCAGGAGCAGGCCAAGGCTCGCCAGGATGTCGAAGGCGCGCTCGAGCGCCCGCTGCACGGAAGACGCGTGAAAGCCCTCGCCGAAGATGATCCAGCTCGGGCTCAGGACGTCGAGGCGCACCTTGCCGGTCTCGCGCTCCAGGAAGCTCGCCAGTTCGAGAATCTCGATGCCGGCCAGGCGGCACTCGAGCAACTCGTGCATCGGGAAGCCACGCCGGCGGTCGTCCATCGCCACCACGATCTCGTCCACCTCGTGCTCGTTGGCCCAGGTGTACAGATCCGGCGGCCGCTTGATCAGGCGTTCTGCGGGCGGCGACACCTTGTCGCCCTCCGTGGCCATGAACCCGAGCAGGCGGAAGCCGCGCTGGTCGGAGCGGCGACGCAGTTCCAGGAGGCTGGCCGCCCGGCGACCGGCCCCGTAAACCAGCACGCGGCGCTTGAAGGTATCCTGGTCCACGACGCGTTCGAAGAGCAACCGCGTGACCAGGCAACTCGCGATCGCGACCAGGGCTGTCAGACCGATGGTGGCGCGATCGGTCTGCAAGCCCGGGAACAGGTAGAAGATGATCGCGCTCAACAGGACGGCGTTCAGTACTGCAGCCACGACGCGCAGCGCCATTCCCGTGCGGCCCGTCCGTTGTCGCACGGTGTAGAGGCCGACCGCGACCATCGAGACGACGCCTGAGATCGCAAACAGCAGCGCCGTGGGCCACAGCAGACCGGACGGCGTGGTCTGGGTTGCGGCCTGGGAGCCGAAGCGCAGAGAGGCTGCGAGGTAAGGTGCAAAGAACAGCAGCGAGCCCTCGATCAGCGCGAGGAGCACGATCGGCACCTTGAGGTACAGACGGAAGAATCGAAATGACACGTTGCCGACCTGCCTTTCGTCGAGCCCAGGCTGCCGGGACAGTGCGGCGGCCCCGGTTCGGCACCTGGAGTGGCGGCTACCCCGTGCCACCCGTCCCGACGACGAACGCTTATATTTCCAATTTCTGTCGCAACTTGCGAGCGGAAATTAACCTTGCGGTGATTGGACAGAATGGAGCATAGCGCCCGTAACGTGACCGGCCTGTGATGCTGGTCGCATTGGCGGCATCGCAATGCCGGCAGGTGGAATGTGGCGTCCCCACGGGGATTCGAACCCCGGTCGCAACCGTGAAAGGGTTGTGTCCTAGGCCTCTAGACGATGGGGACGCGAGCCGGCCAGGTCGCGAGGCGAGCGACCGTCACGGGGAAGGTGGTGGAGCCAGACGGGATCGAACCGTCGACCTCCTGCATGCCATGCAGGCGCTCTCCCAGCTGAGCTATGGCCCCACGAACAGCCGCGAAGTTTGGGCTCCGGGCTCGCGGGCTGTCAAGCGCGCGCTGGGCTATCGCCCGACGCACGCGCCTCGGCGCGCCCGAGGCGCGCGACTGTATCGGCGCGACCGAGGATCTCGAGGGTGACGTCGATCGGTGGCGAAACGGTGCCGCCGGCGACTGCCACCCTCACCGGCTGCGCAACCTTGCCGAGGTTCGCCCCCCGCTCGGCCGCCACCGCCAGGATCGCCGCGTGGATGGCAGGCGCCCTCCAATCGCCCAGTGCGTCGAGGCGCGCGCGAACGTCGGCGAGCAGGGGCGCGGTCTCCGCGGTCAGGTGCTTCGCCGCGGCTTTCGGGTCGTATTCCGTGACGTCCCGGAAGAAGAACGCGCTGTTCGCGGCCATCTCCTTGAGCGTGCGGGCGCGCTCCTGCTGGGCCTTCGCAACGGCCGCGACCTTGGCCATGTCGTCGGCCTCGAGCCCGAGCGCCTCGAGCTGCGGCCTCAGGAACTGCGCGAGGTGCTCCGGTGTCGAGCGCTGGATGTGCTGCTGGTTGATCCAGAGCATCTTGTCGGGATTCAGGGCGGACGCCGATTTGTTGACGTCGCCGATGTCGAACAGCCGGGTCATTTCCTGGAGCGAGAAGATCTCCTGGTCGCCGTGCGACCAGCCGAGGCGGCCGAGGTAGTTGAGCAGGCCCTCGGGCAGGAAGCCCTCGTCCCGGTACTGCAGCACGCTCACCGCGCCGTGGCGCTTGGAGAGCTTGGCACCGTCGGGCCCGAGGATCATCGGCACGTGCGCGTACACCGGGGGCTCGACCCCGAGCGCGCGCAGCATCTGGATCTGCCGGGGCGTGTTGTTGATGTGGTCGTCGCCGCGGATCACGTGCGTGATCCGCATGTCGTAGTCGTCCACGACCACGCAGAAATTGTAGGTCGGCGTGCCGTCGGAGCGCGCGATGATCAGGTCGTCGAGCTCGGCGCTGTCGAAGGTGATCGGTCCGTGCACGATGTCGTCGACGACCACCTGCCCCTGCTCCGGGTTGCGGAAGCGCACCACCGGGCTGACGCCCTCGGCCGGCTCGTCGCGGTCGCGGCAGCGGCCGTCGTAGCGCGGCTTTTCCTTGCGGGCCATCTGCCCGGCGCGCATTTCGTCGAGCGCCTCCCTGGAGCAATAGCAGTGGTAGGCCTTCCCCTCGCGCAGGAACTGGTCGATGACCTCGCGGTACCGGTCCATGCGCTGCGTCTGGTAGTACGGCCCCTCGTCGTGATCTAGCCCGAGCCATTGCATGCCGTCGAGGATTGCGGCGAGCGCCTCGGGCGTGGAACGCTCGCGGTCGGTGTCCTCGATGCGCAGGATGAACGTGCCGCCGTGGCGTCGCGCGTAGAGCCAGCAGAACAGCGCCGTGCGCACGCCGCCGATGTGCAGCATGCCGGTTGGACTCGGGGCGAAGCGGGTGCGGACGGTCATGGGTGCTCTTGGAAAGACGTACGCCGGCCATGGGGCCGGCGCAGGATCTGGTGGGCGGTGATGGGATCGAACCATCGACCCCTGCCGTGTGAAAGCAGTGCTCTACCGCTGAGCTAACCGCCCATCCGAAGGGCGCGTAGTGTAGGGGGCTGCTCCTGGAGGGTCAATCGCCGGGGCCGAAGCTGCGCTTGCTGGTCAGGGCGCTGGAAAGAACTCGTGCGTGCGACCCGTCATTCGGTAGTACGCGAGGCCCACCCATTCGTGCGCGGCGAAGTCCAGCAGGGCGAGATTTGCGGCCACCTGGAAACTCCCCGGGCTCCAGCGACCCAGGACGACACGGTGATCGGTCGGGTACGGAACGACGTCATCCCAGCCGGCCGCACGGAAACAGGCCATCACGCGCGGCATGTGCATCGCCGAGGTCACGACGACCCAGGTTTCGCCGGGCCGAGGCTGCACCAGCGCCCGCGTGTTCGTGGGGTGGTCGCAGGTGTCGCGCGAGGAAGTGTCGTAGCGCACTCGCCCCGGGTCCAGGCCGACGTGATCGAGTATCGCCGCCGCAATGGCCGAGTGGGTACCGAGCGGGCCCTTGCCCGGCTCCACCATGGGTCCGCCGGTCGAGACGAGCCGTGCTCCGGGATAGCGGGCGGCGAGCCTCAGCGCCGCCACGTAGCGGCTCCCGTGCGCGTTGAGCTGGGGCTCTCCATAGGCCTCGGAGACCGCCACGCGCTCACCGCCGCCGATCAGGATGATGCCCGCGACTTCGTCGGGCAATGGCGTCGCCGGAAAGCGATGCTCCAGCGGGAAGGCGAGATAGTGCGCCGTGGGCAGGCAGCCGAACACCAGCAGCCCGCCTGCGCCCGCCACGACCAGCAGCCTCGCCAGGCGACCACGGCCGCGCCCGATCGCCAGCAGCGCGGCCCCCGCGATCACGGTCGCGACAATCACCTGCGAAGGCGAGGCCAGCGACCAGACCAGCCAGCGCATGCTCAACCGATCATCTCCGCCGCCGGCCCGCGCTAGCCCGGAGTGCCGCCGATCAGCTCCAGCAGCTCCGCGGTCTTGGCGCGCATCAGGGCCTCGTCGCCTCGGCTCTCGACGTTCAGTCGGATCAGCGGCTCGGTATTCGACGCACGCAGGTTGAAGCGCCAGGCGTCGAACTCGACGCTTACGCCGTCAGTGTGATCCACGCCGACGGCCTGCGCTTCGTACTTCGCGAGCACGGCGGCGATGGTCGCCGGCGCGTCGGCGACGCGGCGGTTGATCTCGCCGCTGGTGGGGAACATGCGCATGCGCTCGCCCACGAGCTGCGAGAGGCTCTTGCCCGTGTCGCTCATGATCTGGGTGACGAGCAGCCAGGGGATCATGCCGCTGTCGCAGTAGGCGAAGTCGCGGAAGTAGTGGTGCGCGCTCATCTCGCCGCCGTAGATGCCGTCCACCTCCCGCATCACCTGCTTGATGAAGGCGTGGCCGGACTTCGACTGAACCGCCTCGCCGCCGCCGTTCGCGACGATGTCGAGCGTGTTCCAGGTGAGTCGCGGGTCGTGCACGATGCGGCTGCCCGGGTGGCGCTGCAGGAACACGGAGGCAAGCAGGCCCACGATGTAGTAGCCCTCGATGAAACCGCCCTTCTCGTCGAACAGGAAGCAGCGGTCGAAGTCGCCGTCCCAGGAGATGGCGCAGTCGGCGCCGTGGCGCCGCAGCGCCTCGACCGGCGCGTGGTGGTTCTCGACCAGCATCGGGTTCGGCACGCCGTTCGGGAACGTGCCATCGGGCTCGTGCTGGACCTTGATGAACTCAAAGGGCAGGAAGGGCTCGAGCTTGTCCACGATCAGACCCGCCCCGCCGTTGCCGGCGTGGACCACGACACGCAACGGCTTGAGGTTCGGCCGGTCCACATAAGAGAGCAGGTGCTCGATGTACTCCGGCATGATGTCCACGGCGAAGCGCTCGCCGACGCGCGCCGGCGTGCTGAACCGACCCGATTCGGCGAGGCGGCGGATGTCCTGCAGGCCGTTGTCGCCGCTGATCGGCCGCGACCCCTCGCGCACGAACTTCATGCCGTTGTAATCCGGCGGATTGTGGCTCGCCGTGACCATGATGCCGCCGTCCATCTCCTTGGCGAAGGTCGCGAAATAGACGACCTCGGTGCCGCACAGGCCGATGTCGTAGACGTCCACCCCGGAGTCGAGCAGGCCCTGCTCGAGGGCCTTGGCGAGTTCCTCGCTCGAAAGGCGGATGTCGCGCCCGACGATCACCTTCTTCGGCTTGACGAACTCCGCGTAGGCGCGGCCGACGCGATAGGCGACGTCCTCGTTCAGCTCGGAGGGAATGCGGCCGCGAAGGTCGTAGGCCTTGAAGCCGGAAATGTTGATTAAGTTCACCTTGTCTCCTTGGCGCGCCGCTCAGGTGCCGAGCCAGCGGCGGAGCCTGCGTCGTGATTCGTTGATCAGGTCCTGCTCGATGCCGGCCGGACGCCCGTTCGCCACCCAGATCAGGACGGCCGAGCCACTATAGACAAACGCGCCCGCCATGACATCCCGCAACAGCCCCAACGCGTGACTCTCGATCGGCAGCGACCATTGCAGCAGGCGGACGACCCCGAACATCGCCGCGGCCGCAAGTGCGGGCGGCCACGCCGCCGACACGACCAGGCGCAAGGTGAGCGGCGGCGCACGCGTGCCCACCGTCACGAGGATACCGACCAGCGCGACGGCCGTCGCTGCCTTCGTCGCAGCGATGCCTTCCGCGCCGGTATTCTGGCCCGCGAGCCACATCACCGGGATCGTGACCAACGCGTAGCCGAGCCCCATCAGCGACGAGATGCGCTCGCGGCCCGTGGCGATCAGGAAATTGTCGAGTGCCCGCACGATTCCGTACACCGCTGCAAACAGGCCGAGCCAGGGAATGATCGGAATGGCGCCGACCCACCTGGCGCCCAGCACCACGTGCACGAAATCCTCCGCGACTGCCGCCATGCCGAGACCCGTCGCGAAGGTGATCGCGACGACCGAGCCGAGCATGCGTCGGAACGCGTCGGCGAGCGCCGCCGGGTCGTCGCGCAGACGGCTGTAGACCGGGAAGGCCGCGCGTGACATCGGCGCGACGATCTCGTCCGACGGCGACGATGCGAAGTCCTGGGCGATGAAATAGTTGCCCATCGCCGAGGCGCCGCTCACCGATCCCACCACCCAGCGATCGAACTGCCGGTTGATCAGCATCGAGAAGCGCGTGAGCACGAGCCACCGCGAGAAGCCCCAGATCTCCCCGACCCGCGCCAGCGACAGCCTCGGGCGATAGCTGCACATGACGTAGCTCAACAGGACCTCGACGACCCGCCCGGCCACCACCCCGATCACCAGAGCCCAGTAGCTGCGCAGGACCAGCGCCGCAACCACGGTCACCGTGAATGACGAGAGCTTCTTGTAGACGCCGAACTGGAACTCGCGCCGGAAGTCGAGATTCCGCCGGAAATTCACCACGCCGATGTTCTGGAGCCCGCCGATCAGCGCCGAGAACGACAGGATGCGGATCACCTGCGTCACGCGCGGGTCCTCGAACTGACCTGCAACCAGCGGCGCGGTGAGGAACAGCACTGCGGCGAGCGCCGCGCCCTGGATGATCTCGAGCGTCCAGGCCGCGTCGTAGTGCCCGCGCTGCGGAGTCTCGGCGCGCAACAGCGCGAGATCCACCCCGGACTGCGTGAACACCTGCAGTATCGCCACCGCCACCATCGCCATCGCGATGACGCCGAAGTCGTCGGGGGACAGCAGGCGCGCGAGGATCACGGTGCTCAGGAGCCCGACCCCGCGGATCGCCCAGCGCATGCCGATCATCCACGCGGAGCCGATCGCGAGCTCGCGGCCGTGACGGATCGGCTCGTTGCCGGTGGGTTCCATGGTCAGGAAGGACTCGGGAGGGCGCCCGGCGGCGCCTGCCTCAACGCAGCCGTTCCCCGTAGTTCTTCAGGTAGATCAGCGCCGCCTCGGCGCCATCGCGCAGCGTCTTCGGCTTGCGGTAGAAGTCGCCGTCGTAGCTCGAGCGGAAGTGCTCCATGGTGATCGCACGCCCGAGGAATCCGCTCAGGCGCGCGAGCTCACGCTCGGGCGTGACGATCAGGTCCTCGAACAATACTGGCAGGTAGTTGACCCGGTTCGTCTCCAGGAACTCCCGCAGCGAGGCCTGGATCGAGTCGTTGTAGCCCTTCTGATAGCGGTAGGTCTGGATCTGCCGGCGCTGCGTCGTCGAGATCCACGCCTGCACCGGATCGCGGCGCAGCAGCAGGACTCGTATCCGGCTCCAGTCGAGCAGCGGGGCCCAGAACCGCACCGTCAGCCACAACCTCGGGTCCTTCCAGACCCACGGTGCGTGCGCGTCGCTGCGAGCGATCATGGCGCGGAAGTCGGTCTCGTCCTCCACGCCTCGAAGAGCCTCGATGCGACGGATCGCATCGGGCTGGAAGGCCATCGTGTACTCCCTCTCGGCCACGCCGACGCGCTGCATCAGCCGGCGGTTCAGCTCGATCAGCCCGGAATTCTCGTAGGTGTTGTAGTCGCTCTTCTTGAACGTGTCCTCGCCGCACCAGTAGCCGGCCGCGGTGAGCAGCCCGGCCAGCGCCGAACTCCCGGTCAATCCCCCGGTGAGGATGATCACGTTGTCCGGGCGGGATACTGCTCCGTGCCCCACGGAGTCCGGCTTTCCCGGTTCGGTTGCGTGCATTCAAGTACTCCCGCTGTCCCGCCCGTAACGGTCCTCGAATCGCACGATGTCGTCCTCGCCGAGGTAGCTGCCCGACTGCACCTCGATGATGTGCAGCGTGACCTTGCCCGGGTTCTCGATGCGGTGCTTCGTGCCCATCGGGATGAAGGTGGATTCGTTCTCG
>Ga0102851_10000420_pt1 | contig 21327 bp, 16 predicted proteins | sample Mud3Dept3metaG_FD_79558 | JGI IMG/M metagenome (GOLD analysis project Ga0102851, IMG submission 79558) | Freshwater wetland microbial communities from Ohio, USA, analyzing the effect of biotic and abiotic controls - Mud 3 Core 4 Depth 3... | ecosystem: Environmental > Aquatic > Freshwater >... | reverse complement strand
GACAAGAACTCACTTCACCCTGTAACAGCTCCAGGGAATCATCAAGTTACATTTTCAGTCCAGTGGCACCGTTTCGGGAAGGCACTGGAAACTGGCGGCATCTTCGATAGATCCTCTGCCGAGATATTTAGCAACTTTCGGATAGGGGCATAAGAGCCGCGTGCGATCTGGCGCCCAGGTACCCGGTACTTCCGCATTCACTGAGTTGGCGCCTGCCCCACGAGCCTTTGCGACGATAGAATTAGGGGGTGGTCCTTGCTCGACCCATTTTACCAGGGCATCAAGCATGTCAAACTGGTCGCAGGAAGGGCCGCTGTTGCAGTGGTTCATCTGGGGAACGAGGAAGAGGCGCGCCGCAGTCTGCGCCCGGCCTCCCCAGGTATCCCGAAAATCCTCATACCACTTGATTGTGTCTGCGACTGAAAAGACCGCATCAGCCGTGCCGTGAAACACCAGCAGCTTGGATTTGTGAGCAAAGAGCCCTGACATGGTGAGATCGGGCGGCGTCATGAAAGACATACCCGACTCAGTATATGGCCCGAAGGTATCGAAGATCTTGGGGGCATCAACGTCCGGATCGAAACCTGCACCACCCAGGTTAAGGGCATAGGCCAGGCCATTGAAACCAGCCGGATTTTCTGGGGGTGTCCCGAAGATGAAAGCAACTGCACCCGGGTCAAGGAACGTGGACGCAAAGAACTCCCAAAAGCTCCAGTTGGAACCCTTGATACCTACATCCCACAGAAAATTCGTGTAGAGCGGCTTGCCAGCACTATTCTTCGCACCGGCGATGATGTCAGCGAGTACTACCTTCTGCGCCGCCGTCAGGCATGTGCCGTCCCTGCCACCGAGACAGGTCGGAACGTCTGCATCGAGGTCGAATACTGACTGACAGGCCAGCGGATTGGTGACCATGTCATCGACCAGACCATCAAGGGCATCACATTTGGCAAGAATTTTATCACCCACCAGGGAGAATTCCGCCGGGGTGAAACTGCTAAACAGATTGGTGGCAGGCGTGGAAATCGTCGAGTACTGCTGGGCCCCCCATAACTGAGACACAGCAGCTTGGGGAAGGTTGAACCCCGGGTTTCCTGCCAGTATTCCATCATACTGATCGGCGTACCGCGACGCGGCAACCATCGCATGGCGGCCGCCATTAGAGCAACCGACGAAATAGGATTTGTCCGGCAGCTTGCCGTAATAGCTGTTGATAAGGCTTTTTGCCATCGGTGTGAGCTGGGCAACCGCGTTGTAGCCGTAATCGATGCGCGCCTGAGGGTCGATTCCAAAGAAAGGAGCCGGTGACTGGTGTCCCGCGTCGGAACTGATAACGGCGAAGCCTTTTTGGAGTGCTTGAGACGTGGGTCCTCCACCTAGGCCAGTGCCGTATGCGGGTACCACAGCACCGTCGATACCTCCGTTGGCTTGATAAAAGAATCTGCCATTCCAGTTCGTCGGAAGACGCATCTCAAAGCCGATCTGGTAGGGTTGGCCGTCGGAACCCGTGCGCTTGTTCATGTAGCCTTGAACGACACAGTGGTCAGGCATGTTGTATGCGATGCCGCTAACGGTTACCGGTCCTGCTGCCTGCGGGGTAACCGACGTGAGTGTTGTGCTTGGATAGCTGAAGGCAGACGCAAGACCTTCGCATCCTGTCCCTGCGGCACCGTTTTTTTTGGCGTTTACTTCACCACCAAACGCAACAAACAGGAACATACAGACCAAGAGAAACACATACTTTTTCTTCATCCTTTTTCCCTCCTCCTTCTTCTCTATGCTGCTCATCCTTTGGGAGTATCCCACATCCCCGATCCCTTGCCTGGTACCTCCTTTCGTTAAGGTTTCTTGTCGGTGAGTCCTGAGCATTGCAGCGTTCAACGATTCGTGGTTCTGGGTCAATTTCTGCTATCAATCACTGCAGTGCTGGGGTATAAAGCAATTGTATCCCGACAGCGCTTTTTGTCAAGCAGTATCCGATAGCGGCGAGTGGCTCAAGCCAGATGGCTTGTCTATTTCCATAGGCGCGGATGACCGCAACGAGCTGTCCGAAGCGTTTTGACCACACCAAAATAGGGTTTGACAAGGGCAGAGCGGTATGGTTTAAGTCTCTTTATATATGTTCTGTCCGTTCTTTATGTCCTGCTTGCAGTTCCAGCAAAATTCCAAAATTTCTAAACAGGGGGGAGGCATGAAAACAGCAATAGTGGTGAGTGGTCTCGTATTGTTGGCGTGTCTGGTGGTCGTTCTTCCTTCGCATGGTGCTACCATCAAGGTCGGCTTTGTCGATACGTACAGCGGACCCGCGTCCGTCTATACGCTCGACGTTGTGGACGGCTTCAAGATGGCCATACAGGCTGTCAATGCCAAGGGCGGCGTGCTCGGCAGGAAGATTGAGTACACGACGCGGGATGAGAAGTTCAAGCCCGACGTGGGTCTTGCCATGGCCAAGGAGCTGGTCTTGAGGGAGAAGGTTGATATCCTCGCAGGTACGATCAACAGCGGCACCACGCTCGCGGTTTCCGACATGGCCAAGAAGGAGAAAATCCCCTTCTTCTGCACGTTCGCAAAGAGCGAAAAGATCACGGGCGAGATGGGACACCGGTACGTGTTCGGGGTATCTGAAAACACGAGAATGATCGGTAAGGCCACTGCGTATGCGGTTGCCAAGAAGCCCTGGACCAAGTTCTGGGTGGCCGGCGAGGACTATGAATATGGCCATGCAGTGGGGGAGGCGTCCTGGCGCTACATTAAAGCGATGAGGCCCGAGGCGCAGCTTCTCGGACAGACCTGGTGGAAGGTGGGAGAGGCGGATTTGGCCCCCTATATCACGCCGATAGTCCAGGCCAAGCCGGACATGCTCTATATGGCAACCGGAGGATCCGGCAACTTGAACTTCCTGAAACTGGCCAAGGCCATGGACCTGATGAAACAGATGAACCTCTTTCTGCACACCGCCATCGAGCTGTCGAACCTGCAGCCCTTAGGCAAGGACGCCCCGGAAGGCGTATGGGGCACGGCCAACTACCTCTTCTATTACCCGGAAACTCCTGAAAACAAGGCGTTTGTCGATGAGTTCAGGAAGATGTACAGCAGGCCCCCGAAGGTTGGGGCCCTGTACGGGTACGCGTTGGCACAGCTCATAGTCAAGGGATATCAGAAGGCAGGGAAGGTGGATAGAGAGAAGCTGATCACGGCCATAGAGGGCATGGTTATAGATAGCCCTGTCGGAAAAATGGAGATGCGGGCGTGCGACCACCAGCTCATGCTGCCTATGTTTTATGGGGTGACAAAGAAGTCCCCTCAGTATGATTACCTGATCGCGGGCGACCCTGCTGCAATCGATGGCAAAGATTACCTGCCCACGTGCGAGGAAATTCAGAAGGTGAGAAAGTAGGGAAGGGTGGAGACTAGCAATCGGTAAACCGATCCGGCCTGCGCTTAGCAGGCCGGATTTTCTTGTCGTTACTTGAGTGTGTGCAGTCTCTCGTTGAATTCATCGGGACTGAACCGGTATTCCTGGGTACCATACCGCTCCACTGCGAATGAAGCACACACGCTGCCCATCTTGGCGCACTCCTCGATTTCTTTGCCTCTGACGAGGCCGCTCAGGAGGCCCCCTCTGTACGCATCACCGGCGCCTGTGGGATCCTCAACCTTTCGCGGCATCACTGCAGGAACAGTAAATTGGCGGTCAAGAGTGGAAACCCTTGAGCCCGACTCGCCGAGCGTGACGATGACCACATTGGCGCGCCTGAGTAAGACCTCGCGCGTCATGCCAGTTTTACTCATGATCAGGTCCATTTCGTAGTCGTTGGAGATGAGAATCCGGCAGCCATCTATGGCCTGTGTCAGCTCCTTTGCGTCCAGCATGGGCAAAGATTGTCCCGGATCAAAGATGTAGTCGATCCCTTTAGTCTTGCAGACGCGGGGATACGTAATCATATCGTCCAGGTTTCCCGGAGAAACAATGAGAAGGGTCTCTCTCGGACGGAGCCTCTCAAAATCAAGATACGAAGAGTGCTTCATGGCGCCGGCGTTGAAGCCCGTTATCTGATTGTCTGCGAGGTCGGTAGTAATGTAGGCACCTGCGGTAAATTCCTCTTCTATGATCCGTATGTTTTCTGTGGAGATGCCGTTCTCTTTGAGCCATGTAAGATACTTCTGGTGATCGTGGCCAATAGAGGCGGCGATTGACGGTTTTTCACCCATGAGCGTGAGGGCATATGCTATGTTGCCTGCTGTGCCGCCAAACTTCTCCTTCATGCCGTCCACTTGGAAGCAGACGTTCAGCACATGAATCTTGTCGGGAAGGATGTGATCCGAGAAGTGTCCCGGAAAATCCATGATCCTGTCATACGCCAGTGATCCTGAAACAATGATCTGCATACTGTATCACACGCTCGACGTGTATTGAGTGATAATGAGCGTCGCATAAAGCTACACAATGCAGTCTCTAACTGTCAAGCCATTTGAGGGCCATATGAGGGCCATATAAGTGGACCCTGAAGGATTGAGGCCTATCCAAATCTATTTTGCGTTGACACGTTTGCTGTCACGTATTGACGTGACATGGAATACATGGTATCAGGTTCGAGTAATGATGTCCGAATGACCGAGCAGGTTATCAGACAATCTTCTATGGGTATGGAGGAGAATCATGGCCAATCTGAGAAGTAAGGGTTGGGGTCCGGATGTGCCTCAGTATTACATGCGAAGGACGCTCATGAAGTCGATGGGCAATACGGATGAAGACCTGGAGAAGCCGCTCATCGCTATTGCCAACACGTGGAACGAAATACTTCCCGGTTCGTATCACCTCGACCGCGTTGCCGCTGCCGTCAAGCGGGGTGTGCAGGCAGCCGGGGGCATGGCGACCGTCTTCAATGTGCTCGCCCCTTGCGATGGTCAGGGCAGCGGGAATGAGGGCTTCAAGTATGTACTGCCCAGCCGGGACCTTATAGCAGCATCAGTGGAAATGATGATAGAACACGCGAGTTATGACGCGGCGGTGATGATCGGGACCTGCGACAAGATCGTCCCCGGTCTCATCATGGCTGCTGTCAGATGCAACCTTCCAACAGTGCTCTTCACCGGAGGCTACATGCCGGCGGGTTACCACAAGGGAGAGCGACTCGATGTCTCGTCCATGGGACGATACTTTGTCATGCACAAGCAGGGAAAGATTACCACCGAGGAACTGCGCGAGGTTGAGGGTTGTGTCTGTCCGGGTCCCGGGGCGTGCTGCCTCATGGGGACAGCCAACAGTATGTGTATCGCGGCTGAGGCTATCGGGCTTGCCTTGCCGGGGAACTCCGCGCTCTGCGCCACGGACCCCGCGCTTGAAAGGCTCGCGGAGGAGGCGGGACGGAAGGTGATGGAACTTCTCTGGAAGGACGTGAAAGCGCGCGACATCGTGACCCCGGGTGCGTTCAGGAATGCGGTGAAGGTGTGCTGCGCTACGAGCGGCTCGACCAACCTCACCCTCCATTTCCCGGCCATTGCTCACGAACTCGATTATCCCTTCACGCTCGACGACTTCGAGGAGATAAGCCAGAAAACGCCGTCCATCATGGAGATCAAGCCGTCAGAACCAAAGTACCTTATGGAGGATTTTGAACGCGCCGGAGGCTGCCAGGCTGTCATGAAATCAATGGAGAGCCTGCTTGATACTAATGTGATGACAGCGAGTGGAAACAGACTGGTGGAGAACCTGAAGGTGACCGAAATCAAGGATACGGAGGTGATCCGTCCGCTCTCCAACCCAAAAAGCAAGGATGGGGGCATCGCGATCTTGAAGGGAAATCTGGGCGTCGCTGTGGTGAAACAGACCGCAGTGCGTCCGGAGATGCAGAGACACAGAGGGCCGGCTCACGTGTTTGAACAGGAAGAGGACTGCATCAATGCGCTCCTGGCAGGGAAAGTAAAAGAAGGCGAGGTCATGGTGATCAGGTATGAAGGCCCGAAAGGCGGCCCCGGGATGCGGGAGATGGTCACGGCCACGTGGCTCCTCGTGGATATGGGTCTCGACAGGTCCGTTGCCATAATCACCGACGGAAGATTTTCCGGAACATCGGGCGGGCCGTGCATCGGTCACATTGTACCTGAGGCGGTGGTGGGCGGCCCGATCGCCGTGCTCCGGGACGGGGACATCATTGACATAGATATCCCGGGGCGCTCGGTCAAGGTGGAACTGAGTGACGACGAGATCAAACAGAGACTCGCCTCGTGGAAGCCACCTGCGCCCAAAGTCACCAAGGGGTATCTCGCCCATTTCGCAAAGTACGCGACGAGCGCAGACAAGGGCGCTTATCTGGAGTAAAAGAACGGGGTGGGGTGGACTATGGCAATGAGACGGAGGATGCCCTTTTGACTCGGCCGATAGAGCCGTGTGATAATTCTTGGACGTGCAACGCCGGCTGCGAGAGTCGGCCCTAGCATCAAGAAGGAGGTTTCGTATGCGACGTGTGATCATCAGCATCTGCGCCTTGCTCGTGGCGATGACGGTCATTGGTGCCTCGATCGTTATCGGCAGCAGCAAAGATGAAGCCGCGAATAAAGAGCAGATACCCTTTCCCCAGGTACCGAGGATCAGCAAGGAGGAAGTGCGTGATCTCCTGGCCCAGCCGGATGTGGTTCTCCTTGACGTTCGTCCTGAGGAGGAATGGAGAAGTGGTGATTTTAAACTTCCGGGAGCTGTTCACGAAAATCCGCTGGAGTTTGCGTCATGGGCCTCGAAATATTCCAAGGAGATGACGCTCATCATCTACTGAGCCTGACCGTCTGAATCGACCAGTGCCCGGGTGGCGCTGAAACTGATGGAAATGGGCTACACGAAAGCATACGTAATGAAAGGCGGGTACCGCGAATGGGTGAAAGCCCTGTGGCCCATCGAAGCCATACGCGGTATCGTCAAGAAGGATTGCATATCCTGCCACAAGGATGTGACTCCGGGCATCGTGGCTGACTGGAGCGGGAGCACGCATGCAAAGCAGGAGGTGACGTGCGCTGTCTGCCATGGTGACCACCATTCTTCGGCGCAGGATGCTGATAAAGTGCTGCCGATCAACCCGGATCGGTGTGGCCAGTGTCACCAGATCCAGGCGGAACAGTTCAGAAGAGGAAAGCATTCGCTCGCGTGGAGCACGCTGAAGGCGATGCCCACGGCGCACTGGCAGCCGCTCGCCATGACTGAGGGCCTGAAGGGCTGCGAGAGCTGTCACAGGCTCGGTTACAAGACGCAGGCCGAAATACTGGAGCTCAAGAAAAGGGGCTCTGGTTTCGGATACGTCTCCTGCGACGTATGTCACACGCGCCATACCTTTTCGAAGAAAGAGGCCCAACAACCTCAGGCGTGCCAGACCTGCCACATGGGGTTCGACCATGCGCAGTACGAAATGTGGTCCTCCTCAAAGCACGGAGTTCGCTATTCCTTGAAGCAACTGGGGATCCTCCCTGAAACGGCTGTGGCGCCCACGTGCCAGACCTGCCACATGCAGGAAGGAAACCATGCTGTGCGCACGGCATGGGGATTCCTAGCGGTACGGCTTCCCATGCCCTCAGATACGGCCTGGGCCGGAGCGAGAAAAACAATCCTGCAGGCGCTCGGCGTTCTCGATCCTGAGGGAAATCCCACGAAGAGGCTTGACCTTGTCAAGCAGTCTGATATTGCCCGTCTCACCCAGGAAGACTGGCTCAATGAGCGCATCAAGATGGTGAAGACGTGCAACGCATGTCACTCTGCCCAGTTCGTCTCGGCCGAGATGGATAAGGGCGACCAGATGATCAAACAGACGGACTTGATGCTTGCGCAAGCCATACGCATTGTCGCGGAGCTTTACAAAGACGGGATACTGAAGAAACCCGACTCATACGCGCACCCGTTTCCTGACTTCCTGACGTTCCACGATGCGCCGACCACCATAGATCTCAAATTATGGCTCATGTTCATGGAGCACAGAATGCGGGCCTTTCAGGGAGTCTTCCATGCCAACCCGGTCTATGCGCAGTGGTATGGTTTGGGTGAGATGCAACAAGACCTTACGCTGATACGGGAGATGGCTTTAGATCTGAGACGAAAGGCAGCGCCTCCGGAGAAACCGTCCAGGAAGAAAGGGCCGCCGGCCAAGACCCGTTAGCGCGCTGTCCCCTAAACCAGCTCTCTTTGACAGGACCTGATGCGAGGCGGAATGTCCCGCCTCGCACACCCGATCGCGTTCCGCTTCCACCACGGAGAGAATCGGGCGAACACCCCCGTGTTAATCTTTTCCCTACCGCTCGATTCCCAACCGGGACAGGGTAGCGTCCGTGGGGTTTCCCGTGGCCACGTCGTACCCCAGGGCGCCATAGAATTGATCCTTCAGCTCCTCCAGGGGAACCGTTGCTCCTTTGGTCGGGCCGTCAGGCTTCGGTTCGGCGAGCAGCCTGCTGGGCAGGACATCATCGTTGCGGGTGAGGCCTTCGCGTACGTTGAAGAGACGCTCCTGGCACATGACGCGCTCGCCTGCGAGATTCAGCTCCGCGACAGACCACGGCTCGGCAAAGATGCCTGAGACCGCATCGGCTAACATGTCTCTCGTATACATAGGCGACGGGAACGTGCAGACGATGAGCGAGTCACCTAGTATCCTGCCGATAGCCGCATTCTTCACCTGCTCTCCCTTGCCCTCTACCTTGAGGCGGCTCCCGTCCATCGTCTCTACTCTGGCCGGCAGGCCGTATGCGTGGTGGCATCCGCCCCTGGCGCTGATTGCAAACTGCAAGGCCTGACCATTGAGGCCCCGGCATTCGTAACCGCCCAGTTCCATGCCTTTCGCGTGCATGGCAAAGCCCTCGGAGCCCGCGATCTCTGTGGAGAGCTTTCTGCTGCCTTTTGCCAACTGCTTGCCGAACCCTTCCAGTTTGACAAGTTTCCTGAGTGCTGCGATCATGGCCTGGTCGTTACCGAAACGCAACTCGATGCCGTCTGTGTCGTTCAAGCCTATGAGTCCCTTCTCAAAGCACTCCATGGCGAAGCCGATCGTAATACCCGCGGTCATGTTGTCGATGCCGAACTCGTCGCACAACTGGCTCGCCGCGATGATGGCTTCCATCTTGTCCACGCCGCACTCTGAGCCAAAGGCATAGACCGCCTCCCACTCGATGTCGCTCCGCGCACCCTTGTACGGGCCATCTTTAATCACGACTTCCCGGGTACCGGCGGTGGGGCAATACGGGCCGCAGGGGCGAACCTTCTCCGGCCAGCCCATGGGCGCCGTTGACTTGTCGATGCCCGACCAACCCTCGAACTGTCCGGTCTGCCAGTTGCGCGTGGGTATGATACCCAGTTCGTTTGTCGTTGCGAGGTCAGCGGCTGTCTCATACCTGCGCCACCAGTTTCCCCAGTCTTTGAAATCAGAGTTGAGTCGCTTCGTGATCAGCGCCTTTGCTGCCTTGAACCGCTCTTTGTTGACGACGTCTACTTTTCCACTACCGCTCACCACGAGCCCTTTCAGCCTCTTCGAACCCATGACAGCCCCGGCACCTCCCCGCCCGAAACAGCGATAGAGTTCGCCGCTGCAAAATGCCGCTGCATACGTAACGAGCTTTTCCCCTGCGGGGCCGATACCGACGGTTGCTGCTTTTGTGGCGGACGACTCCTTGAGCATCTCCTTCTGGGCAATTGCCGTCTCCACGCCCCAGAGAGACGAGGCGTCTTTGAATGTTACCTTGTTGTCTTCTATGACAACGTAGACCGGTCTATCGGCAACACCCTTGATGTCGATGGCCCAGAAGCCTGCCTTTCGCATCTCCTGCGCAAGAAGACCGCTGCAGATGGAGTAGAGGTAGATGCCGGTGAGCGGCGACTTGGTGGTGACATTTCCCTTGGATGAATAAAAGAAGCCGGTACCGCTCAGGGGGCCTGCGGTGAAGATGACGTGATTGGCAGGACCCAGCGGGTCGGCCTTGGCAGGCACCCGTTTATAGAGCAGGTACGAGCCAAGGCCTCTGCCGCCGATGTATTGTCTCGCGATTCTCTCGGGGATTTCCTCGATTTCAGATGACCTGTTCGACAGGTCGAGGGTGAGTATTCGGATGTGTCCGTCCGTGGTCATTTCTATTCCTCCTTATCAAGAGATGCTGTTGGCGCGCAAGTCAGAAACCTTGCTCAAACGTAGAACGCTACTCAAAATAATATGTCGATGCACTCTCCTCTACAATTCCCATTCGTCAAACGCCTTTTCGTACAGCCCGATCATATCTGCCATCGTTGCTTTTCGGAGGTTGAAGGAAGGCACGGGCGCAGTCATGGGAAACTTCTTTGCGCGATCGTAGATGCCGTATGGTCCGCCCATCACGATGCTGGCCAGCTCGGGGATAGCCTTGCGATCGACCTGAGGCTCAGAAAACTTCCGTGGAAACTGGAGGTCAATCAAAAGTTCTTTCATGGCGGCGAGGCCGCCGAGCGCCAGCTCTTCCGTCGAAATCCCGTCACCGCTCTCGCCCAGGGCCTGTGCCAGCGTGGCGAACCTCTCGTGGCTGGCTGGCAGGTTGAATTCCATGATGTGAGGCAGGAGAATGCCGACAGCGATGCCGTGAGGCACCTTGAACATGACCTCTACGGGGCTGCTCATTGTGTGGACCAGACCCAGGCGGGAATTGCCGCACGCCATGTTTGCCATTGTGCTCGCGATCAGGCAGGCTTCTTTGGCATCGATGTCGTCACTCATTGCCGCTGACCTGAGGTTCTGAGAGAGCATGCTCACGGCCTGGAGCGCCAGAGCATCCGTTATTGGTGTGGCGAAACTCGCCCAGCAGGCTTCGACCGCGTGACCCAGTGCGTCCACGCCGCTGGCCACGGCTTGGCCGAAAGGCAAGCTTTTCAATAACAGCGGGTCGAGGATGGCGACTCTGGGGAAATACATGGGGCTCCCTGCCACCATCTTGGTGTGAAATTGCTTGGGAGCCTTGAGCACTATGAACTGCGAGACCTCTGTGCCCGAGCCTGCTGTCGTGGGTATTGCGATCAAGGGAAGCGGAGGTTTTGTAGCCTTGTTGATACCCGCGTAGTCCTGGATTTCTCGGCCGTTTGTCGCCACCACACCCATGCCGCGTGCTGCACAGATGGGGCTTCCTCCCCCGATGACGACAATGCCATTACATTTTTCTTTTACCGCCAGCTTGGCCCCCTTGGCAACGGTAGCTCCGCCGGGATCCTCTTCCACGTCGTCAAACAGGACATGAGGAACCTTGCTCTTCTCCAAAGATTGGAGGACGCCGTCCGCAAGGCCCGCAGCTCTTACGCCCTTGTCCGTTATGACCAGCGCCTTTGTTGACCCCAGCGCCCTGAACTGGTTTCCTGTTTCCTGAACGCTGCCTGGACCGTGGATGATCCTCGTCGGCAGGTAGAACGTGAAGATGTTGCTGTCTGCAGTCCTCATGGCATTATCCCTCCGTCACACAGTTATTGAGTCCATCGGAACGCTTGACGCATCAATTGCAAAGTCTTAGGCCAAACTATCAATGACCGACCTGAGGATTTCAGATCGTGACCGAGACAATTAGGTTGTCGAGGGGATGCCTCCATGTGCGCCGCACCCCCTGGGCCAACCTGCTATGGGTGAGCCTTGAGCCAGTCCTGACAAAACTTCAGTGCCTCTTCCCCCGGGAGACCCTTTGAGTTCATGGCCTTCACATACTCATCGAACATCGGAGCAAGCGCCTTTGTCCAGCGTGCATCCTCTTCTTTGGTGAGCTTTACGATCTTTCCACCTTTTTGCAGAAAGAGGTCTTTCCCGTCCTTGTCGAGCACATCCCAAAGCCTGGCCTGCTTCTCGGCATACTCTTCATTGAGTGCTTCTATGGCCTTCTGGTCGGCCGGAGAAATGCTCTCCCACTTCTGCTTGTTCATGACAACATAGCCCGCAGTAACATAACAGGAATCAAACTCCGTAGAGTAACTGACCACCTCGGCGAGTTTGAACGGCTTGAGTGGTTCGTAGGCAACACTAATCCCGTCCACCACGCCTCTGGACAGGGCGTCGTAACATTCCGTAATGGGCATACCTACGGGTGCACCTCCCAGCAACTGGATCAACCTGACGGCGTTGCCTGTGCCACGTATCTTGAGCCCCTTCATATCCTCAAGTTTGCCCACAGGTTGGTTCCTCATGAAGAGGATCAGGGGCGATGTGGTCTGCAGGTACATCATCTTCGTGTCCTCAAATTCTTTCGGCTTGAATTTCTTGTAGAAGGCATTTGCCAGCATGCCTCCCTGGTAACCGCTTTTGGGGCCCAATGGCAGATCGATCACCTCGGTCAGCGGGAAGCGGCCCTTGGTATACCCGGCCATGCTGAAGCCGATATCAGCAATACCTTTCATAACACTGTCATATGTCTGGGTGGGTGGCGTAAGGGTGCCGCCGGGATAGTACGTGATTTTTATTCTGCCGTTTGTTCTTTTTTCCACCTCTTTCGACCAGTCGGCACAGATCGTGCTATTTGGGTTGCCGGCCGCATGGTAGTTCGCGTACCTGAGGCCAATCACCTTCTGTTGCGCGTTGCTCGCAGGAACGAGCGGCCAGAGCAGGGCGAAGAAAAAGGCCAGAACTGCATACGCCAATAACTTCTTCATAATAAACCTCCCTTTTAGTTTTTTCTCCCCTTCAGGAGTGATTGCCTCATCTGTTGTAATTGCGAACGCCTTTGATCGATAGAGACCATTTATGTGGATGATCAATGCATGACCCTCCCGCCGTCCACCACAAGGGTCTGCCCGGTCATAAAGTCGCTCTCCTCCGAGCAGAGAAAGATAATGGTTCCGAGCAAGTCTTCCGGCCGCTCAAGCCGCTTGAGGCAGCGGGCGGCGAGTGTGCTCTGCACGAAGTCCTGCTTCCCCGCCAGTTTCTGCTCCTCGTCCTCTGTTATTGTATGACCTGGCGCCACGGCGTTCACGCAAATCCAGTCATTCCCTGCATCCCGGGCAACAGCGCGCGTAAGGCCGATTACCCCGGCCTTGGAGCTGATGTAGTGAACCCGGTCTGGAAGCCCTTCAAAAACAGTCCCGGAGGCGATGTTGACGATCTTTCCTTTTCCATTTCGCTTCATGTGCGGGTAGACAGCCTTGCAGCAAAGGAAAACTCCAGTGAGGTTGACGCGGATCACATCATCCCATTCCTTCTTGGTCAGCGCGTAGAAAGGCTTTCTGGTGATGGTGGAGAAAATGGCGGCATTGTTGATCAGGATGTCGATCCTGCCGAACAGGCGGGCTGTCTCGTTTGCCATCTCAACCACGCTTTGCTCGTCTGAGACGTCCGTGCGGAGGGCGAGCGCTTTCCCGCCTTTTTTCTCGATCGCCTGCTGGACGCCGGTGCTGTCGAGAATATCAGCGATGACCACTGCGGCCCCTTCTTCGGCCAGTCGCACAGCGATTGCCCTGCCAATGCCCTGCGCAGCACCAGTGACGATACCCACCTTATCCTTGAGTCTCATGCCATCCCCCTCAATGTTGGTGTCCCCTCTGCTTCCGCGAAGCCGCCTTGGCGGTCTGCCCACTACCTCCTGGCCTTCCCACTCGTTTGCTCACAACAGAGCACCTGGGAAACGGGGCAAAGTAGTGGGAATGCTTTCCCGCTCCGCCCGCTATCACCGTCAGAAATTGCTCAGGCGCAAGAGTAACAGGAATGCGTGTGTCACGCTTCATGGGGCCGAGTTTGTTCTTAAGCACATCGAGATGCGGAGCGCCCTTTGGCCAGGCAGAGAGCGGGGCCCGTACAGCCTCCCAGAACCGTGTCTTGAAGGTGTTCTGGCTCCACTTGCCGGCAACGAGAGAAGCATGTTCCGGCCCCACGCCGATGATGTAAGCTTGCTCTATCTGGCTTACCTCGCAGGGCCCACCCACAGCGGTTAACGGACTCACGAGGTGCGCCCACCACGTGAGATGTTCCTCCGGTGTTGTGCTCCAGTGGTCGATATTCTCGACCGGCGGATAGGTTGGCATGAATGTTACGACGCTCTCATTCTTCTTGAACCCGCGCTGCACGTGGAGCGGTTGCCACCCCTCCGGAAGTGCGTCTTCGTTCTCTCCAAAGACCCAGGCAACGCAATCGGATGGTGCGCCGAGAGTTGATTTGTCCGGGCTCGGAGATTTTGCGCCACCCACCACGTCTGCAACCAGGTTGAACGCATAGCCGATCGACACGTTGGCATGATGGTCTGCGCCTGCGGCGCCCTGGCTCGATGCAATGCCGATCTCTTTGATGATTGGTCCGTTCACAACGATGAGGGCAGCGGTCGTGCCCGTTGTCGTCGCCGCACCCCGCCAGTTGGCCCGGGGGTCGAGCATCGCTTCGAGCGCGGCGATGAGCACGGGCATATATTCGGGTCTGCAGCCTGCCATGGCGGCGTGCGCTGCAACAAGCTCTACAGTGAGGAGGCCCATCCTAGGCGGCACCGCACCGAGCACCGTGTGCGGGGGGAGTATCGTGCCGGTGAGCATCTCTGCCACACGCTCCGTCGTCGGCGGCTCGACCGGAAGGCCGAGCGACCAGCCCGCGTCGAAGAAAGTTCGATTGAGATCGTGAAGGCTGCCCTCGAGGGTGATGCGTTCGGCAGGATATGCTGCTTTGGTGGGAAGGCTTTTCTTCCCGGGTTTCCATCCTGTCCCCATCTCGAGTATCTCAGGGAACGCACGCTCTGACTTCTTGCGCACCTCTTCCGCCGGAGCCATGCCCAGGGGATGGGGAACCACTACAAACGGGCAGTCAACCGCGCCCTGACTCAGGGCAGTATCCTTGCCGAGGCCGGCGAGCTCAGAGGTCACCACGGTCACAGTCGGTACCTGCATACGTTCCAGGTTGAGCTGGTCAACTACCAGCCAGGAGGTACAGGAGCCTCAGTCCCCCTGAGCACCAATCACGAGGTCAGGCTTGAGTGCTGCGAGCTTGCGCATCAGGGCAAGACTCAGTTCCTGGCTCCCGCTGATAGGCTCGATTGTCTCGGGCACCGCTTCCCATGCCTTGATGACGCGTACAGGTTTCACCTCGCGTGAGAGCATCGCAGCGACCCTGTCGAGGAACACATCACCGTTCGGCTTTCCGTTCCATCGCAGCACCACTGTTTTCCCTTCAAGGGTAGTAGGACGTTTGCTCAATCTCAAGCGTTCGACCTTTACGACGCCTTCAGGGTTTACCAGTTCCCACGTCTGTTTCATTCCAGCACGCCCATCCTCTCGACTTTTTTTCAGTATCTGTGCCTTTGTCTTGCCCGGACCCCGGCCCCAGGCCCCCGGACCCTATCTTCTTATTCCCACAAATCACGGGCCACGTCATCCAACCCTGAAGCCTGCAGCGTCTCCGGAAGAGGCTTGCCCGTCTTCCTGTCCCATCCCATTTTTTCGTAGTACGCATGTACCATGTGATCCCAGTGTGGCATCACGCTTTCCGCTTTCACGGGTCCGTCGACCTGTGCCGACCCATACCTCGGGGAGGGAAGCTCAACATCCGGCGAAAGCCCGTGCCTGACGTTGAAGGCGCGAAGCAAATTGTCAATTCTTCTCCCCGTTGTTCTCGCTTCTTCCTCCGTAAAATCCCAGCCCGTTACCGAGCTCACCATCGGAACGAGTAAATCAAGATTGTTGTGCAGCATGGTGGCAGACGGGAACATACAGATGACCAGAGAATCGATGATCGTGCGAATTCTCTTGCCGGAGAGTGTCGCCACAATGGCGTCAGTGGTGAATGGCGTACCTTCAACGCGCTGAGGGCCCACGGCGATCGTTCCACAATCAGACGTCGCTGTGTCGAGCATTTCGAGCCAGCGTCCGCGATGGTCGTGACCCCTGGGGGCCTGACCTTTCCTGACGTATACACCTATGTCTGGTGCCTCCCCGCCGATCGCCTGGCCGGCACGCATTACCCCTTCCGCCAGGATGTTGCCGATGCCCTCGCGCCGCGCAATCATATGGAGCATCTGGCGTGCGGCTTCAACGTTCCCGAAGTTCATTTCAAGGCCGGCGGTATCTGATTTGGTGATGATGCCACGCTCATAGCATTCCATGACAAAGGCCATGAGCCAGCTTGCCTCGTTGCCGTCAAGGCCCAACCTGTCCGTCACATCCGATAGCATGATCGCAGCGCCAGGGTCGGTCTGCCCGATCAACGGACCCCAGCCAGCGAACAATTCGTATTCGGGCTCATCAGCGACATAGCCTTTATACGGGCCTTCGGTCACAGTCACAATATGGCAGTGTTTGAGGGGGCATCTCCAGCACGGGTGAGGTTTTAGCTCGAAATGTGTGCGGTAGTAACGGCCGGTCAGTCTCTCGAAATCAGGAAAGAGGTTGGTGGTGAGATTCCTGATGGGAAGGGTGCCGTGCTTCACGTGTTCGGCCAGGAGAAAAGAGGTGCCTTCTTCGTACTCCCTCGTATCGGTCTTGGCACGTTCCAGCATCTTACGATTCAGCTCGCGGAGGGCGTCAGCATCCTTCACCGGAACAGGGTCACGTCCTCCGGCTGCAACAAACGCCTTTAACTTCTTGGAGCCCATCACAGCGCCTATGCCGTTGTGGGCGGCCACATGACCGCGGTCACCGACAATGGAGGCGAACCTGGCCAGGTGCTCACCTGCTGGGCCGATGCTGTAAACGCTCAGCTCCGATTCTTTGCCGCCCAGTTCTTTCTTTATGGATGACTCTGTCTCCCACGTGTCCTTTCCTGCAAGATGTGAGGCATTTCTCAGTTCGGCAATGCCGTCGTGGATGTAAAGATAGGCCCACTCGTTGCTCACGCCTTCCATCACGACAAGCTCAAACCCGGAGAGCCTTAAGAAAGCGCCGAAATAACCGTTTGCCTGCGATGACGCCGCCCCATTGGTCAGGGGCCCTTTCGTTACCACGGTGAACGATCCGGTCCCTGCCACGAGTGTCCCGTTCAAGGGGCCGGCGCTCAGAATTAACTTATTCTGAGGGCTCGACCACTCGGTACCGGGCGGCACCCCGTCGTAGAGGAGTCGCGCGCCCATACCCAGACCGCCCAGGTACTTCCTGCTCATTGCATCATCAATCTCTTGCGTGGTGACCCGGCCATCGGCAAGGTTCACTTTCAATACTCGAGTTGTAGTCAAGGCGATGCCTCCTCCAAGAGCTTGCGCACACACTACAAACGAGATACTCGAGGCTAAGCCTCTGCGGCGCTACCTCGCGTGCGCTCACCCGCTCGTCTATGTTCTCTTGATTTGACCGCACTGGTCAGGGTAATGTCAACATAAATCTCCCCCGCCTGCGCCAAGTGAAAAAGCCGCATAATTATTTACAAACAGGTTCGAAAACTTTAAATTAAGGAGACACATAGGGGTCCATAGTATAGTCTAGTGATGCCTGGAGAAAGTGTATAACCGATGTCGGTGCCACGTGTCCCATGGACGATGGCAGCAAAGATACTCCTCAGAGTGATACCGAGGGTCCACCACCATCTTGATTACTGGAAGGCGAGGGCTGCCGCCATCCCCGATCCTGAATTGCGTAAACAGGCCCTTGCCAGTATCGAGACAAAGACCTTTCACTGCGAGGGCGGATCCCTGTACTCACTTCTCGCAGGGGGGCACCGTGATGATGGGATCCGGTTCATCGTTGCCTACCAGACAATATCGGATTATCTCGATAACCTCTGTGATCGGAGCACGAGCCTCGACCCTGAAGATTTTTCAGCTTTGCACGAATCGATGCTTCACGCCCTCACGCCAGGTGCACAGGTAAAGAACTACTACCGTTTACGCCCAGAACAAGACGACGGAGGATATCTCGCGGACCTAGTACGCACGTGCCAGGATGTCCTCTCAACGGTACCGCGCTACGACGTCATCGCGTCGTATCTTCACGAACTGGAAGGGTACTACGCGGAGTTGCAGATTCACAAGCATGTGCGGCTGGATGAGCGCGTGCCCCGGTTGCAGGCCTGGTTCGACAGGCACAGCAATGGCCTTCCCGAGATGCGATGGTACGAGTTCTCAGCGTGCGCCGGTTCTACGCTTGGTATTTTCTGTCTGGCATCGCTGGCCTTTGACCCATCCTTTACTGCGGAAGGTTCACGGATGGTGAGACACGCTTACTTTCCCTGGGTGCAGGGGCTCCACATCCTGATGGATTACTTTGTCGATCAGGAGGAAGATAGGCTCGGCGGCGATCTCAATTTCTGTTCCTTCTATGAGAATCCTGACGTGACAGTCGAGCGGCTTGTGCGTGTCTTCAAGGAGGCCGATCGAGCCGTCGCCACTCTTCCACACAAAGCCTTTCATCGCATGGTCTGCCACGGCCTACTCGCCATGTATCTGGCCGACCGCAAGGTCGACCGCCAGGAAAAGATGCGACAGATGGCGATACGCATTATGAAAGAGGGCAGGGGCGCCACAGCGCTATTCTTCATAACGTGCTGGGTGAGACGCCGCCTCCGCAACGTGTAATACCAAGTCGCCTTCATTCATATAGCTTCGTTGCCTGCGTCGGCACGACTCCGACGTACTAGTAGTACGCCTACGTCGCTTATCTCCTGGTCGCCTCGCTCTATTTTTGAATGCGACTTGGTATCAAACTCTGTGGTGCCTACCAAACTAACCGTCGAGGGACGAGTGTCGAGTGCGACACGGAGAGAGGGAGACGCGGAGACCCGGAGATCAAAAAAGTGACCAGTGATCGGCGATCAGTGAACGGCAAACGAAAGAAATAAGGGGTCAGTGGCCAGTGGCTGGAAAACGAGACAAACGAAATAGACTAAATGGACCAGACAGACGAGAACAATTTGATCTATCCATTCCTATCAAATCGGTAGCGAGCCTATAAGCAGCCAAAGCCTGCAAAGACCCCCTCAGATGGGGGTTATAACGGTGTCGTGAGGGAAAGCTTGAGGTAGGCAATGAGAATAACTCCACCTACAAACAAACGAAATGGAGTCGGCTAAATCTTCTCAATTACAGATAGAAACATGGACAATTCCGCAATTTGCAGTATCCGCCGACGCTATTTTTTGCGAAGCATGACCTGGTATCCGTTGTGGATGGTCTCGAATTGCTTCCCATAGAACGCGTAAAAGATATCGATTGCAGGTCGAGGATTGTTCTCTGGCGACTCGACCTTCTTCCAGCCGGTCCATTTGGCGTCGTCAAAAATCAGGACGCCGCCATGCTTCAGGAGGCGGAGACAAAGGACCGCATCCTCGAGTACGTTACCGGCTTTATGCGAGCCGTCCACATAAATAATATCGAACGATTCGAGCTGTTGATTTCTGAGTTCGGTCTGGGAGTACCCGGTGATGGTCGTCACCCTGTGTTCACATCCTGATAGTTTCAGATTGGCGTAATAGCGATTCCTAAATTCGCCGGTGAAAATGTCCATAGCGACCGCGCTAGAGGTCGGGTCCGTCAATATATTCTCCAGCATCCAGAAGAAGGATCTTCCTTCGAACACGCCTATTTCCAGATACCTGAGCCGGGGTTTGCCTTTATAAGGCATCAGGGCCTGCTCCCAGATTGGGATATTATATGTAAACCAGTCCTCAGTGAAGGAAAACTCTTTTGAATAAACGTGCGTTGAAGGAGCTCTGCTTCCACTCAGTTCCAGTTTGGGCAAGGCATGGTCTGGGCGGACCTGGACGAAGGGATTCTGATCTAGGCCGTTCGAGAAGAATGCCATCCCCTGGAGCGTGAGCAGGATCAGACCGAGCACAATGAAGCATGCCGCCAAGAGCATCGACAAGAAACCCTCCTGCACGATTCGGGCACGATCTCCAGCGGGAAGTACGAGCGGCCGTTTCTGGTTCTGGATGACGCGCTTCGCATGGTCGTGCCTGAGCGCCTCCATCAAGGCCCCGATCGCTACGCACACGACGCCGAGTGGGACGATCCAGACGTTCGCTTGCGTCCAGGCGCTACTTATCGTCAGGACCGCCCATATCGTTATGAATATGCCGAGAAAAAGGGTGAAATAGAGCATCACAAATTCTTCGTTGATCGCGTGTGTTAACCTAATATGCGAGCTTCGTCTCTTCCCACATGATACGCGGGGCCTGCTGTAAAGGCAAGGACCAAATTCCTTTTGTGCGTATCACCAGCTTGATTCTGTCCAAAGAGGGAATTACGTAATCGGCAACGATTACCTGATTCACTTTTACCGAGTATAATGTTGCATGATGGTTCAAGCAAGGCATGGCTCAATTACAGGAAGTAACAGGTGAGCAGGTCACTTATCGAGTCCACCCGCAACTCGTTGATGACAAGCTAATCTTGAAGGCGATGATTACCAAAAGAAATAGACAGAAATACAGACCCATTGACGACCCTGCCCGTGATGCTGGGTGGATAGCGCCTACTTCTTGAACCTTCTCCTGATCGCTATCAAACCCGCCAGCCCCGGACCAAAGAGCCATATAGCAGCGGGAATAGGAACTGCCGAAGGGGCATCAGCAGTGACCCAGGCAGCGTAGTAAGGAGTCCCTGGACCAAACATGGGTTCGTCGTCCATATAGCCTTGAGATGAGCCCTGAACAATAGGGTTGCCAGTATCCATATAATAAGACCAAGTTAAATGAGTGTTGCGATAGGCGACGTAGGGGGTGTCGACCCTTCCAGCCCAACTATATGTATATCTACCTGGTGCAATTTCTTCTATTCTGGTTGGCCGAAATGTTTCATAAATTTGATTTAGGTTTGACATAACAGTAAAAGAAAATTCATTTTGAAACTCAGCATTCGTTGCCATGTGCCAATTATTCAAGCCGTAATACTCATTTCCGGGGGTATTCAGATTAGATATAAAGGTAAGTTGCTGAGAATATGTCAATAGAGGCATTTGATTAAGGTATGGGTACCAGTATGTATCTGAAACATCGTTATAAACAACAGATTGGCCATCCGCGTTGGTCATTAATGTTAGGGAAGCATCAGCGCTTTGACCAAGGATTAAACATAGAAATAATAATGAGAAACCGATCGTTTTTTTCATATTAAACCCCTTTCCAAGATGGTTTTGCCCTTACTACTCCATTGCAGAACCAATTGACTCTGCCTCTAATCTTTAAAACCGTTTTCGCTTTCGCAATTTCCTCCTCAGTCCCCAAAGACCAAGGCCCTTCTGCAAGTGTATATGAGTCAACACAAGTGTCAATCACTTTGTGGTATTAAGGCATGGCTTAAGCTTAACGGCTGATGTCTTGTTGAAACGTGGCGCGACAGCAAGAATGCTGTGTCAGGCAGATTCTTCAGAGGTGACAATTACCACGCGGAAGTTAGCACACGATGAAAAAGCGCACGTGCGTGGAGTACAGGAAGGAAGGGCGGCGATGGGTGGGGGTTGGTGGTGAG